>Ga0073934_10003823_pt1 | contig 26563 bp, 17 predicted proteins | sample LarsenN4metaG_FD_76834 | JGI IMG/M metagenome (GOLD analysis project Ga0073934, IMG submission 76834) | Hot spring sediment bacterial and archeal communities from British Columbia, Canada, to study Microbial Dark Matter (Phase II) - Larsen... ... | reverse complement strand
TGTTGGCGTTCGCTTAACTGGATAGCGAGGGCGTAAGGGGTCGGCATGGTACAAGAACTGCTGGATTTTAGACATCAGTTCTATTCTAGCTGTCTAACTACTCTTGCCTTCATGCACTAGGCATGTTCAATGAACAGTAAGCAAGTCGAACGGGCAATTCAAAAGAGTGCTAAAAAGGTAATCATTGAGAGTGGGCTTGCCTCTTCTCGCGCAGGGAATAAGGAGCTTAGGCATCTTGCTAGCAAGCTTGCCACTCAGCAAACGACTCGTCTAGAAACAGCTCAGATGCTTGGCACACAGCTGGGTCAGATGGTTGTTGAGTATTCTCAGAAATTGAATAAGCAACACCTGGATGCTGGCATTGTCAGGACAATCAGCCTCAAAAAAGCCCTTCCTGCAAGCACCGATTTACCAACCGAAGCACAAACCGCTTCCCCCGTTAGTGGAGGCTCTCAAGCAAACGGAACCTCTCAACCGCTCCCAGACCCAACTCAACCCGAAGCGGCTCAGGCAATTGGTCAAACTGTTGATGAACAAGAAATTGACAATCCCGTTCCTCTCGGTGAGGACACCGTGCCTCAACCCGAAGCGGCTCAGCCGATCGGTCAAACCGTTGATGAACAAGAAATTGACAATCCCATTCCTCCCGATCAGGACACTGTAGCCCAAACTGCCGACCCTGAAGCGATCCTTCAACCGGGAACAGATTCGCAAGAGGAGGACGTTTCCGAACTATCTGAGGAACCTCTAGAGGTGGCACAAGAAGATGATGTTGCTGAAGCAACAGATGCTAGTGCAGTGGATGAGGCAATGAACAATCAGGCAGTCGATACTGAGACAGAACCGACCCCTGAAACTGTTTAAGCTGCCGCTTTGTTAACACTCTAAGCTAAGCTCTTTTGAAAGAAATCTAGGGTCTGCTTTAAACCTCTTGATCCTCCCTAACCCGCCTAAACCCCTGCGGGGATGCGCCAAGGCGTAGAAAAAGGAGGGAATCGTTCGCGTAGCGTGGCACATACCATTCAAAGTCCCCTTTTTTTCTAGCGAAGCGGCACGTAAGCACGGGAATTTAGGGGGATCCTCCAAAACTAAAACACTTTTCCTGGACTTTTAAAGCACGCCCTAGATTAAAAGCGGGTCTTACCAGGGGTTCACTGGAGAACCTGGAGTGGCTTTTTAGGTTCATTCCACCGACCTAGAACCGATCTAGAGCATGAACCTGCTAAGCCACAACTTCAAACCATCGCACCGAGGGTGCTTTTGCTAACAAGTGATTCTTCGCCTGAAAGAACACTTGTAGCTCATCCGAATTCAGCTTGGACTCTAAACGATCCGCCATGCGCCACTCCTCCATCAAAATAAACTCTTCAAGAAGAATTTAATCTTGGAGTAGATTGCATTGACGGCAACCACCGACCTGGCAGCGATAGGCTGAAAACTCCCGCAAAGCTGAACGTAGGGATTTTGCTTGTCCTGACTGGGCTGTTAAATAAACCACTGAATGATGGTGCAGTCGATAAACTGCTCCAGATCTCTTTCTATTGGTGGCTAAGTAGACGAGCATTGCACCCTATGATTGCATAGTGTGAAGAACAGTTTCGGTCTAAAGGCGGCTGAACGCGCCAGCATGCGCTGGGTTGATGTGTGAATCTTGGGGGAAGCTTTATGAAGCCCAGATTTCTTGCTTGGATCGATATTGGCTTGGCATTCTACGCGTTCATTGCGATCGCGATCGCTGAAAGTGGGCTTGGTGTGCTGCTGCCCTCCATTCTAATGACCTATAACTTGACGACTGCAACTGTCACCGCTCTGTTTTTTGGGCAAGTCAGTGGTTATGTGGTAGCCGCTTTTACCAGCAGTTTGCTCAGCCAACGCATCGGGCTAGCGCGGATGATTTTGCTCGCTGCCACAAGCGTGACTACCGCTTTATGTGTCTATGCATCAACGCCCTACTGGTTTGTTATGGTTATGACAGGCACCCTATTAGGGCTAGGCATTGGACTGATCGATGCTGGCATCAATACCTTTGTTGCGCACAAGCAAGATAACGCCAATCTGATGGGGGTGTTGCACGCCTTCTATGGGGTGGGTGCCCTATCGGGGCCAGCCATTGCAACGATGATATTAACGATGGGACTCAGTTGGCGATCGGCCTACTGGGTGTTTGCAGCCATAATGGGGTTGCTCGTGATTAGCATGGTTTGGGTGATTTTGCAGCCTTACCCGTTAATGGATTCATCCACTCAAACAACGGGACAAAATGCGAAAGCCAATCTCAGACTAGCTTTAAAGCGACCGACCGTGATAGTCGCTGGTTTATTTTTGCTGGTCTATGTCGGCATGGAAGTGTCATTGGGCAACTGGGCTTACACCGTAGAAACAATGAGTCGAAACACACCCATTACGGTGGCAGGCTACAGCGTCACAGCTTATTGGTTTGGTCTGACGATCGGGCGCTTAAGCATGGGGCAGTTGATGAAACGACTTGGAGCAACCCGATTAATGGATGTTTCCCTGGTCTTGCTGACGGTCGGCCTACTGGTTTGGTGGCTATTGCCTCAACAACTCTGGAGCTTGCCGTTAATTGGGTTTGCCTTGGCAGCAATTTTTCCAACAACGATTTGGTTGATGCCGCGACGAATTCCTGCGGCTCTGGTGCCTGCGGCGATCGGTTATTTGTCCAGTGTGGCGAGTGTTGGAGCGGTGAGCATTCCCACAGCAGTGGGTTGGTTGGCAAACAAAATTAACTTAGAGGTAATTCCCATATTGATGTTGCCATTGGCGATCGCTATGCTAATGCTTCATCGTTGGTTAGCCAATCAAGATCGGCTCACACACTAAAGCCTGCGGTCAGGAATGGCAAAATTTGTCACTGCGTAATGTATAAACGTTTTCTGGACAAACTTCAAAAGCCTCGACACAAAAAATCTAAAGCTGCCATCAAAAATATTCACATTCATCATCCTAAACATCTCAATCAGAGGTACGGTCGAGCGCTGGATTTTGACTACCGATAAGGTAAAAAAGCAGTTTTATATATCTCTGAGATTTGTTTAATGTTTTAAGCTCAACGCGTGCTGCCATAAAAAAGCAATACATCAGCATTGGCAGTTCAGCCTATTTGAGGCCCAGTCTGAATGGAAGCGTGAATGAGTCAGATGATTCGCGATCAACACAATTCATTGACCTATCATCATTTTTTGAATTCGTTTGGGTACGCTAGCTAGTGCATTGATCAACCCTTTAACGTAGTCCTTAACTGTTATCGAGAAGATAAGCTTTGTAAAGTTACACGTAATCGACTGGCACTTAGGCTACTTAAAGAACTTCATTCAATCTGTTCCCGTGCTGCAACGAAAACTATGAAAATGCCTGAGTCGCACCTGGAATCGCTCCTCACTTGCACCTCAACGTCTCGCAGTAAAGAATTAGCCAGACTCAAAGCAGTGTACCAGTTCCAGCTATTAGAACTTGCACCCGATCAAGTGTTAGACGATTTGGCAGAACTGGCGGCTGATTTATGTCAAACGCCGATCGCGATGATTGGTTTTATGGGGGGCGATCGCCAGTGGATTAAATCAAAAGTGGGCACTACCTTAACTGAAATTCGGCGAGATCTGGCTTTTTGTAACCAAACTATTCATCAAACAGATGTCTTTGTCATTCCAGATACACTGAATGATCCTCGCTTTGCGACCCACTCGTTTGTAATTCACGAGCCTTATATCCGATTTTATGCGGGCGCCCCTCTCATCACCTCCGGCGGGCACGTCTTAGGGACGTTATGTGTGATTGACTCTGAACCGCGTGAGCTTAGCTCAAAACAGCGAAAAGGCTTGCAAACCCTGAGCCAACAGGTAGTCGCACAGCTGGAGTTAAAACGAAATACAACAAAATTGCGCCAACTGCTGCCTGAAATGAAGCAGCTAAAACAACAATTAATGACACAAGAATCCATCAGTCAGCAGGATTCGGTGTTATTTAACCTGGCTAATCAAATCCGTAATTCTTTAGATCTAGACACAATTTTACAAACAGCGGTGAGTGAGATTCACACATTATTGCAAGTCGATCGCTGTGGCTTTTTGTGGTGTTTGCCGTTGGGCGATCAGTTTAGTTTCACAGTCACACACGAAGCCAAAGATATCGAGATTCCCAGTGCGTTAGGTGAGTTGTCAGTCGAGCCAGATTCTACTTTAATCAACGCCATCCTAAATCTCGAATTACTGCAGGTAGAAGATAGTTCTGCCCGTTTAAACCGTCTGACGTTGGGTGATCAAGCACTGCTACAACAACTGCAAACCACCTCAATGATGCTACTGCCACTTAGAACTCATTCGGGGCAGTTAGGTGCGATTATGTGCCATTACTGCACGGGGTCGCGGCGATGGCTCGACAGCGAGGTACGCTTACTAAAAGCGGTTACTGATCAGATTGCGATCGCCCTTGACCAGGCAGAACTGTTTGCCCAAACCCGCGCCACAGCCCTCGCAGCCCAGACTCAGGCTGCCTACTTAAGCGAAACGCTCAAGCAACTCCAGCAGACCCAAATGCAACTGGTGCAACACGAGAAAATGTCGAGCCTGGGGCAACTTGTCGCAGGGGTAGCGCACGAAATTAATAACCCAGTTAATTTCATTAATGGCAATATTGCCTACGCAACGGACTATGTGCGTGATTTATTAGGACTGTTGCAGCTTTATCAAGATGCTTACCCCAGCCCAACGGAAGCAATTCAAGAACGAGAAGAGTCGATCGATCTGGAGTTTTTAGCAGAAGATCTGCCCCGGCTTTTATCGTCGATGCGAATGGGGTCTGACCGGATTCGGCAAATTGTGCTATCGCTCAGAAACTTTTCTCGCTTAGATGAAGCTGAAATGAAACCAGTGAATATTCATGAAGGGATTGACAATACTTTACTGATCTTAAGAAATCGGCTAAAGCTAACGAGCGCTAAATTTGAAATTCAAGTCGTCAAAGAATACGGGAATTTACCTTTGATTGAGTGTTACGCTGGACAGCTCAATCAAGTGTTTATGAATATTCTTAGCAATGCGATCGATGCATTAGATGAAATGCCAAACCCTATCATTACTATTTCTACAGAAATTGTCTCTCGTTCAGCTGGTGATAACTTAAGCAGTCAGATACTATCTCAACCAGATAATTTAATAATTCGGATTCGAGATAATGGCGCTGGCATGACAGAGATAACTCAACAGAAGCTATTTAATCCATTCTTCACCACCAAACCCATTGGTAAAGGTACTGGACTGGGGCTTTCTATCAGCTATCAGATCGTAGTCGAAAAACATGGTGGAGTTTTGAAATGCACCTCTGAAGTTGGCAAAGGAAGCGAATTTTGGATTGAGATTCCTGTTAGACAGCCTAATTATCCCTCTTCAGGTTTGTAAAAAACTATGAAATGATTAGCATTTCATGTTTGCCAGGGGAAGTCTGAAATTAAACGCTAATGATGACTTGTTCATCCATTTCTGCACTATGCCAGATGCTACGCTAAGCCCACCCATCATTCTTGCACTTGATGATAGCCTTGTTATTCATCAACTAATTAAACAAGCGTTAGAGCCAGACTATCAGGTTATAACTGTTGATAATGCAGTTGATGCGCTGTCAATTATTTACCATCAATCGATCGCAGTGCTTCTTTTAGATGTGCAAATGCCAGATGTTACCGGGTTAGAGTTTTGTCGCACAATTCGAAGTCTGCCGCAGTTTCAACATTTACCCGTTGTGATGGTGACTTCTCAAGATAGTCCGTTTGACCGGGTCAAAGGACGTTTAGCTGGTGCAACCGAATATCTTACCAAACCCTTTGACGCAGAGCAGTTACGCGAAACCGTGCGTAAGTTCGTTCACACCTCCCCTGCGTCGCCTGCAGAGTCATTTTCACTTCATGGCAAAGATCCGGTATAAAAGCATCGGTGCAATGTCATGAATCGGCAAAACGTGCTGTGCAGCTCCCAGGGCGATCGCCTCTTTTGGCATCCCGAAGACAACGCAAGTTTGCTCATTTTGAGCAATAGTCACTCCTCCGGTTTGGGCGATCGCCTGTAGTCCATCAGCCCCATCGCGCCCCATTCCCGTTAAGAGAATGCCAACAGTAGACCTTGGATAACAGGTTGCAACCGCTTGAAATAACACCGTCACTGAAGGCCGATGCCCCGCTACAGGAGGCAAACTGCTAGTCAGAAACCGTCCATGCGCATCGAACTGCAAGTGTTTTTGTTCCGGGGCAAAGTAGACATTGCCAGGTCTGGGAAACTCACCTGGTTGTGCAATTGTCACCCGTAAAGAGCATTCTGCCGCAAGCCAATCAACCAGCCCTTGCAAAAAGCCTTCGCTGATATGTTGAACGCACAGAATAGGGACTGGAAAGTCAGCAGGAAGCTGTTTTAAAATTTTGTGAAGAGCTTGAGGGCCACCCGTAGAGGCTCCAATTGCAACGACTTTAAACGATGAAAAGGTTGGATTTGATCGGAGTGAAGAAAAAGGTTTGATAGATGCTGGTTGGGGTATGATTGGTTCAATTTTAGGTGTGTGACGAGTAAAAACTTTCACCCCTGCTAAGACTTTGATGCGGTTAATCAGATTTTGTTTGACTTGCTCATAGTCTGCCAGTGAGTCAATAGTAGGTTTTGGAAAAACGTCTAACGCACCTGCTTGAAGCAACTCAAACACGTTATGAGGATCTTCTTGTGCATGTACTGATGCACTAATCACAAGAATTGGACGAGGATAATCAGACATAATCCGTCGTGTCAGTTCTAACCCATCCATTTTAGGCATATGCAGGTCAGTGCAAATTACATGGGGCTGCACCGTGGGAATTTGCTCTAAGGCTTCTATACCATTTGCAGCGGTTCCCACAACATCAATGGCCGGGGAACTGGTCAAAATGCGCTTGAGAATGGTCAAGGCGACGGGTGAATCTTCGACTAAGAAAACACGAATGGGAGTGACTTGGTTCATATCAACCGTTTTAGCGTTGACAGCAAAACTTCTTGATTGAAGCTGCCTTTCGTAATGTAAGCGTTTGCCCCGACTTCTGCACCTCGACGTTTATCTTCATCGCTTGCTAAAGATGTCACCAGGATGATAGGTAGCTCACTGTGTTCAGGATACTGACGAATTTTAGCGGTTAACCCTAAGCCGTCTAAATGCGGCATTTGGACATCACTCACAACCGCATCAACAGTATGAGATCGCAGCTTATTCAGCCCATCTAACCCATCGATCGCCGTAATTACCTGATAACCTGCCGTTTCGAGAATTCGTTTTTCCTGAGTGCGCGTCGCGATCGAATCTTCGACTAACAAAACTGTCGGTTTGCTAGGGGCAAGCGGATGTGTCTGTGTAATAGAGCATGATCGCGATCGTGACTGTGCCGACTTAATTAAATCCTGTGGGTTGAGTACCATGCAGACATCCCCAGTGCCTAAAATCGTTGCCCCAGAGATATTACGAACTCGTTTAAGCAACTGACTTTGGGGCTTAATTACGACATCTTGTTCATCAACTAAAACATCCACAATCACACCTAATTGCTCTTGTCCAACTTGCAGAATAATACAAGAAAGAACCGTGTATTGGGCTAAGCCAGAAGTTGGTGGCGGCAGCTCTAGCAGGTCAGCCAGTTGAGCGATCGAAATCGGTTGTCCATCTCGAATGATTGTGTCATGCCCCTCCAATGGAAAGATCTCTTCAGCGCGAATTAAGCAAGCAGTTCGGACAAACTCAACTGGAATCGCAAACAGCATCTCATTAACTTGCACAATCAAGACATGGGCTGTTGCCAGCGTAATGCCGAGTCTGACACGGAGCAGACAGCCCTTACCCGAAACAGACTCAACCTCGATCGCCCCCTTTAACTTCTCGACATTGGTTTGCACAACATCTAGCCCGACACCACGCCCTGATACTTCCGTGACTAGGGGAGCTGTCGAAAATCCGGGTGTGAAAATGAGCGACTGAATCTGGCTGGGTGACATCGCAGCTAATTCATCTTCCCGATAAAGGCCCCGCCTGAGTGCTGTTTGTTTGATTTTATCTAGATTCAGTCCGCGACCATCATCGCTGATCTCTAACATGATGTTGGTAGATGTTTGGTAAGCCCGTAATCGAATGGTGGCAGTTTCTGGCTTACCCAACCGCCTGCGTTCTTCGGGTTGCTCAATCCCATGATCGATCGCATTCCGCAGCATGTGCATGAGTGGATCTTTCATTTCTTCTAGCAGTCGTTTATCGGCAAGGGTATCTTTGCCTTCCAGGATTAGCTCAACCGATTTTCCTTCCTGTTGCGCGAGATCTCGCACCATGCGTGGAAAAAGGTTAAAAATTGTGGAAAATGGCAGCAGGCGCAATGTACGAATTCCCGCTTCTAGATCGCTACTCAACTGTTCTAGACGCGTTGTGTCTTCTGAAAGAGAGCTGCGCAGGGTTTTGATTAACTGCCCTAACTGTTCTAAACGTTCTTCTGTGCGATGATAAAACGTCTCCAGACGTTGTGGTGTACTATCTGTTTGCTGGACTTGGCTAAATGCAAATCGATTAACGAAAAGATCCCGATTCCAATCCTCCCACAGGTTTGAGATCGCCTCAATTTCCCCCAGTCGATGGGCAATCCGAATCTTTGTCACCGTCAGTTCACCAGCCTGGGTCATCAACGTGTCGAGGTTGCGTGTTCCCACCCGGATCGTTTCAATCCGGTAGTTTGAGGCATGGGGATTAGTGACAGCCTGAGACGTGGAGAAGTTTTGCGCTTGAAGCGTGACAGCTTCAGACACAAGATGGCTGCTTGGGGCATTTCTTTCTTCTGCCTTCTGGTCGCGGCTATCTCCATTCGGTTCTACCGCAGCCACTCGTTCATGGTCGTCCGTTTCTGGCTCCTGATTGTCCACTGCTAAGCTTTTACAGTCTGGCTTTACTCCTGCTTCAGGCTCGCTATGCTGTGCTTCTTGTCCCGCAGTTTTTTCTGCGCCCATTAACTCCGCCAGTGCCCGAAAGGTATCTACCCCAGCAGGTTCACCCGTCACCGCCTCCTGCACTAATTTGCGAATTGCCGCGATCGCGTGAGCTAAGCGCTCATATAATGTCTGACTTACAGCCTTTATCGATGAGTTTTCTTGATGTTTGAGTTGTGTTAACACATGCTCAATTTGATGTGCTAAAGTGCCAACGTCTTTAACTCCCAGCATGTTGGCATCTCCTTTGAGGGAGTGGGCCTCGCGCATGAGAGTTTCTAGCACTGTCAGGTCATCAGGGTGCTTTTCGAGATGCAAAAATCCATCATCTAGATTTTGCAAATGTTCTTCACTAGCGGCCTTAAAAACAACTCTTAATTCTTCATCTTCGATCATCATGGGAGTTTGCTGGTTAGAGGGTAAGGATGTGGAGCGTGTGGTTTCATAATTTGACCCAACTTGAACCATCCTTTAAACGATGGTTTTTAGCTCTTGGGCGGCATCGTTAAGCCGTTTGGTACCAACTTTGATCTGGCTGATACCCGCAGCAGTTTCACGGGCGGCAAGGTTAAGGGAATTCATTGCGCCGACGACTTGTTGCACCGCGATCGCCTGTTGATTAGAAGTCAAGGCGATTTGCTGACCATTCAAAGTGATAGTTTTGACAGCATCTACAATTTTGTCAACGGTTTTAGTGCCTTCGTCTGTTACCATCACGGTTGAATTGGTTGAATTCTGAATTTCAACAACCAGCGCATTAATTTTTTCGGCTGATTTCTTGCTCTGGTCGGCTAATTTACGAATTTCGGCTGCAACAACTGAAAATCCTTTGCCATGCTCGCCCGCTCTTACAGCTTCGACTGCTGCATTGAGGGCTAGCATGTTGGTCTGATTTGCCAGGTCACTGACTAGCGTGGAGATTGAGCCAATTTGGTTTGTGTGTTCACTCAAGCGCAGAATTTGAGTTGCAATTTCTCCCACTTTTTCGCGCAGGCTCGCTCGACTGGTTTGCCCATCTTGTGTCCGACCATCGACTAACAGTAAGACTTGCTGGGCGCCTGTAGCAGAGGCCTCTGCTTGCTCGGCTGACTGCCGTGAAGATGCGCCTAACTCATCCATCGTGGTTGTCGTTTGATTGACGGATGTGGCTTGCTGCATGGCACTGCGCTCTTGCTGCTCGATTGTGGCGACAATCTCAGTCGTCGAAGCGGCGATCGCGCTCGCAGATGCATTCATGCGTTGGGCGGTACGGCTAATCACCCAGAAGCCGATCAGTATAGAAAGAAGCAGGGATGCACTCGTGACCATCAGCACGACCAGTCTTAAGTTATTGAGCGCATCTTGTTGTTGTCGAATTGCGGTTGAGACTGCTTCCGCTTCTCGGCTTTGCATTTCTTCGACGAGAGCCGTAATGTCATCGGCCTTTTGACGATTCTCTTGGCGGCTCCACGTTTTGATTGCCTGGTCTAGCTTGTTTTGCTCGACCAGTTCGATGACGTCTGATTGCAGTCTTCTCAGATCATTCAAGATAGACTCGACCTTTACTGCAATTTGGCGATCGCCCTCATTTTGGACGATCGTCATTAACTGTGCTAACAGTTGTTTAGACCGATTTTGAGATTCTTGGTAGCTAGATAGGGTCTTCTGAGTTTTGCTTAACAAATATCCTTCAAAGGCTTTGTCACTGCTTTGCACACTCACAGCTAAATCATTCACAACGGAGTCAACTTGTTCAGAGCGGTAGAGATCACTTGAGCGCTGGTTGACCGTGTTGATATTAAAAATCGTTGCGATCGCGGATAAGACCAACGCCGTTAAAGGAATCATGTATCCGCCGATAATCCAATACCTCAACCTCCAGCCTCGCTTGCTTTCCATCTTGTATCCTCCTTAAAGGTGAATGAGCTTCAGAATTCCCAGATGTTGCTGACATTGCACCCTTCGTCATAAGACTTTTTATTCAGGAAAATAATTAGACAACGCTCTGCAATTTATAAGCTGCGTCATTGAGTTGGTGCGTGCTAACCCGCGTTTGACTGATGCCACTAGCAGTCTCTTTGGCTGAGATATTCAAAGTATTCATTACCTGTAGAATTTGTTGCACAGCGGCGGCTTGTTGATTAGCATTCAGCGATATCTGTTGAATGTTTAGCACCATACTGTTAACCGCGTCTGTAACGTTAGTAAACACTTCCACCGTTTTCTCAGTCATTACCGCCCCTTGGTCAGCAGTCTTCGCACTTTCATCGGTCATGACAACAGTGGAACTAATCGCCCCTTGAATGTCAGTGACTAAGCCATTAATTTTTTCAGCCGATTTTCTACTTTGGTCAGCGAGCTTGCGAATCTCAGCGGCAACCACAGCAAACCCTTTCCCTTGTTCTCCGGCTCGAACCGCTTCAACAGCCGCGTTGAGAGCAAGCATGTTGGTCTGGTTGGCTAGATCACTGACTAGCCCTGAGATAGTACCGATCTGTTTTGTTTGTTCGTTCAGACGTAGCATCTGCTCGGCTACTGCACTGACTTTTTGGCTGAGGGCTGCCATCCCCTCCAGGGTGCGGGTGACAGTTTGATTTCCTTGATCGGCTAAAGCCAGGACTTGTTGGGCACTGTTAGAAGCCGTTTCGGCTTGCAGGGCAGATTGTTGGGCTGAGGCACTCAGCTCATCCATCGTCGTCGTCGTCTCATTCACAGAGGTTGCCTGTTGAGACGCTGTTCGCTCTTGCTGTTCAACGGTTGCTGCAATTTCGTTGGAAGAAGACGCGATCGCACTTGCAACTTGATTAATTGGGCGGACAATTTCGCGAGCAATAAAGAATAACACCAGTGAGCCAAATAGGATAGCGATTGTGGTACCACCTAAGGAAACCATATCGGCTAAAAAGGCCATTTGTTTGGCTGTGGCTTGTCGCTCTGCTAGCAGTAAATCCTCAACTTCTGTCATTTCTGCTAATTTTTCTCGCAGCTCATCCATAATCTGTCTTCCCTTGCCTGACAGAACAATAGAGAGAGCCTGCTGACGTTTTCCCTCCTGCGTTAGTTGAATGGTTTCTGCAAGGTTTGTCATTTTGGTTTTGGCAAGTTGCTTGACTTGCTCTAGCCGCTTGACTTGCTCTGGGTTATCTTGAATTAATTTGTTGACCCCATCAAAAGCTTGCTCAAGTTTGCTGATGGACGTGTTGTAGGGTTCTAAATATTCTACTTTTTGGGTCAGAATGTAACCGCGTTGACCTGTTTCAGCCTCAACTAAAAGTTTAGCAATATCTTCTAAATCACCCTCAACTTGGTAAGTATGGCTCACCCAATTATTTGACTCAACTAACTTACTCGTTGTGATCTTTGAGACGATACCGATCACAACCATAACCGTAAACACTGAACCAAACCCTAGCGTTACAACACGACCCAACTTAAAATTATACTGCATCTTAAGCCTCTTCATTGACAACTAATACATCTGAAGTTAAAAGTTTTGACAAATTGATAATGCTCATCATTCTGTCTTGGTAGGGTACGACCCCTTGAAGATAGTCATCCCTATCAGAGTGCATTGCAATTGGGACTGCTGTTATTTGCGAGGGATGAATGTACATCACATCAAAAATGTCATCAACAGCAATACCAACAACTCGCTGATCTAAACCGACAACGACTGCCTGAGGATTTACTCGCGCTCCGGTAGTCGGCAAATCAATTACGTTGTTGAGATTGATTAGAGTGACAATTTCACCCCGTAAGTTAATGTTGCCAACAATGTGTGGTGGACAACAGGGAACAGGCGTAACCCTATGGATCTGAGTAAATTCGTGTACAGTCTCCAGATCAAAACCAAAGTACTCACCTCCTAAGCCTACAACTGCCAGAGGCATTAAGTCCGCTGCATCTTGTTCAGCGATCGCTGCTAACAAAGCAGCGGTTCGTTCACGCAAAATCTGCTGTTCTTGAAAACTGAAATGCGTATATAAACCTGGTTCGCTGATTAATTCAGAATTATGTTTTAAGCCATTACGAACAGCGCCATTTTTCGTAATCGCTCTTTGATCCAGCACCTTCTCAACTTCATAATATTGCACTAACTTTTCAGGATTTAGGAGTGTGATAATTTCACTCTCAAGGGTAGCAATACCCATCACCCAATCATGCTGTGAATTGTTGATTAACTGATGTGATAGACTGGCCTGAATTTGCTGGGGAGAGATCGCCTGCACTGCATCGACCTGATTAACGATCATCCCAATCCGTTGAGTCTGACACTGCAACACAATCATGCTGTCGCTCAGGCTCAAGGGCAAATGAGGTTGACCTAAGTGCTGATACAAGCCGATTACAGGGATCAGTTCTCCGCGCAAATTAATTACCCCTAAGACTCCGGGCGGGGTATCTGCGATCGCGGTCACCTCCGGCAAAAAGAAAATTTCTTGTACTGTTGTAGCGGGTATGCCGTAGCGCAATTGATTAAGTTGAAACGTTAAGTAAGAATCATTGTTCATAACAGCATTGAAGTTCAGATTGGTTTAAACCTGCCGATAGTGAGAAAGGTATTCTCTTAGCTCAGCAATAGTTTGTCGGTTATTTGCATTGACAGATTGCTCTTGAGGTAGACCCTGTAACACCTCTAACAGCGATCGCCAGGTTTTTTGGGCCTGTTTTGCATTTCCTTCCCGCTCATATATAGAACCCAACTCTTGATAAGCAGAAACAGCATTTGGAGTTAAATAAATAATGCGTTTTAAGAATAATTTTGCACTGTCAATATCACCTTGTTCTTCAGCAATTTGAGCCAGTAAATAATAAGGTTCGGTGGCGAGTGCATTAATCTGAAGGGCTTGCTGACAGGCTTCAGTCGCTTGGGTGTATTGACCTAAATTGGCATGAGCTTCTGCTAGTAAACAATAAGCTTGAAAATGTTGGGGTGCGAGGCTCACCAGGTGTTGAGCTGTTTGAATTGTGTCAGTATAGGCTTCTTGCCTGAGCGATCGACGCGCTTGATCGAAAAGAGCTTGGTGTGATGAGGGTTGTGTGTTTGTTGGGGATGCGGTTGGCTGGCTCTTGCTTGCTTGCCTTATGAGAGGCGTGAGAGCAGCTTTTGGGGCTGAGGAGGCTTTCTGGGAAGTGGTGTTTGTCGGATGGTTTAGGATGGGTAGGTTGAGTTCTCGCTGGTAAACGATCGATTGTGGAAAACTCTTGATTAAAAATGATTGCGTATTTTGTCTGTATAACTCCGTATGACCTGGTAGTAAAACTCCGCCTGGAGCCAGTGAACAATAAAACTTCTCTAAAATGCGGGCAATTGTATTGAAGTTGAAATAGATAAAGACATTACGACAAAGAATCAGATCTAAATTATGGATTTTAGAGTTGTAATCAGGGTAGGGATCCTGTACTAGATTACCGAATTGAAAGGTCACCATTTGGCGGATGCTGGGGTCAATCTCCCAACTCTTGCGGTGGGGACGAAAGTATTGGTTTTTGAGTGTCGGTTCTGTTGTCCGAAATGACCAATCACTGTAGATTCCTTGCTGTGCGATCGCGATCGCTGATTGGTTAATGTCTGTACCTAAAATTAGAATGTCCCAAGCTTGATAGTCTGGAATTAATTCTTTGATTAAAATGGCAAGCGAGTAGGCTTCTTCACCCGTCGAGCAACCTGCGCTCCAAAGCCGGAGTGTAGGCCGATGTGGTTTTTCGTTGGCTGTGTCAGAGCGAATTAAACTGAGTTGACGTTTGCGATCAATCAGCTCTGGCAAAAGTTGATGTTTGAGTAACCCAAACTGCCCCTGGTCACGAAAGAAATAACTTTCAGTGACGCTCAGCAATGCAATCAGTCTATGCCATTCCGTTGCGCTACAAAGCGATCGGCTTTGGGTCATCAAGTACAAATAGTAATCGCTAAACGAAGCTAACCCCAATGCAGCGATTCGAGTCTGAATGGTTTTCCTCAAACTATCTTGATGTTTGAGATGAATGTGGAATCCCAGGGTGTCAGCGATTAGATCAATAATCTGTAACAGACTACGGTCGTTACTGGGCTGAGATACGGCATGAAAGGTGGAGCGATCGCTAATCATCATGGTTATCACTAAAGAGCTATCCGTCAGGCTGTCGCCTTGACAATTGCATCAGGCGTTCACGTTGGGGCAATACCAGCGTTTCTACGCATTCTGCGAGTTCTAGTGATAGTTTTCCCATTTCCATCCGGGGATGGGGTTGGCATGACATATTGCATTGATTATTCAACTACCGTTACATTCGGTCGCTGTATGGCTGCTCACGTTTTGAATCGCTGGCTCACCAGCTTTTGCAGCGAGTGGTTCAAGCGCAGGGTTTTGATTGCTGGATAGAATGTCCTGCCAGCATCGCTTACCAAACAAACGGATTGACCTGTGAAGTTTCCCGTTCACAACTGAATTACATCAGTGACTTGCAGTTTGCCACGGTGATAGTTATTGTGCGTCACCCCTAATCCATGTTGGCGATGATGCTGGTCTAATTCCTCTTTTCTGTCTTCTAGTACCCGTGAAATCACCCCTTGATAGCAGCCAGTTAGGCGCTTTAGCACTGAAATACCGATCGCCCATTTCTCCGTATGCAGTAACTCTGGCTGATTGTTATACTCAATCAGCTTGTCAATTGCGCGATTGACCTTGCTGTCTGCGCCTTGGGTTGAGCGTTCGCGTTTTGGTCTGGGTTCGCTCGGTTTGCTCAGTTGGGTTGGCGTAACCGTTGCTTCTGGATGCGGCTGCCTTGCAATCTGAGCTTTGGTTGAAACCTGGTTGAGTTGACTTTCAACGAACAGGGTCATGACTTCGGCGAGGCGATCAAGTTTAGCCTCTAGCCCGCTTGAGACGGCAGCCTCTTCGGTTTTTGAGATGACTGGGGGGACTTCTGGCTTTGCGGCAGAGAGGGGAGTTTGGGCGATCGCGGGGGCTGGCTCCTGCTCGGGTGCTGGCTGCTGCTCACTCTCCTGCTCTAGCCGTTGATCGACCCATTGCAACAATGCACTCATACGGTTGATCTGGGTATCGTCAGGGTCAAGCCCTAAGCGGTCAAAGATAGATTCCAGCAGCGCTCGGTCAGTGAGCCAGATGCCAACACTGGTGCGCTGTCTTTTTAGTTGTTCACCATCACTGGAATCAAGCATAGGTTCTTGCAGTTCCACAGGTTCTCGTGTTTCTTGCTGGGGCTGCTGCCAAGAGCCTGCAAAGACTTCAATTGGCTTGATGCCTCCATAACCCAACTTAATCCCCTTTCGACCGTCTACATTGCCTTTACCGTCGCTGATCAGGTAGTCACTGTAATGCCGATTTGCTGCCAGCGATCGCCGCAGGTCTGGGTTTTGCTCATCCAACACCGCAAAATGCCCTTGAATTTGAGCCTTAAACTCGATTTCTGAAACGCGGGGGGGACAATACCAATAAGTGGCGATCGTGGCGTAGATGCTGCGAAACAGGTGCGTGTAGAGGTTGTCCCGCCCTTCGCGGCGTGGCACCAGATCCGTAAAATGGCGATCGCAGGACTTGGCGACCGCCTCGCTATATTTGGCATTAAGTTGCTCTGCGGTCATGCCCTCAGTCTTGATCCAGCTTCGCAGTTGGGCGAGTGCCTGACAGACTCGCTCTGCCGTCGTCAAAGTCGGAATTTCAAATGAGAGTATTTGGGTTTCTTTGCGGCGTTTGAGTGCCCCGGTGAAGATGACGCTCCAACGGTTAGTCGGATGTGGCTCGAATTGAGCAGTTGAGAGGATCTCGCTCGATCGCCGGCCTGTCAAAACGGTGAGTCCGGCGGCTACGTCGGCCCACTCACGCGACTCAAGTAATCTCACAGCTTTTGCGACGATCGCATCTGGATTTTCTAAAAATTGCTGGTTCTCGTTACGCTCGGCGACGCGGGCACTAATGCCGTTGTTCATTTCGATCCATTCAGCAGTTGTAAAGTTCATAGACTCTAGAGCGAAATGATCTTCACCCAATGTGTCTTTAATTGCATTACGAACTGCTGTCATCAAATTACGCTGCTGTTTCAGCGTTGGTAGCCCATGCTCAGCCCATTGTCGCTTCATCCAATCAGCCCACAGTCGAGCCTGTCTACGTCCCTTTGCGGTGTCAGGTAGCTCACGAATGGCAGGGAGGTAGTGATCATGAATCAGTGCTAAAAGCCATTTCGGAGTCGCCATAGTATCTTAGATCCAGGTAGATGTAGATAATAACCTGTATCGGTAGAGATAGAGCAACGTTTTAGTGCAATTTTACCAATCCGTTTTTTGACATGAACACGCTGACATAATCTGTTGGGCGATCGCGTCACCCCTGGAAAAACATGCGGCTCTACATTGCAGATAGTTGTGGCTTTTGTGGCTTTTGGTTGAGTTTTTCTGCGCCTCCCAGAAGGGTAATCCACACCAGAAAGACAACTCCGTGCAGCAGCGTGATGGCGAGTAGAGAGCCTGTGAGCAAATAGGTAATTGTGCAAGCAACTCCGAGCCAGCCAACCAAAATTAGAAATACCGGGTTGAAAAAGCATGGATTGCCCGTTTTTTGGAGTGTAATTGCCTTAAACGGGTAAAAAGCAACAAACAAGATCAGACCCGCGATCGCCCAGATAAACCAGATTTGCTCGGTAACTGCTGCTCGTGGTGACGGCAACAGCAACACTCGAAAAATAAATTCTTCGACAACCGCAGGCAAAAAACACCAACGGATTGCTGCAATTAAATACTGCCATCGCACTGTTCTCCAGGGTTTAAACTGCAAAAAACGCAGGGCAAATCCGAGTGGCAAAGCGACCAGGCTATAGCCCAACAACGCCCAAAGTGTAACGTTCCATTCCCACTGATTAGGCAGTTTTACGGCTCCAAATACGCGCGTAAACAAAACGGACACAATCGGTATCTCTGTTCCCGGTAAAGTCCAGAGGCCAAAAGCTTGAGTCGGGGCGATCGGTGTAATATCGGGATTGTTGCCGCCGACCTGGTTCGTTCGCAAAAACCAGAGTTGGGCACCATGCTTCAAAAACAACACACTCAAATCATCCTGTGCTTGCCGGGGTAGAATGGTGCGCCAACTCGCAAGGGCTGACACAACATTTTGCGTGCCATCGGGGGCTGTACGACTAAACTCACGCTGTTCAGTGGATGCCCCAGATAAAATGGCTGCATTAGTCTGCCAATCGGGTCGGACAATGCCGAGGGGAATTAACTGAGTTTGCAGATCTTCGCCCAAGGCAATCAACCGTTCAAACCGTTTGACTGTGGGATCGGCAGGATGCGATGACCACCATTGTTGAATTGCAGGACTCGCCTCAACCGTTTCGCGAATCTGTTGAATCGTTAAAAATAACGCCTGATTCGAGTCTTGGACACAGGAAGTTGCAGGTGTGACGTTAGCAGCTCCCGTACCATCACCTGTGCGGTAGCGAGCAGTAATAATGCTCAGCTGCCGATCTAACTCCGTCAGGGGGGAAAGGCGGGTGCCACCAAAGTCATAGTCCTGCGCGATCGCATCGAGTTTAACTAGCACATCTGAGACAGGGCGCGTGCCCATCCAGCCCCTTTGCAGGTTGCCCATGTAGTTTGTCCAGGTGTTCGTTCCAGCAATAAATCCTTCGATATTTGTGGCATACACTTGTTGATAGTTCAGATCAAACTGTAACTCTTGTGTGAATGGGTCACGCACCACTTCCGCAATACCATAGGAAAAATGGCCTGTGACCGTTCCCATCATGGCACCTTCGCCACTACGACCACCCCTCCCCCCAAATAGGTGCATCACCAACGCACGATCGCCTGCTTGCCAACCTGCGATCGCATCTTCTGATGTCTTTGCCGTTGTATCAACTAATCGTGTCTCAATTGTCCCTTTCTTTTGATCTGTATCCTTCCAGTTTTGATAGCTAATTAGATCTAGCCCCTGCGCCTGCTCAAATAGAACTTGCTGGGGTTGAAGTTGAAACAGCGATCGCGGTTTAATTGCCTGCACAGTAAACAGCCCAGTTTTATCTTGGGCACCGTAGAGATACCAACCTGCGCTTCCGGCGGGAGAGATTTCTAACTCGCGGGGGGTTGAGGCGTAGACACCAAACCCATCTACAGGCTGCTGCGGAATCCGCACAATTTCTTTGATGCCATCAAATTGCCCTGTGGCGTTGTTGTAGTGCTGCACCTGAAACAACTCGCTGGGGCAGGGGGACTGACCCGGGCAGGCGGTTGGAACAAATTTAGGTGGGTTTGATTTGACCGTTCCCAAAATTTTGACGAGTGTGTAATATCGACCTGTTTCTAATCGCGGCTCAGCCTCGATCTGCAAGACGTTGTAACTGGCTAAGCGGGGTCGATTTGCTTTGGTTAGGGATACGATAACGTCATCTTTGGGTCTGGCTCCAGCGATCGCCTGTAATGGCCCTACCCGCGCTCTGCCATTCAACCGTTCAGGGTACAAATTGCCTGTCGTACCCAGGTTTGCTTCAACGGCAGGCGTAAATTTGACAGACTGTGTGACAGCCGCAACATACTTTTGTACAGCTGCATCCTGGCTCCATTCCAACCGAATCTTTTGGCCTATCAGATCAGCCGCTGCAGCCGGGGCATGATACACCTGCATCCAGACCCAATCACTTTCTGCGGCTTGCGGGTCAGGTAAAATCAAGCGCCCGACCCAATCCCCAACGGGACGATAAAGCTCTCCTGATAACGTTTGTTGAATCGGATAATACTCTGGTTGATTAAAAGGCGCTCTGCCCGTAATCGCATAGTGAGATTCCCAAGTATGACCCGCACTGGTTGAGAGAAAGATTGTCGCCACGATCGCGCAGATCATCCACCCAAACCGACGCCACATCTTCCTTAGCTGAGTGGTGGAAAACTGAAACCGCGATCGCGTCATACGGGTCTAACCTCTCTTCATAACTCAGAGTTGTGCTACTCTCGCTGCTATTGTAACCATCTGTACTCGTGTGAAATTCAGCAATTCGTAACACTCTTTATTGTTCTCAGGATTTCTCAATGCAAGTTAAGCCGCATTGACTAATGCCATACGCACGACACCCATCAAAAATATTGCCAGAATAGAAATCGCGATCCGTTATTTTCTATGCGTATGGTTCGGTTTGTCGTTTTGCTGTTGCTCACCTTTGGCCTCTTACTGAGTTGTCGAGCAAACTCTTCGTTACCTGTGTTGAAAGATTGGGAAACGGGCCAAACCGGGGCAAAGTTAACCGTACAGACACGCGAGCGATCGCAGCCGTTTGTCTGGTGGGAAGCCGAAAAACCGACTCAAACGAATTTTCCGCCTGCTCAAAAGAATCCCTTTGCACCTGCAAATGCGACTGAGGCAGAGCTGTTATCTGAAAAGCAGTGGATTGGGGTCGAAGGCAAACGCTCTCAGTCTCTATTTTTGGAATATCAGGTCAAGGTTCCAACGGATAACTCCTATTTCTTCTATAGCCGCAAGTTTTGGAAGCATGGCCCCTTTCGCTGGCGTTGGGATGACCAGCCCTGGCAAGCGGTCGGCAAATCTGTCTATTTGATGGATAGCGTGCAACTGCGGCAGTTTGTAGCAGCCAACTGGGTGAGTTTAGGAACTGTCAATTTAACAACAGGTCGTCACACCCTTCGCATTGAGCTAACAGAGAATGACGGTGGCGCGGCGTTTGACTGCTTTGTATTGACCACGACACCATTGCAGCCCCAGGGCAAGCTCAAGCCCAATGAGTTCTACACGGCGACAATTCCAGACGGGTTTTTGTTCACTCCAGAGAGCGATCGCTTTGCGGCTAGTCCCATCGACCTGCGATCGCTCAACGAAACGGTAGCCGGAGAAAACGGCTGGATTCAGGCCAAGGGGGATGCCTTTGTTCACGCGAAGACAGGGCAACCTGAACGGTTTTGGGCGGTGAATGCGGGCGCAGACCTGCTGCAAATGGATGCGGGTATGATGCGATCGATGGCTCGTTTTTGGGCTAAGCAAGGCGTGAACCTTGTGCGGTTGCATGGGCCGCTCTGGTCAGAAGATTTGAAACCGCTCCCTCCGGCTGAGTTGAACAAAGTCTTTACGTTTGTTGCAGCAATGAAACAAGAGGGGATTTATACGGCGCTTTCTATCTACTTTCCAGTCTGGTTAGAGTTGCAAAAAAATCCTCTATTTGCAGGCTATAACGGACAGCATCCGTTTGCTTTGCTGTTTTTTAACTCTGAGTTTCAACAGCTTTATTACACCTGGTGGCAGGCTTTATTGACAACTCCTGATCCGGCGACAGGCAAAGCTTTACGGGATGATCCAGCTTTGGCAATGGTGGAGCTAGTCAATGAAGATTCCTATTTCTTTTGGACGTTTAAGCCCTATGAATCAGTGCCAGCGCAGCAAATGGCGATTTTAGAGCGGCAGTTTGCGACCTGGTTAACAGCAAAATACGGCTCTTTAGAAAAAGCGCGGACAGCCTGGAAACAAAGCAATCCAGAAGAATTGTTTGAGGTGAACGGCGATCGCTCAAACGGTGCTGTCGGAATTCTACCGATTGGGGAAATCACAGCGCAACGAGAGACACAACGGGCTAAAGATACGGCGACTTTTTTGGCAGAAAGTCAGGCAAGCTTTTTCAAAACGGCGATCGCCTACCTGCGCAAAGAACTCAATTATCAAGGACTCATTTATGCCTCTAACTGGATCACCGCCGACGCTCAGCGGCTTGGCCCCTTAGATAAGTACACCAATACCGTCGCAGACTTTATGGATCGGCATGGTTACTTTGGGGGACCGCACCAAGGGGCAAGAGCCAGTTACTCTCTGAGTCCTGAAGATGTCTATGAAGATCGTTCGGCACTGTTGTTTACTGATCCAAAAGACAAGCAAAAGCAGGATTTTAGCCTGCCAATTATGGACGTTCGCTATAACAACCTGCCTTCTACGATTACCGAAATTAATTGGGCCATGCCAAACCGCTTCCGCGCTGATTTTCCCTTGCTAGCGGCGAGTTATGGCTTATTACAGGGCACCGATGGCTTTTTCTTCTTTGCGGCTGAGCGTCCCAGTTGGGATGATGGATTGGGCAAGTTTGCGATCGCGTCTCCGGTGGTGATGGGGCAGTTTCCGGCTACGGCACTGATGTATCGCAAAGGGCTGTTGCAACCTGGCATTTCGGTTGCAGAGATTCCGCTCAAAACCGCAGACCTGTTTGATTTGCAGGGTGCGCCTGTAACGGCTCCCCAAAACTTAGATGAGTTCCGCGCTCAGGACGTGCCACCCGGTCAAGCGTTGCGGAGCGATCGCGCGAACAGCATCGATCCGTTGGCATTTTTGGTCGGACAGGTCAATTTGCAATTTACGCAAACTGGAAGTCAAGTGCAGCAGGTCGAGTTGAGCCAGTGGATCAATCGAAAAGCAAAAACAGTTCGCAGTTCTACCGATCAATTGAGTTGGGATTATCAGCGTGGCTTAGTCACTGTGAATGCGCCTCAAGTGCAGGGTGTAACAGGTTTCTTACGGCGGGCGAACGGGCAGGAATTGCCCCAGATGCGGGTCAACGCAGAGATGGACTATGGCACCGTATTGCTGGTTGCTCTCGATGATCAACCAATTGAATCTTCGCGCCGGATGTTGTTGCAAGTGATGTCAGAAGAACAAAACTTTGGCTGGAAAACTTCAGGCACACCACGTAAGACGATCCAGAGCATTGGCAATAGCGCGATCGCAGTGCGTAACCTGGCTGGCAAGATTGCTTTGCGCCGACCCGATGCAGAAACCCTGACCGTCACAGCGCTTGATTTTAATGGCTACCCAGAGAAACAAATCGGTAAAGCGAATGACTTTCAACTACAGCAAAAAACGTTTTATTATTTGCTGGAAAAAACACAGACTGAATTGACAAAAACAATCAGCTGAGTGTTATTAAAGCAGTCGAAACGCTTGCTTTCAACTCATCAAGTGCAACCCTTTTGAGCTAAATGCTTGCTCAAGCTGACGCATATCTTCTAGGGACTCAACGGCGACAATCCCATAGATCTCAGTGTAGATTTTGCCATACTTAACTTTTTCGAGAATTATAGCTATCGCCAGTTGGTTTAGGCCATTGAAAATAAAGGGGGTTGTGGGCTACGTCCCCAGCCAGAGGTGGAACCCCTGCACCTCGACCTAACATAGACGACTACCGCTATAGCAAGTCTTTGTGTTCGAGATGGGACTGTGAAGTCACTCAAAATCGAGTCGAGCGCTTCCATCTTGTAATCGCTGGAGTACTTCGCGATCGCTTTGTTGAGCCACCTCATCAGGGGATTTTCCTGCTGCCAGAGCGTCGATTGCAGTCTTTGCCAGCACAACCGGAATCATCGACTCGCCATCTCCTGTGGTTGAACAAGTCCTACAACGGTTATCGGCACACAATCCAGCACCAATTGATGCCGAACCACCAACTCGCTCCTGCGGCGCACAATTTTCATCAAGTCTACGTTTCTTAACAAATGAGAGCAATTTCAACCGCTCTACCCCAGATCGAGCTAAAGCTTCTCAGCAAAACTTTACTTTTATTAATAAACCAAGTTAGCATCTCTAATATAACCACGTTATTTTTGTAAGACCTGCTCACCGCTATGCTAAGTACTTCCACCCTGACTCAAATCTTCAAACCAAGTGCGACTGTTAGCTTGCCAACTCAAACGGCGTTTGCCATGCTTCGGGTCGTGGTCGGCTTCATGATGATTCACAACGGTCTCGATAAGTTGAGCAATATTGAAAGCTTTGCTCAAGCCTATGTTGAAGTGATTGGGTTGCCATTCCCGATCTTTTTTAGCTACTTAGCGGCCTTGACTGAATTGATTGGCGCACCAATGGTGGCGATCGGCTTTTTGACCCGTCCAGCCGCTTTAGGTCTGTTTGGTACTATGTGCGTTGCGATTTACCACCATATTCTCGTGGCTGGGTTCAACCTCTTCCTGCTTGAGTTATCGGCTATCTATGCCGCCTGTTTCCTGTTCTTCTTAGTTAATGGTGGTGGGCTTTTTTCAGTGGATGCATTAATTGCGAACTGGCTCGATACCAACGCCTTATCAGCTCAAGCGAAGCGAATCATGCGTTTAGAGCAGGCTTACCAGGCTTCGGGGGCAGAACCGCAAAAAGTTGATTCGGCTAACTAGGGGCAATCGCGCGATCGGATCCAACCGGCGAAGACTCTCGATATAAATTGATGATTGTGCTATCGGGCAATGCTTCTTTGAAGAAGTGTTGCTTTTAATTTTGAAATTTCTTCCTTTCACAACAAATCATCTGAAGCTTTTCTCAGCAGGCTTAAAGCCCTAAAACAGTGGATAGAAGCCCCCCATCGACCGTTTTACTGGGTTACAGAATGTTACTTAAAGGCAAGATTATGTTGAACCTTGGAAAAGATCGATAAACAAACCTTTACAAAGCTTAGTAGAATAATCCTAGTCACAAATAGGTATTTTTTCTCGTTACCATCATGGCGGATCATTTTCCTTGGCTGACCGCGATCGTCCTACTGCCTCTCATTGCTTCTGTATTCATCCCGTTCTTGCCTGATAAAACTGGCAAGCGCGTGCGGTGGTACGCCCTGGGTGTGGGTCTCGCGGATTTTGTTTTAATGTGCTACACCTTCTGGAAACATTTTGATGCGAGCAGTTCGACGTTCCAACTCGCGGAAAGATACGCCTGGCTGCCTCAATTGGGGCTGAACTGGGCTGTCTCAGTCGATGGAATCTCCATGCCACTTGTGCTGTTGTCAGGGCTAGTGACCACTCTTGCAATCTTTGCAGCCTGGCAGGTTGACCTCAAACCCCGACTCTTTTACTTTCTGATGCTCGTGTTATACGCCGCTCAGATTGGGGTCTTTGTGGCACAAGATGTTCTCCTCCTCTTTATTATGTGGGAGCTAGAACTGGTTCCCGTCTACCTCCTCGTCTGCATCTGGGGCGGACAAAAGCGCCGCTACGCAGCAACCAAGTTTCTGCTGTATACCGCTGCTGCATCCATTTTTATCCTCGTAGCCGGGTTGGCAATGGGCCTCTATGGCGGTGAAATGACCTTTGATATTGCCGAACTGGGTCTGAAAAACTATCCCCTGGTGCTGGAGTTGCTGCTCTATGCAGGGCTGCTCGTGGCATTTGGCGTGAAGCTGGCGATTTTCCCGATGCACACCTGGCTACCCGATGCCCACGGTGAAGCTTCGGCTCCAGTTTCAATGATTTTGGCTGGCGTGCTGCTCAAGATGGGTGGGTATGGTTTGATTCGCCTCAATCTTGAATTGTTGCCCAATGCTCACGTTTACTTTGCGCCAATTCTTGCGGTTCTGGGCGTGGTCAACATTATTTATGGGGCATTTAACTCCTTTGCTCAGACCAACATGAAGCGGCGTCTGGCTTATTCGTCGGTGTCACACATGGGGTTTGTGCTACTGGGCATTGCCTCGTTTACAGATGTGGGAGTCAGCGGAGCAATGCTGCAAATGATTTCCCACGGCCTGATCGCTGCTGTCTTGTTCTTCTTAGCAGGTGTGACCTACGATCGCACTCACACCCTCTCTATGGACAACATGGGAGGGATCGGTCAGGCGATGCCGAAGGTGTTTGCCCTATTTACCGCAGGCGCAATGGCATCCCTGGCATTACCTGGGATGAGCGGCTTTGTGAGCGAATTAGCGGTTTTCATGGGAGTTGCCACAAGCGATATTTACAGCCCTACCTTCCGCACGGTCGTGGTATTGCTGTCAGCCGTTGGCCTCATTCTCACCCCCATCTACTTGCTGTCGATGCTACGACAGGTCTTTTATGGAACTGGAGCGGCTCCAACCTGTGGCTTAAACAGTTCTGAAGTGGCAAACCAAGACAATGAGGGTGCAGTCTGCTTTGGCACAAATTGTGTCTTACCTGGCAGCGCTCAATTTAGCGACGCAAATCCACGTGAGGTGTTTATTGCGGTTTGCTTTCTGATCCTTATCATCGGTGTGGGTGTTTATCCCAAACTGGCCACCCAGATGTATGACGTGAAGACGGTTGCACTTAACTCGCAGGCTCGCCAAGCCTACACTCAAATCGCACAAGAAAAGCCTCAAATTTATGCGAAAGGGTTTTTCACTCCAGGGATCGTAGAACCTGAAGTTGCAACGATTTCGAGTTCTCTCCGTTAATGGGTAATTCCCACTCTTAAAAAAAGCGATCGCTCATGGGCGATCGCTTTTTTTTGAAAAGAACTAATTTTGCTAGTAATCCGCTTCAGTTACGACCTACCAGAGATCACGCCATCGAATCGTGACAGCGGCAAAAGCACCTGCCAATAGACCTGAAGAACTCCCTTTAAAGACACGGAGAATTGTTGGTGTTGTCAAGCATTCCGTCGAAGTGGATTGAGTTTGCGCACACTGACGATCCTCTGCAAGTGCAAGAGCACCGCCTAAAAGGACTCCAAGTGAGCCACAGATCAGAGCAAAGACGAAGATGCTGGGTCGCTTACGTGGATTTGACCAGCAATTCTCATTTTGAAACATTTGTACTGTAGCCAGAGTGTCTAAAGACTTGTGCACTCAATGTTATAAACGGCAGAATGCGGGTTTCAGCCATTCATAAACGTTAAAACCGGACGTTT
>Ga0073934_10003822_pt1 | contig 26564 bp, 21 predicted proteins | sample LarsenN4metaG_FD_76834 | JGI IMG/M metagenome (GOLD analysis project Ga0073934, IMG submission 76834) | Hot spring sediment bacterial and archeal communities from British Columbia, Canada, to study Microbial Dark Matter (Phase II) - Larsen... ... | reverse complement strand
GTGCGATGGGCCGCAGTCATGCCGCCGGCACGGGCGATTTCGCCGCTTGCGGTTCGCCCGCCCGCATAGACCGATGCAATGCCGGATTGCGCCAAGGCGCCTGGAGGAGAGAGAACAATCAAACCAAAGAGAGCAATGATAATCGCGACGTGACTGCGTTTGACCACCATCTGCACCTTCCCTTGCTTGTGGCAGAGGGCGCGCAGCTAGGGGCCAAAATGGTCCGCAATGTGTTCATCGCGAAATCGTCTGACCATCGCAATCGAATTGCGCCAGGGGCGCCGCATGCGATCAAATCTTCCGCAATACGGCGGCCGCGCGCGACGATGTTGCGCAGCGCTCAGAACGACTCGTCAGGCAATTGCATCACGCTGTCGGCCCCCGCTTCAATGCGCGCGAGCTGCGCCTGCGTCTTCGGCAACATGCGCTCCATGAAGAAGCGTCCGGTTATGAGCTTGGCCTGCATCCGCTCCGCCGCGCCGTCGGCTCCGCGCTCAAGCTTCTCCTGCGCCGCGCGCGCCATCCGGCACCACATGTAGCCGAGTGCGACGAGACCGAAGAGATGCATGTAGTCGTAGGCGCCGGCGCCGGCGTGTTCCGGCCTGCCGAGTGCATTGGACATGAACCACATCGTCGCCTGTTGCAGCCGGCCCGTCGCCCTGCCGAGCGGCTCGACAAAGGGCTTCATCGCCGCGTCGGCGCCGTGCTCCTTGATGAAGCCCTGCACCTCGGCGAGAAACGCCTGCAGCGCGCGGCCGCCGTCCTTCGGCAGCTTGCGGCCGACCAGGTCGAGCGCCTGGATGCCGTTGGCGCCCTCGTAAATCATGGTGATGCGCGCGTCGCGCACGAACTGCTCCATGCCGTGCTCGACGATGTAGCCGTGGCCGCCGAAGATCTGCTGCGCCATGACCGTGTTGGCGAAGCCCTGGTCGGTGAGCACGCCTTTGATCACCGGCGTCAGCAATCCCATGTGGTCGTCGGCCGCCTGGCGGATCTTCTCGTCGTCCGAGCGGCGATGCAGATCGGAGGCGAGCGCGGTCCATATCACCAGCGCGCGCGCGGCCTCGTTGAACGATTTGATCGTCAGCAACGTGCGGCGCACGTCGGGATGGACGATGATCGGATCGGCCGACTTGTCCTTGGCCCTGGCGCCGCCGAGCGCGCGTCCCTGCAGCCGCTCCTTGGCATAGGCGACGGCGTTCTGATAGGCGACCTCCGACAGCGCAAGCCCCTGCACACCGACGCCGAGCCGTGCCTCGTTCATCATCGTGAACATCGCCGGCAGGCCGCGATTCTCCTCGCCCACGAGCCAGCCGGTGGCGCCGTCGTAGTTCATGACGCAGGTGGCGTTGCCATGGATGCCCATCTTGTGCTCGATCGCACCGCAGCTCACCGCGTTGCGTGCGCCGAGCGTGCCGTCGGCGTTGGGCAGCACCTTGGGCACGACGAAGAGCGACAGCCCGCGCGTTCCTTCCGGCGCTCCCTCGATCCGGGCCAGCACCAGATGCACGATGTTGGCCGCCAAATCGTGCTCGCCGGCGGAAATGAAGATCTTGGTGCCGCTGATCCTGAAGCTGCCGTCGGCCTGCTTTGCCGCCCGGCTGCGGATGAGGCCGAGGTCGGTGCCGCAGTGCGGCTCGGTGAGGTTCATCGTGCCGGTCCACTCGCCGGCGATCATCTTCGGCAGATAGAGCGCCTTCTGCTCGGGCGTACCATGCGAGATCAGGGCGAAGATCGCGCCCTGCGTCAGCGCGTGGTACATCGCAAAGGCCACGTTGGCCGAGCTGACGAACTCGTTGACCGCCTGGGTCAGGATCATCGGCAGCCCCTGACCGCCGAATTCGACGGGAGCCGAAATGCCGATCCAGCCTCCTGCGGCGAGCTTTCGAAACGCCTCGGGAAAGCCGGCAGGCGTGCTGACGCTGCCGTCGTCGTGGCGGGTGCAGCCCTGCGCGTCGCCGACGCGATTGAGCGGGGTGAGTTCCTCCTCGCAGAACTTCGCCGCTTCGCCGAGAATGGCGGCGACCACATCGGCGGACGCATCGGCAAAGCCCGGCAGATTGGCGTAACGATCGAGGTGGAAGACGTCGTTGATCAGGAACTGCACGTCGTCCACCGGCGCCCTGTAGATCGGCATGGCGAGGGTCCCAGGTTTTTGCCGGAGCCAGCATCGCTGCTTGGCATTGAGATGCGGTTAACGCTCGATTAATGCGGCGTTTCCGCGACTCCCGCCGTGCGCGACCGCCCCAATGCGCCGACGCAACCTGCAGTCGTGCCGGTCTGCGGCCACAGCGCGGGGACGGTCGCCGCGACCTCTGCGGCCCTCCGATCGTTGCAAATCTTCAAGCCGGGCCAGCGGGTTAACGGCTTGTTTACCTTACTGAAGAAAAAGTCGCGTTGGGGCCATCGAAGCGCGCCCGTCGCCACCTTCCGTTCCCGCGCGCCGGCCCCAGGGACTCGCGATCCCCGCGTGTTGGCCCCAGCAGCGATCGAAGGAAGGCGTGCGGCAGAGACGCAGATCATACCGGGAGCCTGACGACGACGAGGACGCCATCAGCGAGAACCTCGCCGCCGTCAACGAGCGTCTCGACGATCTCACCCGACAGCTCGAGCGCATCGCCAAGCTGAACGCGCCCGCGCGCTCCGCCGCCGCGGGCGAGCCGCGCACGCGCGATCATGTGGCCGATGCGCTGGCCCGGCTCGACCGAAGGCTCGATCAGATCGTCAACGAAAGCCGCGATGCGCCGCCGGAACCTCCACGCGGTGGCCGCAGCGCGCCGCCACGGCCGGCAGCGTATCCTCCGCAGACTCCGGTCGCCCATGCGGGTTTTCCGGACTGGGCTGCCCAGATCGCCGCGCGCCAGCGCGCGCTCGACGGCGAAGCACCGGCAACGGCGCCTGCGGCACGACCGCCTGGACCGCCCGTCGCCGCCCCGGCGCCGATGCCGGCGCCCGCTTTCGCGCCCGGTCCCGATCTGGCCGGGCTCGAACGGCAATTGCGCGACATCACCAGCCAGATCGCCAACCTGCACCAGCCCTACCAGGATGCCTTGTCGGCATTGCGTGCCGATCTTGCCGAAATCGGCCGCGCCTTGAACCAGGCCGCGCCGCAGCGCGCGATCGAGGCCCTCGAATCGCAGGTGCGGGCGCTCGCCGACCGTATCGATCGCAGCCGGCAGGCCGGCGCTGACGCCGGCGCGCTCGCCGGCGTCGAGCACGGCCTGGCCGAGGTGCGCGACGCGCTGCGCAACCTCAAGCCCGCAGAAAGCCTGGTCGGGTTCGAGGATGCCGTGCGCGGGCTTGCGCACAAGATCGACCAGATCGCCGCATCGGCCCAGGCGCCGTGCGATCCGGCCGCGTTCAGGCAGCTCGAACAGGCGGTGGTGTCGCTGCGCGGCGTGATGGCCAATGTCGCGTCCGAAGGGGCGCTGGCTCAGCTTGCCGCCGAGGTGCATGGACTTGCCGCGCGCTTCGAGCAGGCGGCCGCCGACAGCAGTTCGCAGGCGCTCAGCCGCCTGGAATCGCGGATCACCGCCCTGATGGAAAGCGGCCGCGCGGTGCCGCCCGAGCTCGAGGGATCGATCCGCTCCCTGAGCGAGCGGCTCGACCGCCTGCAGCTCAGCAAGGGCGACCAGCTTGCGTTGGAAAGCCTTGAGGACCGCATCGCCAAACTGTCGGAAAAACTCGATGCCTCGGATGCGCGGCTGCGACATCTCGATGCGATCGAGCGCGGGATCGCGGACCTGTTGGTCTACCTCGAGGAGATGCGCAACAGCGGACGCAGCGCGACGGCGGCGGCGCCCGCCGTTGCCTCCGCGGTCGCGCCCTCCCCGCTGGCGGCGAACCCGCCAGCCACACCGCCGCCACCGATTGAACCGGATGCCGCCACGCCACCGCTGAATGACGGCTATGCCGCGCAACCGTTCGAGGCGGTCGCGACACCCTCGCCTCCGCCCGCATCGGTGCCCGCCCTCTCGCCGGCCCCGCCACCGGGCCCGAGAATGGCGCCTCCACCGCCGGAGCGGCGGCCTCCGCCGCCGCGACCACGGCCGCAGCCGATCGATCCGAACCTGCCGCCGGACACGCCGCTCGAGCCCGGCAGCGGCGTGCCGAAGGCCAGGCCCGGCTCCGCCGCAGCCCGCATCGCCGCATCGGAAGCCGCTCTCGGCGCTGCAAGGCCGAGCCCCGCGGAGAATGGCGGCAAGGCGGCCGCGATCGCTGCGGCCCGTCATGCCGCGCGCAGCGCTTCGCTCGATGCACCGGCAGCGATGCCGCGCGCGGCCGCGGGCAAGCGCCGGCGCTGGTTCAGGCGTGCTCCCAAGCCCCCCGAACGTCCGCCGCTCAAGGCGCTGGCCGGCGCACCCGAAGCCGACGCAAACGCCGCTTCCTCAGCCGGCCGGCGGATCGTCAAGCATCTCAAAACGCTGCTCGTCGCCGCGAGCGTGGCCGTCATTCTGATCGGCGCGGTGCAGACCGTGGTCGAACTGCTGCTGCCGGGTCCGTCGCCGACACAGGGGGACAGCGAGGGCAGCGACGGCGCCCCTCGCGCAACGCCTCCAAGTGCGGTACCGAGCCGGCAAATGCCCGCGCCGGAGGGGCCCCCGCCACGGCCCCAGGCCGATCCTGGCCCGACCGGACAGATCAACCGCGCGCCGTCGTTCTTTGACCCGTCCGCCGTGGTATCGCCCAAAGTGCCGCTATTCGACATCACCGGCTCGATTCCGCGGCAACAGCCGGCACCGAGCACCGATGCCAAGCCGCCGCGCGCCGAGGCGCCGCCCGCGCCTGCCCCCGCCGCTGTGAACACCCTGGCGCTGCCCGATGCCTTCGGCGCCCAGTTGCGTCAGGCCGCCCTCGCCAACGATACGGCCGCGCTCTACGAGGTCGGCATCCGCCACTTGGAAGGCCGCGGCGTGCCGGCAAATCCCGCGGAAGCCGCGCGCTGGCTCGAGCGCGCCGCGAACGCGGGCTTTGCACCCGCCCAGTTCCGCCTGGCCGGAATGAACGAGAAGGGCGAAGGCGTGCGCAAGGATCTCAACGCCGCCCGCCGCCTCTATCTTGCCGCCGCCAACAAGGGCCACGCCAAGGCCATGCACAATCTTGCCGTCCTCTATGCGGAAGGCATGGACGGCAAGCCGGACTACAAGTCCGCCGCCCAGTGGTTCCGCAAGGCGGCCGGATACGGCATCGCCGACAGCCAGTACAACCTCGCCATCCTCTATGCGCGCGGCATCGGGGTGGAGACCAACCTGGCCGAATCCTACAAATGGTTCGCACTCGCTGCGCGCAACGGCGACGCCGACGCCTCCCGCAAGCGCGACGAGGTGGGATCGCGGCTCAACCAGCAGACCCTGACCGCGGCCAAGCTTGCGGCCCAGACCTTCGTGCCGGAGCGCGAGCCCGCCGAGGCGATCGACCTGCGCACCCCGCCGGGCGGCTGGGACCGGGCACCGGCGCCGCAGGCGCGGGCGACGAGGCGCAGCCCCGCACCGAAGTCGCCGTGAACTGTGAATAAGACATTGCTGCACGCTGTTACTTTGTCGTGCAGATCCGCGTAAACGAGCCTATACCACGAGTCATCGAGCCGCCGTCCGCCGCGGCGGCTTGACCATTTGCAATTCTGTCATCCGGCCGGACCGCTCGCGTGCAGCTCTACCTCCCGATCGCCGAACTTCCCGTCGACGTCTTCCTGGTGCTCGCCATGGGGCTCGCGGTCGGGTTCATATCGGGCATGTTCGGCATCGGCGGCGGATTTCTGATGACGCCGCTGCTGATCTTCATTGGGATATCACCCGCGGTCGCGGTGGCGAGCGTATCGAGTCACATTGCCGCCTCCTCCTGCTCCGGTGCGATCAGCTATTGGCGGCGCCGATCGATCGATTTCCCGCTTGCGCTGATGCTGCTTGCCGGCGGCATCCTGGGGACTGCGGTCGGCGTCTGGCTGTTCACCGTCCTGCGCACATTGGGGCAGCTCGACCTGACCATCGGTCTGTCCTACCTGATCCTGCTGACCGCGGTCGGCGCGCTGATGATCTACGAGAGCGTGCGCGCCATCGTGCGCGCGCAGCAGGGCAAGCCTGCGGCGCCGCGGCGCGCCGGCAGCCACACTTGGCTGCATAAGCTGCCGCTGAAAATGCGCTTCAAGCGCTCCAAAATCTACGTTTCCGCCATTCCGGTCTGGCTGATCGGATTCGTCATCGGCTTCGTCGGCGCGATCATGGGCATCGCCGGCGGGTTTCTGCTGGTACCGATGCTGATCTATTTCCTGCGGGTGCCGACCGCCACCGTCATCGGCACCTCGATGGTGCTGACGCTCATCACCATGGCGTCGGCGACGGTGATGCATTCGGCCACCAACCACCTCGTCGACGCGGTGCTCTCGCTCATGCTCATGGTCGGGGGCGTGGTGGGTGCGCAATTCGGTGCGCGCGCCGGACAGAACATGCGCGGCGAGCGATTGCGGCTGCTGCTCGGGCTGCTCGTTCTCGGCGTGGGGCTGCGCTTTGCCTATCAGCTCGTCGTGCGGCCCGACGACCTCTACTCCATCCGTCAGGTGATCGGCACATGACGCGCGCGCTTGCCATTGCGCTCGGACTGCTGCTGGCCGGGACGGGCACCGCCGGCGCGGAGCGGCTGGTAACCTCGATCTCGCGCCATCAGGTGCTGGTGAGTTCGAGCTTCACCGGCACCTCGATCGTGTTGTTCGGCACGATCGAGCCGGACAGCCCCACGGCACGGCGGCGTTCGGACTATGACCTCGCGGTGACGGTGTCCGGGCCGTCCGAGACCGTGGTCACGCGCCGCAAGGAGCGCGTGCTCGGCATCTGGACCAACACGGATTCCCGCACGTTCGTCAACGTGCCGGGTTATCTCGCCGTGCTGACCAGCCAGAGGATCGAGGCCATCACCAACGCGGAAACGCTGCGGCGGCTGCAGATCGGCCTGGCCAACGCCGTGCTGCCGCAGCAGATCGGCGCCGATATCGGCGATGTCGCGTCTGACGATCCCTTCCGCGTGAATTTCATCCGGCTCAAGCGCGAGCAGGGTCTGTACGTGGAACGCACCAACGGCGTCACCCTGCTTACGCCTACGGTCTTTCGCGCCGGCATCCCGCTTCCGGCGGGCACCCCGGTCGGCAACTACGACGTCGACATCAAGATTTTCTCCGGCGGCGTGCTGGTGGCGCGCGCCAATTCGGCGTTCGAACTCGTGAAGGTCGGCTTCGAACAATTCGTCGCTTCGGCCGCGCGCGAGCACGGCCTGCTCTACGGCATCGCCACCGCCATGATGGCGATCTTCACCGGCTGGCTCGCAAGCATCGTGTTCCGGCGCGACTGAGGAATCAATCAGGCAGGCAGCGCCGCGCCGCCACGGGATAGACGCGCTGCCGCCCGAGCATGTGCGCGGTGAAGGCAAGCGAGGGAAACAGCGGCATGAAGGCGCGGTCGCGCACGTTGAGCCCGCCGGCATAGGCGCCGAAGGCCGGCATGACCAGCCGCCGCCCGTCGCCCGCGAAGCAGCGGCGGCTGACGGCGCTGCCGCGCCGCGCCACGCGCGCAATCGGATGCAGGTGGCCCGCGATCTCGCCGTCGGCGCCCTCGCTCGGCTTGTGGCGAAAGGCAATGCCGGAGAGGATCAGCGTCTCGACGAAGCGGCCGCCGATGCCGGCGGCGCGGTCGGGATCGTGGTTGCCCGCGATCCAGATCCAATCGCGCCCGCGCTGCATGAGCCTGAGGGCGGCACGGTCGGTGTCGGCGAGGCGGCGTGGGCCGTCGCCGTCATGGAAGCTGTCGCCGAGCGCGATCACAAGGCGCGGTGCATAGCGCGCCACGACCGGCGCAAGCCGCGCCAAGGTCGCCGCCGTGTCGTAAGGCGGCAGCAGCACGCCGCGCGATGCAAAGCTCGAGCCCTTCTCCAGATGCAGGTCGGCGACCGCAAGCAGGCGCTGCTCCGGCCAGAACAGTGCGCCCGAGGGATCGGCCACGAACGCGGCACCGCCCACGACAAGCGCCGAATCCGCGGCCATCGTTTGGACCGGGACACTTTTCGATGCGGACGGCGCCATGCAATGCTCCGGTCGGCTCCAAACTGATGCCCGGCGAAACGTTCAAGGCTCATCCTTGCGCATTTCGTTGGCCTTCGCGCAAGCGCGATATGGTCCTCGCCACCGGGCCGAAAACGCAAGAATCGCCGCGCCGACACTTGGCGCGGGCGCCATCGTCGCTATCGCCGCGGCGCCGATTTCGTCCTGCCCGGCTGTGCCGCCGACGTCATCAACAGGCGCGCCGCCTCGCCTTCGATGATCAGCCGCACGCCGTCGAGGCGCCAGCGCCGCGCCGACCGCAGCGAGGCGATGAACGCCTCTTCGGTCTTCATGCGCGGCTGCCCGCAGAACTTCCGTGTCGTCACGATGTTGCTGAAATCGATCTGGTCGTCACGCAACGACACCACGGCGCTCCAACTGTTGCATCCGGCATGCCCGGAGCCCTTGAATGCCTCTCCGGCGCGCGTCACGGTCAGCGTCAACCCGTGCTTCTGCACATCGAACCCGCTGATCGAGATCGCCCGGTAGGTTGTGCCGATCGGAAAGCCGCGCGCGGCGTCCTGCGCCCAGACCGGAGCGGCGAGCAAGACGAGCACGACGATCACGAGCGGGACAATGATGCGCGTCATCCCATTGCCTCCTTGATCAGGTCCTCGGCCGCTTCGGCCATGAGCTGCTCGGACGCCTCGCCATAGACCGCCTCGCGGCCGATCTCCAGCATCACCGGGACGGCGAGCGGCGAGACCCGGTCGAGCGCCTTATGAACGATTCGCCCCCGGATGCGCGAGAGCATTTCGCCGAGCCGGCGGATGTCGAGCAGGCCGGTTGCGGCGTCCGCCCGCGCCGCCCGCAGCAGCACGTGATCGGGCTGGTGCCGGCGCAGCACGTCGTAGACGAGATCGGTCGAGATCGTCAGTTGCCGCCGCGATTTCTCCGCGCCGGGGAAGCGCCGCTCGATCAGACCAGCGATGATGGCGCAGGAACGGAAGGTGCGCTTCATCAACGCCGACTCTGCAAGCCAGGCTTCAAGATCGTCGCCCAGCATGTCCTCGTCGAACAACTCGGCAAGCGACAGTTCTCCGCCACGGATGCGCTGGGCCACATCGCCGAGCCCCCAGGCCGCCAGCGCATATTCGTTGGCGACAAAACCCATGGGTCGCAGTCGCGCGCGCTCGAGCCGGCGCGTGAGCAGCATGCCGAGGGTCTGATGGGCGAGCCGTCCCTCGAACGGATAGCAGACGAGATAATGCTTGTCGGCGCGCGGAAAGGTCTCGACCAGGAATTCGTCGCGGGCGGGAACGCGGGAGCGCCATTGCTGGATGCAAAGCCACTCGCGCACGCTGTCGGGCAGTAGCCGCCATTGGCCGGGCTCGGCGAGGATGCCGCGCACGCGATCGGCAAGATAGGTGGAGAGGGGGAACTTGCCACCCTCATAGGCCGGCACCTTGGGATCGATCGCGGTCGTGCGCGAGACATAGACTTCGTCCTCGACCAGCGCCTCGTATTTCAAGATTTCGCCCGCGAACACGAACGTATCGCCCGGCACCATCATCTCGACGAAATACTCTTCGACCTCGCCGAGCAGTCTGCCGCCGCGCACGATCGGTCCGGTCGGCCCGCCAGCGCCCGCACGTGAGCGCACGAGTCGCACCTTCAGCATGTCGGCCTCGACGATGGTGCCCACGTTCAGGCGATAGCGCTGCGCCACCGAAGGATGGCTGATGCGCCAGCGCCCGTCCTTCGTCGGCCGAATCTTGGCGAAACGCTCGTAGGCCTTCAGCGCATAGCCGCCGGTGGCGACGAAATCGACCACCGCATCGAAGTCGGCACGCGAAAGGGACGCGTAAGGGGCGGCGCTCCTCACCTCGCAAAACAGATCGTCGGCGGCAAAGGCTCCGCCGCAGGCCGTGCCGAGCACGTGCTGCGCCAGCACGTCGAGGGCGCCGACGCGAAGCGGCGGGGTATCCTGGGCTTCGTCGGCGATCGCCTCGATCGCGGCTTCGCATTCGAGCACCTCGAAGCGGTTGGCCGGGACGAGGATGCCGCGCGACGGCTCTTCGAGCCGATGATTGGCGCGGCCGATCCGCTGCAGCAGGCGCGAGGCCCCCTTCGGCGCACCGACGTTGATGACGAGATCGACGTCGCCCCAATCGACGCCGAGGTCGAGCGAGGAGGTGCACACCACCGCGCGCAGGCGGCCTTCGCCCATCGCCTCCTCCACCTTGCGCCGCTGCGCGACGTCGAGCGAGCCATGGTGCAGCGCGATGGGCAACGCGTCCTCGTTGATCCGCCAAAGCTCATGAAAGGTCATTTCCGCCTGGCTGCGCGTGTTGACAAAGACGAGCGTCATGCGGTGTTGTTTGATCAGGTCGTAGATGCGGGGAAAGGCGTGGCGGGCGGAATGGCCGGCCCAGGGCAGATCCTCGCCTGGCTCGAGCATGGTGACGTGCGGTGCCGCGCCCCCGCCGGCCACGATCAGATCGGCCCGGCGCGGCCCGTCCTCGCCTTGCGGCACGAGGAAGCGGCAGAGGTCGTCCGGCTCAGCGACCGTCGCCGAAAGGCCGGTGGCGCGTAGTTCGGGCGCAAGGCGATAGAGCCGTGCCAATCCCAGCGAAAGCAGATCGCCGCGTTTGGAGCTGACAAGCGCGTGCAGTTCGTCGAGCACCAGCCGCTGCAGTCCGGCAAACAGGCGGGGCGCGTCGGCGCTCGCCAGCAGCAGGGCGAGCTGCTCCGGCGTGGTGAGCAGGATGTCAGGCGGATCGCGACGCTGGCGTTGGCGCTTGCCGGCCGGCGTGTCGCCGGTCCGCGTCTCGATGCGGACGGGAAGGCCCATTTCCCGCACCGGCATCTCCAGGTTGCGCGCAATGTCCACCGCCAACGCCTTGAGCGGCGAGATATAGAGCGTGTGCAGGCCGCCTGGGCGCCGCACGCCGCGGCCCGCTGCGGCCCCACGCTGCGTCTGCGCCGCAGCCTGCTCCGACAGCGCCACGAGCGTCGGCAGGAACCCGGCGAGGGTCTTGCCGCCGCCGGTCGGCGCGATCAGCAGCACCGAGCGGCCGGCTCGGGCGCGCGCCAGGAGTTCGAGCTGATGCGCACGCGCCGTCCAGCCACGCCGGGCGAACCAGCGCGCGAACACATCCGGCAGCAGCGCGGCGGATGAAGCCCCTGTTGCGGCGTCCATGGCCCCTATTTGTTGGCGAGCGCCCGCACGATGAACCGCTCGTCGTAGGTCTTGGCGAGATCGATGCTCGCGCCGGCAACCGAGGGATCGAACACTTTGAGCACCTGATAGGCGGCGTCCGCCGCGCCCGGCACAAAACGGCCGTCGGGCGAGTACATCGGCTTGGAGGCGACGAGTGCGCGCACGTAGACGGGGCGATTGCCGAGCGCGTATTCCTCTGGCATCAGCCGGGCGATGTCCTCGGCCGCGTGGTCGGCGATCCACCGCAGCCCGCGCGCGAAGGCGTTGACCACGCCCTGCACGAGGCGCGGGTTGCGCTCGATGTAGCCGGGCGTCGCATAGACCACCCCGCCGGGATAGGGGCCGCCGTAGACGGCGCGGGTGCCGTCCGGCGTGCGCGTGTCGGCGACGATCTTGATCAGGTTCTCGGTCTCCATCAGCGTGATCATCGGATCGGAGCTGACGATGGCGTCGATTTCGGCGCGGCGCGCGGCGGCAACCGCGGTCGACGTCACGCCGGTGCCGATGAAGGAAGCGTCGTCGGCCTTCAGCCCGTTGAGCACAAGCATGTAGGCCGCCATGAAATGCGTGCTCGATCCGGGCGACGTGACGCCGATTTTCAGCCCCTTCAAGTCCTTCGGCGACCGGTAGAGGCCGGCCTTCGCGGCCATCATCGCAAGCACGAAGCCCGGATAGCGGCCGTACTGGACCACGGCGACGACCGGCTGCCGCTTCGCCTGCATTTGGATGGCGTGGTCGAAGGTGCCGACGCCGATTTCGGCGCTGCCGCCGATCACGGACTGCAATGCGCGCGCACCGCTCTGCACGTCGGCAATCTCGACGTCGAGACCGGCCTCCTTGAAGTAGCCAAGCCGTTCCGTCACCGACAGCGGCAGATAGAACACCGCCGACTTGCCGCCTACGACCAACCGCACCTTGTCCTGTGCCGAGGCCGGCAGGCTCAGCACGGCGAGCGCCGCAAGCACACCCAGCAATTTCAGTTTCATGATCCTCTCCCCGCCCGTGCCGCCGATTTTTCGAGACGGCCGCACCGGCGCCATCTTGCACCGTCGCGCCGCCGCTGTCGCGCAATGCCAAGCGGCGCGCCTGCCGTCGCCCGTCAACCGGCGACGGCGAGCAAGCCCGGCACCGGGGCCCCCTTCTCGGTGCGCGTGGAAGCCCGGCGCAGCACGCGCAGCCGCAGCCCCGCGCCTTCGACCGCCGCACGCAGGTGATCGGTGCCATGCGCGTAGCGCAGGGTCTCCTGCAATCGCACCCCGTCGCCCTCATGCGCTTCCACCGTGAAGGCGAACAACCCACCCGGTGCCAGAACGGGGGCCACCGCGGCCGCGATCGGCGCAAGATCGGCGCAGTAGACGAAGACGTCGGCGGCGAGCACGAGATCGTATTGGGCGCGCGCTTCGGCTGCGAGAAATGCCGTCAGTTCCGCCGTTTCCAGACGCTCATAAAGACCTTTGCCGCGCGCCCTGTCGATCATGGCCGGCGAAAGGTCGACGCCCACCAGCCGGCCGCAGAACGGCCGAAAGGCGGCGCCGGCCAGCCCCGTGCCGCAGCCGAGATCGAGCGCGCAGGCAAAGCGCGGCCGATCACCCACGACTTCGCGCACCGCGTCGAGCAAGAGTTCAGGCGCACGGTAGTCGAGCCGCTCGATCAATGAATGGTCGAAGTCCGGGGCGTGCTGGTCGAACAATCGGCGTACATAGACGGCCGTCATCGCCGGCGTCACCTCGCCCTCGCCGAGTCGTGCAAGATGCAGGCGCGCGCCGTGGTAATCTTCGGGATCGGCATCGCGCGCAGCGAGGAACGCGGCCACCGCTCCGGCGCGGTCCCCCAGCCGTTCGCGGATGGCTCCCAGCGCAAACCAGGCGGTCGCAAAACGCGGCGCCGTTTCCACCACCTGCCCAAGGATGTCCGCCGCGGCCGCCGGATCGCCGCGGGCGAGGTAGTCCAGCGCCCACCGGTAGCGCCGATCGGCGACGAGGTCGCCGGAGGAGACGAACAGCGGCTGTGTGGTCATGGGGGCTTTTCCTCGTGTCGATATGGCATATCGCTGTGCTTGGCGTCGTGGGCAACGGCGGATGGCGCGCGTCCTCATCCGGCCGCGGCCTGCCGGTCGCGGCCGATGCCTGTTCGGAATCGTTCGCGTAGGCTAATTTCGCGCAGGAGGCATCCGCATGGCCGGAAAATTCGAGCGATTCTTCGGCGGACCGCCGCTTGCGGTGCTCGGCAAGCTCGTGCTGCTGTCGATCCTCGTCGGGGTCGTGCTATCGGCGCTGGGGCTTGACCCCTGGAACATCGTGGCGAGCCTGCGCCGGCTGATCCGCGAGGTTTGGGACATGGGCTTCGATGCGGTGCGCTGGTTGTGGCGCTACTTCCTGCTTGGCGCCGTCCTGGTCGTTCCGATCTGGCTGATCCTGCGGCTCGCCCGCGCCCCGCGCGGACGCTGAGCGTCTTCGCGCGCGGTCAGACCGGCCACGGCTCCGCCGTCATGGCGGCGGCATCGACTCCCACGAGTTCGGAGAGCCGTTCGGTCCCGGCCTCCTCGATCGCATCGAGCAGCGCAGCCTTGATTTCGGTGAGAAGGCCGATCCCGCGAAAGACCAGCGCACTGTAGAGCTGGAGGAGATCGGCACCGGCCCTGACCTTGCCCAACGCGGCGTCGCCGGAATCGATGCCGCCCGCACCGACCAGCGGAAAGGCACCCTCCACCCTCACGTAGGTCTCCGCCAGCATACGGGTGGCGAGGGGATAGAGCGGCCGCCCCGACAGGCCGCCGTCCTCCTTGGCGAGAGCGCGCTCGCGCAGGCCCGGCGGCCGGATCACGGTGGTATTGGAGACGATCATGCCGTCGATCCGGCGCCCGCGGGCGATGCCGACAACGTCGTCGAGTTCGGCAAGCGAAAGGTCGGGAGCGATCTTGAGCAGCACCGGGGTCGGTCCAGCCCGCAGCGCCAGCCGGTCGCGCACCTCGACGATGCGGGCCAGCAGGTCGTCGAGCGCGCCGGCGCGCTGAAGATTGCGCAGGCCGGGCGTGTTGGGGGAGGAGACGTTGACGGTGACATAGCTTGCGACCGGCGCCACCGCCTCGATCATCCGCACATAATCGGCGGTGCGATCGGTCGAATCCTTGTTGGCCCCGATATTGACCCCGACGATGCCGCCACGGCCGGCACGTGCAGCGAGCCGCGCCAGCACGGGCCCGACGCCCACGCTGTTGAAGCCGAAACGGTTGATCACCGCCTCGTCCGCCTCCAGCCGGAACAACCTTGGCCGCGGATTGCCCGGTTGCGGCCGCGGCGTCACCGTCCCCACCTCGACAAAGCCGAAGCCCAGCGCGAGCAGCGCGTCGGGAACCTCGGCGTGCTTGTCAAAGCCCGCCGCGATCCCGACGGGATTGGGGAAATTAAGCCCGAAGGCACGCACCTGCAGGCGCGGATCGTCGGCCGGCGGCCGCCGCCGAGGCAGGAGCTTCAAGGCCCTGATGGCCAGCCGGTGCGCGTCTTCCGGATCCATCGCCCGCAACAGCGGCCGGGCCAGCCGGTCGAAGAAGCCGATCAATGCGCGCTCTTATGTTCGGGGGTGCCTAAGAGCCTCTAACAGAACAATGAATTCTTAACCATAGCGGGTGTCGCCTTGGTCCAATCAGTTTCCCTACCTCATTATGCGATGTGAACGCCGGGCCGACATTGATCTCGCCTTCTTGCGCCTCGCCGCCGCAGTCGTATCCTTCCGCTTCCCCGCAAACAAGCTGCAACCGGTTGTCGGCGCACGCGGAATTCCACCGCCGCCGAAACCGTGCCGGACCGCGTGTGGACGCCGCCCGATCGGGGTATGCTTGTTGCGATCAATGCCGGCCCGACCGCGGAGCACGCCCATGCGGACGCTCGTCCTGGAGACCACCGCACCGTTTCAGGGACTGCCGGAGCTCGTTGCCGACGCGGAAGGATTGTTTGCCCGCGAGGGCCTTGCCATCGAATGGGTCGAACGCGACAGCGGCGAGACGCAGACGCAGCGCGAGGTGTCGAGCCCGCGCTGGCTGAGCCCTTTCACCAGCCATGGCAAGATGCTCGAACAGGGCAAGGCCGATCTCTACAACGCCTGCGAATGGGGCAATTACTGTCGCGTCCAGGACAGCCGGGTCGGCAGCCGCCAGATCGGACGGCGCGCCATCGTCACCTTTGCCGCCATCGTCGTGCGTCCGGATTCGACCGTCTACACGGCCCAGCAGCTCGCCGGCCGCACCGTCGGCGTGCCGTTCTATTTCGGCACCCATTATCTGGCCTTGCATCTGCTCGAAGGCTTCATGCCGCGCGACCAGATCCGGCTGTGCCGCACCCCGAACGGGTCGCGTCCGCGCTTCGATGCCATGATGCGCGGGGAAATCGAGGCCACCACGCTGACCGAGCCCTATGTCACGCTGGCGGAGAAGAAGGGCTGCCGGCTCATCTGTTCAGCGTTCTACCACGGCACCGAGGTCGCCTCCGACCGGGTGGACGCGGACACCTACGCCGCCTTCAACCGCGCCGTGCGGGAGGCGGTACGCCGCATCAATGCCGACAAGCGCGCCTATCTGCGCTACTTCATCGATCACCACAAGGCCAAGGATGCGGACATTGCGGCGCTCTCGCCCTCCGACCTGCGCGAGAGCCGCCTCGTCGTGGTTGATCCGGCGCCCATCCCTGTCGAGGAGATGCAGCGCACCTACGACTGGCTCAGGAGCTGGGGCATGCTGGAGCAGACTGCAAGCCCGCTGCAGCTTGTCGATCTTGACCGGCAGCAACGCGCCCATCCCCGCGCCGCCGAGTAAGCGGCAGGTCCACCGCACGCGCAGCGACAAGCCCACCTGTCCCCGCGCAAGCGGGGCCAAACATTCAATCCGGCGCGTCGGAACACCCAGCCCCGTGGTCTCCCGCTTGCGCGGGAGTGAGCGGCCAAAGGGCCGTCGATGCGGTCGGGGCGAGATATCAGCTCGACGACGGGAACGTGCTCGATCGCGGCTCGATCGGCGTGACGGAGGGCTCGGCCGCCGCTGCCTGTGGCGCCGCCTTGGCTGCGGGCTTCGGCCTTGCCGCCTTCGCCTTGGCCTTGACCGCCGGCTTCCGGGCCGCCGCGCGCTTTGCCATCGTCTTCTTCTTGCGGGCCGGTGCGGCTTTCTTCTTTGCCTTGGCCGCTTTCGACTTGGCCTTGCGTTTCTTTGCCATGATCGTCTTCCCCAATCTCGTTACGGTGAGACCAACGGCACTTCCGCGTGCCGATGCAGATCGGCACACCAACTATTTCGATAATCCTGTTTGCGCATTCCTGCAATCGATCCCCGCTGTGGACAGGCACGGTGCGGGCTGCGCCGGGCCGCCTTCGGGCGTCTCTTATCTGAGCGTGGGGTTGATGACCTGCTGGAATTCCGGGTCGGTCTTGAACACTTCGAGATCGTTGTCCTCGGGCGCCGCCCCCGGCTGGCTCGGATCTAGCATGTTGCGCAGCAAGGTTCGCACCGAGGTCTTCGGATCGGGGGCAAGCTCCACGACGCGCTTTGCCGCGGCCAGGGCCCGCGCCCGCGCCAGCTTCAGGTCCGCCTCGCTGCCGTTGTTCTTGAGCAGGTACAGGTACTTCTGGCCGTATGCGGCCGCGACCCACAGATGCACGAAGGGGTCGTTGGCGGCGTCGCGCCGCGCCAGCAGCTTCTGGGCGATCTCAAGGGCGGCCGTGAAGCCCTCCGGAGGTTCGCGGTAGAGCGCCTGCAAGAGGTCGCGCTTGAGCAATGCAACATCGTCGCCGCCCTTCTGCTGGGCCTCGACGATCAGCGCGCGCGCCGCGTCGCGGCTGCCCTGCTGCTCCAGCACGTCGGCCAGCCGCACCAAGTAGTCCTTGTTGTCGGGCTCTTTGGCTATCGCGGCACGCAGCGCCTGGTTGGCCGCCTGGAGATTGCCGGCGCGCGCCTAGGCCGAGCCCCAGGCGGCGAGCTGGGCACCGGTGCTGAGCGACTCGTAGGGAATCTTGAGGAGCTCCTCATCCTCCTGCGACAGGGTCGCCCGCTGGCCTCGCACCCCGATCGGCATTTGCAGCGCCGTGCGGATCGCCGGTTCCTGCAATGCCAGCAGGGGTGAGATGGCGGTCTCGGTGTCGGTGAATAGCTTCATCACCCGGGTGCGAGTCTCGAGGTAGAGGAACAGAAAGCCGCCGACGATCGACGACAGAAAGACGATGACGAACATCGCTTGCGCGCCGTGCGACTCGGGAACGGCCTGCTGAAACCACGAGGCCAAGGCCATCAGCTTGTCGTAGATCGCCGTCGCTTGAACGAGGCCGACGCCAACGATGATCTTGGTAAGCCAGTCCGAAATTTCCTCCAGGTTGGAGTTGCCGGCAAAGGCGCGGCCCGTCGCGGCGGCTGAACCGCTTCCGCGCGGCTGACCGCGTGCAGCCTCCCCGCCTGCACCTTCCGAGGACGAGCCCTCGCCGCCGTTCCGCCCGGCGCCCTGGAGCGAGCGCGGAATGCCGAACAGGAATCCGAGAAGACCCCCGATCGCGGCGCTCGTCACCGTCAAGCCGAGCAGAACGCCGGCATCGAAAACGAGGACCTCGAGCCTGCCGCGCCGCCAGGACTCGGCGAGCGCATAGAGCAGAATCGAAATCGCCACGACCAGGAAGTAATTCCAGGCCAGCCATTCGATCTGCTTGAGCTGCTGATCGAGCGTGTTGCGGGCGCGCTCCCGCTCGCTCTGGGGGTCGCCGTGGCCTGTGCCGCCCGCGGCGACGGCGCCTTCGCCCGTCCCGAAAAGACGCATGACCCACCCCCGGCACGGAACACAATCCATGATAGCAGGCGCCGGCGCACCCGCAACCCTTACTCGCGCCCGTCGGAATCGCGTGATCAGGCGACGCGGCCGCGCAAGCGTTCGGGCAGCGGCCCCCCTGTCGCCCAATCGATCAATTCGACCGGATGCACCACGGGGATCGCGGTTCCAGCGGCAATCTGGGTCATGCAGCCGACGTTGCCGGCGGCGATGACGTCGGGGGCAACCTTTGCGATGTTCTCGATCTTGCGCGCGCGCAAACGTTCGGCGATGTCCGGCTGCAGGATGTTGTAGGTGCCGGCCGAGCCGCAGCACAGATGCGCCTCCGGCACCTCCTTCACCGCGAAGCCGCAGGCCGACAACAGCTCCCTCGGCTCCCGATGCACGCGCTGGCCGTGCTGCAGTGAGCAGGCCGCGTGGTAGGCCACCGACAGGCCGGCGACCGGGGCCGGCGCGGCAATGCCAAGCGTGACGAGGTATTCGGTAATATCGCGGGCGAGCGACGAGACTCTGGCCGCCTTTGCCGCGTAGGCCGGGTCGGTGCGCAGCATGAAGCCGTAGTCCTTCACCGTGGTGCCGCAGCCGGAAATGGTCACGAGAATGGCGTCGAGCCCCTGGCCCTCGATTTCGCGCGTCCAGGCATCGATGTTGCGGCGAACGAAGGCATGGGCCTCCTCTGCGCATCCCATGTGATGGGCGAGCGAGCCGCAGCACGCCTCGTCCGGCGGAATCACGACTTCAACCCCGTACCGGTTGAGCAGACGGATCGTCGCCTGAGTCACCTGCGGCGCCAGCGCCTCATTGGCGCAGCCTGAAAGGAGCGCGACCCGGCCGCGGCGCTCACGGCCCTGCACCCGATACACACCGCGCTCGGTGTAAGGTCCCGGCGCCCGTCGCGGCGCAAGCCGCAGGGCCGCAGCGAGCGGCTTGAGCCCGACCACCGACAACAGCGGCGCGAGCGGCCGGCCGAGCGCCGCCGCCATGGAGACTAGCCGCAATCGTCCGGGATGCGGCATCACCGCCAACAGAAAGGCGCGCATGAGGCGGTCGAGCCACGGGCGGCGGTAGGTCCGCTGGATGTGCATCCGGGCGTGATCGACAAGATGCATGTAGTGCACCCCCGACGGGCAGGTCGTCATGCAGGCAAGGCAGGACAGGCAGCGGTCGATGTGCTTGGCCACCTCCGCCGTTCCCGGCCGGTCATGCTCCAGCATGTCCTTGATGAGATAGATGCGTCCACGCGGCGAATCGAGCTCGTCGCCGAGCAGCACGTAGGTCGGGCAGGTGGCGGTGCAGAAGCCGCAATGCACGCAGGCGCGCAGAATGCGGTCCGCCTCCGCAATGTTCGGATCGGCGAGCTGCGCGAGCGTGAAGCGGGTCTGCATGCTCAGTCCCCCACCTCCTCGCTGGCCGTGCGCGGCGCAAGGCGGACGAGAGCGGGCACGATTGCCGCGTCGGCGCCGACAGCAGACGGCGTCATTCGCTGCAATCGCATTAGACCCCCGCCCACATGCGGCCCGGATTGAGCACGCCCTTCGGATCAAAGCCGTCCTTTACCCGTTTGCTGACGGCGGCGAGCGCGCGCTCCTGCGGCTGGAACACGTCGACCGCGGCGCGCACGGCCGCCGGCGCACGCACGAGGGTCGCGTGTCCGCCGATCTCCGCCACGGCGGCACGCACGACCTGCGCGCCGGCATCGTCGCACGGCGGCATGGCGATCCAGAGAAGCCCGCCCGCCCAGTCCGAGAACGCCGCCGCGTCGGGCGGCAGCCGTGCCGCGAGCGCGGCGCCGCGCGCGGGGGCCGTGGAAACGCGCCAGAGCGGCCGCTCGCTCCACGGGCTCGAGCCGGCGAACGGCGTGACATCGCGGATGCTGCGCCACAGCGCGCGCGAATGGCTCTCGTCCACGTGCTCCACCGTTCCGAACGGCCGCAGCAGCGCCGCGAGCGCATCGCGGCGATGGCGCACCGAAGGGGCAAATCCCTCCAGCCGGAACACCGTCGCCGCCTGGATCGCATGCAACCCGTCGAAGAACATGACCAATGCGGCCGGCAGGTGCGCCGCCCCCGACACATCGCAGGCCGATCCCATGGCCGCCGCCATGGCCCGACCCGCGGTCGCATCCTCGAGGCCGAGCACGATCACGGTCGCCTCGGTTTCGGGGCGCGGCAACGTCTTGACGGTGACCTCGGTCATGACCGCGAGCGTGCCGAAGGAACCGGCGAGCAGCTTGCACAGATCGTAGCCGGTGACGTTCTTGACCACGCGACCACCGGATTTGAAGCTCTCGCCGCGGCCGGAAACGGCGCGGACGCCAAGGAAATGGTCGCGCGCTGCGCCCGCCTTGATCCGACGCGGGCCGCAGAGGTTGGCCGCCAGCGTCCCGCCGAGCGAGCCGGCCGCGGCCGTGCCGCCAAGGATCGGACCGCAGTCCATAGGTTCGAAGGCAAGCTGCTGGCCCTTTGCGTCCACCAGCGCTTCGATCTCGGCAAGCGGCGTGCCGGCGCGAGCCGACAGCACCAGTTCCTCCGGCTCGTACAGTGTCACGCCCGACAGGGCAGAGACATCGAGCGTGACATCGGTCTGAATCGGCCGCCCCAGCAGCCGCTTGCTGCCGCGACCGACCACTTCGAGCGCCTTGCCTGCCGACAAGGCCCAGCGAATGGCCTCCTCGACATCCTTGTCGTCGCGGGCTCTGAGGGCCTCGGTCATGGGTCACTTATGCAATGTTCGCCGTTCCCCCAACAGAGCCGGGATCGGTCGCCGTCCGAGATCTTGACCGGCACCCCAAGCGTAGACCTACCCCACCGGCCGCTCGTCGGCGATGATCTTGCCATCGTTGGGCAGCGAGCCGCAGGCGACGAGCCGCACCGTACCTTTGAGCTTGGTCACCGACTGCAGCGTTGCGCCGACCGCTTCGGCCAGCGCCGGGTTGGGCTCTTCGCATTCTGCAAGCAAGGTCATGGTGTCCTGCTCGCCGTCGCGCGTCACCACAAGGCGCAGGCGCCCGAGCGCGGGATGTCGGCGGCCGACCTCGATCACGAGTTCCGGCCGCACGAACATGCCCTTTACCTTGGTGGTCTGGTCGGCGCGCCCCATCCAGCCCCTGATGCGCGTGTTGGTGCGGCCGCAGGGCGAAGGCCCGGGCAGGACGGCGGACAGGTCGCCGGTGGCGAGCCGGATCATGGGATAGTCCGGATTGAACGACGTGACGACCACCTCACCCACCTCGCCGTCCGGTACCGGCTCGCCGCTGCCCGGCCAGACGATCTCCAGGATCAGGTTCTCGTTCAGGATCATGCCCTCGCGGGCGGAGCTCTCGTAGGCGATGACGCCGACGTCGGCGGTCGCATAGCACTGCAGCACGGCAACGCCGCGGCCGGCGAGTTCCTGGCGCAAGGATGCCGGTAGCGCCGCGCCGGAGACCAGCGCGCGCTTGATCGAGGATGCATCGCTTCCCGCCTTGTCGGCGGCGTCGAGCAGGATTTTCAGGAAGTCCGGCGTGCCGACATAGCCCACGGGCTTGAACTGGGCGATGGCCGCAAGCTGCTGCTCGCTGTTGCCGGGGCCAGCGGCGATCACCGCACAGCCGAGCGCGTGCGCTCCCGATTCGAGGATGAAGCCGCCGGGCGTCAGATGGTAGGCGAAGGTGTTGAGGACGATATCTCCGGCGCGAAAACCCGCCGCATAGAGCGCGCGCGCCGCCCCCCACCAGTCCGCAGCCGTGCCTTCCGGCTCGAAAATGGGACCGGGCGACATGTGGAGACGCCGGACCTGCCCCGGCGGCGTGACGTTGAAGCCACCGAACGGCGCGGTCTCCTTCTGCCGCGCCAACAGGTCGGACTTGCGCAACAGCGGCAACCGGGCGAGCGCGGCGCGCGAATTGATCGATCGGGGATCGACGCCGTCGAGCTGGCGCGCCCAACCGGGTGCGTCTTTCGCACGCGCGATCTGCTCGGGCAGCCGCGCGAATAGATCGCGCTCGCGCTCGGCGGCATCGCGCGTTTCGAGACGATCGTAGCAATCGACCATGTCGCCCACTGCCGCCAACCGACCGAACCGACGCTATGTCCGTTGCAGCCGGCGAAGCGGAACCGGATGCGCGACGTCCCCGACCGGCGTGGGCGTTGGCGCCCGCATCCTCCGTTCCGCACGATCTTATTGAAGGCGCAGGGCCTGTGCCAGCGACGGCTGCAATGCTGGCAACGACCCATGCGGGGGATGCGGGCTTGCCCGGCCCTGAACAATTGGCGGTCCGCCCGCAAAGTTGCTAGCATCAGAACCAATCCAGGATTCATCCATCCGCCGGAGAGTCCGAACGCGGCGGCATTCAATGGAAGGAATCTCGGATGTCAGCATTGCCAGCGGCGGGATCGGCGACAGGCGTCAATCAGTCGTATCCGCTGTTCGAACCCAAGCAGAAATACCCGCAGGCGTTTTGCACTCCGGAAGACATTGCCATCGCCGAATCGGTCCGCAAGTTCGTGGACCAGGAGGTGATGCCGCGCCGCGATGACCTCGAGGGCGGCTTCCACCGCGACGAGGAGCGTGCGCTCGGCGCGTTGCATCGCCTTTATCGCGCCTGCGGCCAGCTCGGGATCACCAAGATGAGCGTGCCCGAGGCGATGGGCGGCATGGCCGCGAGCGCGGCCGCCCGCATGATCGTGCTCGATGAACTGTCGCGCGGCGACATCGGTCTGGCCAACATGGTGGCAAAGATGGCCTGGGTGTCGTCGATCACGCTCGCCTGCCGGCGCGACGACCTGATGCGCGAGTTCGCGCCGCGCATCCTCGCCGATCCGCCCTGGGCCGCCTGCGTCGCCATCAGCGAGCCCGGCGGCGGCGCCAATATCGAAGACCCGGCCTTCAGCTTCCGCACGCTGCGCACCATCGCCAGGGCGGAAGGCGACAGCTACGTCATCAACGGTCACAAGCTCTGGCCCGGTCCCGCCGGTCCGGCCGACCGCTTCAAGACCAAGGATCTGGCCGGCCACATGGGCTACTGGACCGTTGCCACGCTCGATCCGAACGCGGGTGAACAGGGCGTCGGCATCTTCTGGGTGCCCCCGGACGCCCCCGGCCTGTCGTTCTCCAAGCCGATCGAGAAGATGGGCATGAGCTGGACCGATGAGAACGCCGAGATCTGGTATGACAACGTCCGCATCGACAAGCGCTACCGCATTGACACGCAGCCGGGTCAGGCGGCGCAGGTGCTCAAGGGCTATGTGATCGGCTACGGTCGCCTCTCCGGCGGACCCTGCCTCACCGGACTTGCCGAGGGGGCGCTGGAGACGGCGCTGAACTGGACCGCCAACCGCTACATCGCCGGCCTGCCGGTGCGCGAGCATTCCGCCTTCGCCATGGCGTTCGGCGATCTGTGGCGGCTGATCGACATCTCGCGGCAGTACTATCTCAGCGTCACCTGGCAGGCGACAAGCCGCAACCACGGCCGGCCGTGGTCGCCGGAAATGATGGCGAAGTTCTCGGCCGCCCGCTCCTTTGCCGCCGACGTGGCGGACAAGGTGACCAGGACCGCCATGGAGTTCATGGGCGCCTACGGCTACGCTTTCGGCAACCAGATTGAAAAATACGCGCGCGATTTTCCCATCGTCAAACTCTGGCTCGGCGGCGCCCAGCGCGACCGCCTCGAGATCGCCCACGGCCTTTACGGCACGTTGGCCTGGCCTCCGCGCGGCGAGCCGTCGGATAGCGGGACGCGGTAGCCGGAGCGGACCGAGCCATGGCACAGCCAATCGTGGAGACCATCGCCGAAGCGCCGGTGCTGGTGCGGCGAGAGGGTGACTGGGCCCGCCTCACCATCAACCGGCCGCAATCGCGCAATGCCGCCGACCTTGCCACCTGGCGACGGATCGGCGACGAGGTGGCGCGACTCGCGCAGGATAGCGATCTGCGAGTCCTTTTCGTTACCGGCGCCGGCGAGCACGCCTTCATGGCGGGCGCAGATGTCACCGAATTCCCGCAGGTTGTCGCGAGCCGCGACACCATCAAGGCCTATCTCGACACGGTCTCCCGCGCCTGCGACCAGCTCGAGGCCGTGGGAATTCCAGTGATTGCCGAGATCAACGGCGCGGCGATCGGCGGAGGACTGGAGCTCGCCTGCGCTTGCGATTATCGCATTGCCGTGGAAGGCGCGAAGTTCGCCATCCCGAGCGCCGACGTGGGGCTCGGTCTCGCCTATGCAGACGTCGCCCGCATCGTAGGACTGGTGGGCACCATGCGCGCGCGCGAGCTGTTGCTGTTCGGCAGGAGCTACGACGCGGCGGAGGCGCTCTCGATCGGCCTCGTCAACGAGGTGGTGCCGCGGAGCGCGCTCTATGCGCGGTCGCACGAAATCGGCCGCGCCGGCGCCGCCAAGGCCCCGCTGTCGATCCGCAGCGCCAAGACGGTGCTGCGGTCGGTGGTCCACGCCCGCGAGCCGTTCCAGGCCGAAGCCCTCGAGTCGATCTTCGCCGCCTGGGAGAGCGCGGAAATGCGGCGGCGCGTGAACAGGTGGCTCGACCGCCGCTGAGCTGCGCACAGACGGCTATGCGAGCCAGCGCTTACGCCGCTTGTAGTGTTTGACGTCGCGGAACGACTTGCGCTTGCCCTCGGCGACGCCGAGATAGAATTCCTTCACGTCCTCGTTTTCGCGTAGCGCGGAGGCCTTGCCGTCCATCACCACGCGGCCATTCTCCAGGATGTAGCCGTAGCCCGCGTATTTCAGCGCCATGTTGGTGTTCTGCTCGGCCAACAGGAAGGAGACGCCCTCCTTCTCGTTGAGGTTCTTCACGATCTCGAAAATCTCTTCGACGATCTGCGGCGCAAGCCCCATCGAGGGTTCGTCGAGCAGGATCATCTTCGGCTTCGACATCAGGGCGCGGCCGAGCGCGGTCATCTGCTGTTCGCCGCCCGAAGTATAGCCGGCGATCGCGTTGCGGCGCTCCCGGATGCGCGGGAAATAGGTGTAGACCATGTCGAGGTCGCGCTGGATCGCGGCCTTGCCGTCCCTGCGGGTGAAGGCGCCGGTCAGCAGGTTTTCCTCGACGGTGAGATGGGCGAAGCAGCGCCGCCCCTCCATCACCTGGATGCAGCCGCGCCGCACCAGTTCGTTCGGCGACAGCGAATGGACCTCGGCGCCCTCGAACACGATCGAGCCCTTGGTCACCTCGCCGCGCTCGGCGTGCAAGAGGTTGGAGATCGCCTTCAGCGTGGTGGTCTTGCCGGCGCCGTTGGCGCCGAGCAGCGCCACGATCCCGCCGCGCGGCACTTCGAGCGATACCCCTTTCAGCACCAGGATGACGTGGTTGTAAACCACTTCGATGTTGTTGACCGACAGGATCTTGTCGCCAGCAAGCGCCGCCGTCGGAGGCGGCGTCGCCGCCGCCTCCGCGCCGTCGTGGCCGTGTCCGACCGGCGTCGCCATCAGTTGGACAGGCAGGCCGGCGTGATCTTCTTCTCGGCGGCGTATTTGGCCGCCGCCTCCTTGACCATGGGGGCAATCACCTTGTCATCGGACTCGTACCAATCCGAGGTGATCTTCCAGTTCTTGCCGTCCCAGGTCTGGATGCGCCCGGTGCGCGCGCCTTCGTGATCCTGGCAGGACACCTTGACCGGCTTGAGCACGCCCTCGAAGCCGAGTTGCTTGATACGCTCGGCAGTGATGTTGAGGTTTTCCAGGCCCCAGCGAACCTGCTCGCCGGTCATCGGCTTGCCCTTGCCGAACTTCTCCTGCGCGGTGCGAATCGCCTCGATGCCAAGCATCGCGTTGATCAGCCCGCGGATGTAGAGCACCTCGCCGGTCTCTTCCCACTTCGCGGAACCCTGACCCTTGTCGTAGACATGCTTCTTGAGGTCTTCGTGGACCTTGAATTGGCCGGCGGAGTGCTGCAGCGTGACCGAGTTGTAGCCGGTCGCACCGCCCTCGGCCGGCCGCACGTCGGGCTCTGCGCCCGACCACCACACGCCGTACATCTTGTCGCGCGGATAGCCGACCGCCACCGCCTCCTTGATGGCGGTGGAGTTCATCACGCCCCAGCCCCAGAGCAGCACGTAGTCGGGACGGTTCTGCCGGATTTGCAGCCAGGTCGCCTTCTGCTCGACGCCCGGATGCGTGACCGGCAGGAACATATTGCTGAAGCCGTGCATCTCGCCGCGCTTGGTCAACAGCGCGATCGGCTCCTTGCCGTAGGGGCTGTCGTGGTAGACGAGCGCGACCTTCTTGCCCTTGAGCTTGTCGAAGCCGCCCTCCTTCTTGGCAATGTGCTGCAGAATGATGTCGGCGGCCGTCCAGTAGGTGCCGAGCAGCGGGAAGTTCCATTGGAACACCGTGCCGTCGCGCGACTCGGAGCGGCCGTAGCCCATGGAGATGAGCGGGATCTTGTCGGTCGTCGTCTTCTCGGTCAGCGCAAAGGTGACGCCGGTTGACAGCGGGATCACGTAGGCGGCGCCGGTCGGCCCCTTCTTTTTCAGGCGCTCGTAGCATTCCACGCCGCGGTCCGTGGTGTAGCCGAACTCGCATTCTTCG
>Ga0073934_10003820_pt1 | contig 26574 bp, 18 predicted proteins | sample LarsenN4metaG_FD_76834 | JGI IMG/M metagenome (GOLD analysis project Ga0073934, IMG submission 76834) | Hot spring sediment bacterial and archeal communities from British Columbia, Canada, to study Microbial Dark Matter (Phase II) - Larsen... ... | reverse complement strand
TCGGGCATTCTTGTGCGTGTTCATTCGGCTGAGCTCCTGCGAGAAGTGGATCGGTTCGCACCTTCCAGTCTCCCAGACTCAGTCCGAGTGAACAGAAACAACCTATTGGAAGTTCACAGCTAGTCCGAACGCGTGCGAACGCATCCCGCATTGAGTGCATGGCGACGGCGCCGTGCCGAATTACCATCGGCACCCATCGCGTCGACTGCCGCAACCATCGACCCGCATGAACCCACGTCCGCATTCCTGCATTGCGCCGCGCCGCCGCTTTCTGCGGGCAGCCGGTCTGGCCTGTCTCGGCCTTTCGATTGCCCCCCGCGCATGGGCCGCGGCGCCGCGCTCGATCTCCTTGTATCACACGCATACGGGCGAACGCTTGAGCGTCGTCTACTTCGAGCGTGGCGCGTACCTCCGCGACGCGCTCGCGTCGATCAACGCGTTGTTGCGCGACTTTCGCACCGGCGACGCCGCCGAGATCGACCCGCGCCTGTTCGACACGCTGCACGCGCTGAATCTCGCCTGCGGCGCCGGCACGTTCGAGGTCATCTCGGCGTATCGCTCGCCGCGCACCAATGAAATGCTGCGCGGTCGCAGCCACGGCGTGGCGAAGAACAGCCTGCACACGCAGGGCCGCGCGATCGACGTTCGGCTCGCCGGCTGCGAAACGCGCACGCTGCGCGATGCGGCGATCGCGCTTGCCGCCGGCGGCGTCGGCTACTACGCCGCGTCCGATTTCGTCCACCTCGACACGGGGCGCTTTCGCGCCTGGTGACCCGGCCGCACGCGTTCTCAGGGCGGCGCGTAGTCGCCCCGGTACATGCTGCGGCGGATGTGCGCCGCCAGGTCGGCCGGCTGCGGCTCCTGCGCAAGGCCCTGCGCGTAGCCGACCTCGGCGACCGCGGTGGCGACGGCGGCAGCGACCTCGCGCATTCGTGATGCCGGCGGAAAGATCCGCCCCGACCGCAGGTCGTCGTCGCTGACTTGCGCGGCGAGCGCCTGCGCTGCGGCGAAGTACATCTCGTCGGTGATCCGGCGCAGTCCCGCGGTGAGCGCTGCGAGTCCGACGCCGGGAAAGATGTACGAGTTGTTCGCCTGTCCGGTCGCGTAGGTTCGGCCCTCCAGCGTGACCGGAGCGAACGGACTGCCGGTCGCGAGGACCGCGCGGCCGCCGGTGGCGCGGTACGCCTGCTCCGCGGTGCACTCGGCCTTGGATGTCGGATTCGACAGCGCGAAGATCACCGGCCGCTCGTTGATGCGCGCCATCGCCGCGAGCACCGCGTCGGTGAACGCGCCCGGCTGGCCGCTCGCGCCGATCAGCATCGTCGGCCGGAACGCTTCGACGATCGACAGCAGATCGGCGAGCGGCGCATGGTCCTGCGCGAAGGCGCGCTTGTGCTCCGCCAGTTGCGGGCGCGCGGTCGTCACGAGGCCCTGGCTGTCGATGAACCAGCAGCGGCTGCGCGCGTCGGCGTCGGACAGCCCGGCGCGCTTGAGCGCGGCGACGACGATCGTTCCGATGCCGATGTTGGCCTCGCCGGCGCCGAAGAACAGGAACCGCTGCGCGGCGAGCGAGCCGCCGGTGATCCGCAAGGCCGCGTGAATGCCCGCCAAGCCCATCGCGCCGGTGCCCTGGATGTCGTCGTTGAAGCAGCAGACGCGGTGCTTGTAGCGGGCGAGCAGCCGGAAAGCGTTGACGTTGGCGAAGTCCTCGAACTGCACCAGCACGCCGGGAAACACCTCCTGCGCGGCGACGACGAACTCCTCGACCAGCGCGTCGTAATCGGCCCCCGCGAGGCGCGGCTGGCGCAGGCCCAGATACAGCGGATCGTCGCGTACCGCCGCGGTGTCCGTGCCGACGTCGAGCGCGACCGGCAGGCAGCGCGCCGGGTCGACGCCGGCGCACGCGACATACAGCGCGAGCTTGCCGATCGGGATGCCCATGCCGTTGGCGCCCAGGTCGCCGAGCCCCAAGATGCGGCCGCCGTCGGCGACGACGATGACGCCGACCTGCGAGCGCGGCCAGTGCCGCAGCATCTGCGCGATGCGGCCGCGGTCGCGCGGCGTGACGTACAGGCCGCGCGGACGCTGATAGATGCGGCTCCAGTCGAGGCAGGCCTGACCGACGGTCGGCGTGTAGACGACCGGCAGCAGCTCCTCGAGGTGGTCGATCAGCGCGCGGTAAAACAGCGTCTCGTTCTCGCACTGCACCGCTGCGAGGTCGCAGTACCTGTCGATCGGCGCCGGCTTCGCGCGGACCGAAGCCAGCACGCGAGCGACCTGCTCTTCGATCGTCTCGACGCGCGGCGGAAGCCGCCCTTCGATGCCGAGCCGCTCGCGCTCCTGCAGTGAAAACGCGGTTCCTTTGTTGGCGAGCGGATCGCGCGGAAAGCCGGCGGGTGGCATGGCCCCTCCGAGGACGTTGCCCGCATTGTGGCGGGTAGAGCACAGCGTCGCTTTGTTCGAGCGCACAGACGCGCCGCATTCGGCCCGCGCTTGATGCAATCCAAGTCGCGCGCAGCCGCGCGGCGTATGTTCTGCACTGCCGGCGGGTCGGGCGCCGGCGCGTTGGCGCGGGGTTGCGGATGCTGGCGGTTCGAGTCGCGGCGATCGTCGCGGCGGCGCTGTTGCTCGCCGCGGCGTCGTGCCGTCCCGTCTATTCGGACCGGCCGCTCGGCGGCGCGCCGGTGACGCTGCCCAATGCGCGGCTCGCGACCGACGGGCTGTGGTGTTCGCGGCACGAAAAGTCGCACTGCTGGACCGTCACGGTGGCCGACGCACGCGACGGCGTGCTGATGCTGGCGCCGTTGCCTCGCGAGCGCGGCGCGGGCGAGCCGGTTCGCGTGCACGTGCGCCACGCGGTGACGCCGAAGGCCAAGCCCGACGAATTGGGCTTCCTGATCCTCAGCGAAGAGGACGCCGTGCTCAAAGGCAGCTACCTGTGGGCGCTCGCGGCGCCGGTCGACCCGTCGATGCTGCTCGTATGGTTCCCGTTCTCGCAGAACGAAGCGTTCGCGGCGATGGTCAGGCGCGGCGAGCTGCCGGGGCGAATCGTCGCACCGGTCGCCGGGCGCAGCGCGCTGTTGGGCGAGAAGACCGAGCAGACCGTGCTCCTGGAGAACCTCGCCGACGAGCACCTGCAGTTGATCGTCGATCGCCGCGGTCAGTTGTTCGATCTGTCGATGACGTTCGTCTACGAGCGCGTGTGGCCGCGGTGACGACGCGCGCGACCGCGCGCTTGACTTGGCTCGCGGCGGTCCTACAGTGGATCGCAAGCCCAACAAGAACGACGAGGAGAAAGACCGTGAAACGCCGAACCCTGCTTGCACTGGCGCTGTGCGCGCTGGCTGCCGTTCACACGACGACCTTCAGCCAGCCCGCTCGGCCTTCGCCGCTGCCGGGACTGCACGCCGCCGCCGAGATCGCACGCGACGTCTACGGCATCGCGCACATCCGCGCGCGCAACGACCACGACCTGTACTTCATGCAGGGCTGGGTGCATGCGCAGGACCGGTTGTTCCAGATGGACGTCAGCCGCCGGCGTGCGAGCGGAACGCTGGCCGAGCTGCTCGGTCCCGCCGCGCTCGCGGGCGACATCGAGCTGCGCACGATCGGCATCCGGCGCGCGGCCGAACGCTCGATGGCCGTGATCTCGCAGGAAGCGCGCGAGGCGCTCGAGGCGTACGCGGCGGGCGTCAACGCATTCGTCGCGTCGGGCGCGCCGCTGCCGCCCGAGTACCAAGCGCTGGAGATCACGCGCTTTGCGCCGTGGACCGCGCTCGACTCGATGACGATCGCCAAGTCGATCACCTTCGGGCTTTCGTTCGGGCTCGACGACCTCGACAACACCATCGCGCTGCAGACATACACGGCGGTGTTCGACCCCGTGCTCGGGCCGGGAACGGGACGGACGCTGTTTTCCGAGGACCTGTGGCGCTCGCAGCCGTTCTATCCGGCGTCGACCGTTCCCGACGCGTCGGCGGCCACCGCGTTCGCCGCGCGCCGCGCGGCGGAGTGGGGCGGCGGCCATGCATCGGCGGCGCAGCTCGCCAAGCAGTATCGCGAGCGGATCCGCGAGCTGCCATTCTTCAAGCACCGGCTCGACCGCGACAACCGGCCGGGTTCGAACCAATGGGCGGTGTCGGGGCGGAATACGACGACCGGTCTGCCGCTCGTGGCGAACGACCCGCATCTGGCCCTCGATCAGCCTTCGACGTTCTATCCGATCCACCTGACCGCTGGATCCGTCGACGCGATGGGCAGCGGCTTTGCCGGCGTGCCGTTCGTGATCGTCGGGCAAACGCGCCACATCGCATGGGGCGCGACGGTGAGCCCGCTCGACGTGACGGATCTGTACCTCGAACAGATCGTTCCCGACGCGACCTCGCCGAGCGGAATTTCGACGATCTACCAGGGCCGGCCGGAGCACGTGATCCCGATCCCCGAGTCGTATCGCGTCAACGTGATCGGCGACGGCGTGCCCGACAACCTCGCCGCCGTGCCGCCGGGCGGATCGGTGCCGGCGGCCACGCTGGTCGTTCCGCGCCGGAACAACGGACCGATCGTGCAGCTCGACCTCGCGAGCGGCTCAGCGCTCAGCGTCCAGTACACGGGCTCTTCCGGGACGCGCGAGGTCGACACGTTCTGGACATGGAACCGCGCGCGCAACCTCGACGATTTCCGCCGCGGACTGCAGTGGTTCGATTCGGGCACGCAGAACTTCGCGTATGCGGACATCGACGGGCACATCGCGTACTTCGCCGCGTCCGAAGTGCCGGTCCGCGAAGACCTTCAGGCGGGCACGGTCGCGGGGCTGCCGCCCTGGTTCATCCGCAACGGCACAGGCGGCAACGAATGGCTGCCGGTTCAGCATCCGCAGCCCGGGCAGGCGATCCCGTACGAGATCCTGCCTGCTGACGAGATGCCGCATCTGATCGATCCGCGCGCCGGCTGGTTCGTCAACGCCAACAACGATCCGGCGGGCACCGCGCTCGACAACAATCCGCTGAACCAGCTTCGCCCGGGCGGCGGGCTGTACTACCTGAACGCGGGCTACGACTTCGGGCTGCGCGCGCAACGGATCACCGATCTGCTCAGGGCCAAGCTCGCCGCCGGCCCGGTTTCGTTCGGCGACATGCAGTCGATGCAGGCCGACGTCGTGCTGCCCGATGCGCAGTTCTTCGTGCCGCTGATCGCGCAGGCGCTCGCGCGCGCGAAGACTTCATCCAGTCCGCTGCTCGCGTCGTTCGCGCCGCAACCGGGCATCGTCGAGGCGGTCGGCCGTCTGTCGGCGTGGAAGCGCACCGCGCCGACCGGAATCGCCGAAGGTTTCGACGCTGCCGATCTGAACGGCGTGCGGACCGCACCGACGAACGACGAGATCGCCGAAAGCGTGGCGGCGACGATCTACAGCGTCTGGCGCGGCCAGTTCATCCGCAACACGATCGACGCGACGCTCGCCGGCGTGCCGTTGCCGCCGGGAGTGACCTTGCCCAGGCCCGGCTCGCAGCTCGCGATGACGGCGCTGAAGGCGTTGCTCGAACGCCCGCAGCCGGGCGTCGGCGCGTCGGGAATCAACTTCTTCAACGCGCCCGCGGCAAGCGCCGAGGATCGGCGCGATGTGCTGATCCTGAAGAGCCTGGCCGATGCGCTCGCGCGGCTCGCTGGTCCGCCGTTCCAGGCAGCCTTTGGCGGATCGACGAACCAGAACGACTATCGCTGGGGCAAATTGCATCGCGTCGTGCTCGACCATCCGCTCGGCGGGCCGTTCAGCGTTCCGCCGGCCTTCGGCGCGCTGCCCCATCCGCTGGGCGCGTCGCTGCCGGGGCTGCCGACCGATGGTGGATTCGGCGTGGTCGACGCATCGAACCACGATCCGCGCGCGCAGGATGCGAACGCGTTCATGTTCGGCAGCGGCCCGGTCAACCGCTTCGTCGCCGAAGCCGGTCGACCCGCGGTTCGCGCCGAGTCGGTCTGGCCCGGCGGAACGAGCGCGCTGCCGGGCAACCCCTTCTATCTGAACCTGCTGCCGCGCTATCTGACGAACGACACCGTGCCGCTGCTGTTCGGCCGCGACGACCTGCGGCACGACCTGCACAGCGTGACGCGCTTCGTGCCGGCGAACTAATCGGCGCGGCCCAGCGCCCTCTCCCCGTGTGCGGGAGAGGGCGTTGTCCACTTCACCCCGACCGACGCGACCGCCGCGCCGGCGCTTTCTTCGCCGGCCGCTCCGGCAGCACCGCGCGCAGCAGCGCCTCGCAATCGGCCTGCGACATCACCCGCGGGACCGGGTAGTTGAGATCGGCCTCGCGGCACGCCGCGCGGGCCAGTTGCGGGATGTCCTCCTCGCGCAGCGCGTCGAGCGTGCGCGGAATGCCGATCCTGCGGCTCAGCGCGTCGATCGAGTCGAGAAACTTCTGCGCGAGCTCGGCATCCGGCTCGTCCGCGCCGCCCAGCTTCACGTGCCGCGCGAGCGCGGCGAGCTTGTCGGTGATCGCGTCGCGCGAAAACCGCAGCACGTGCGGCAGCATGATCGCGTTGGCCAGCCCGTGCGGCGTGTGGTACTTGCCGCCGAGCTGGTGCGCGATCGCGTGCACGTTGCCGACGTTGGCCCGCGTGAACGCGAACCCAGCGTACGTCGAAGCGAGCGCCATTTTTTCGCGCGCGACGAGATCCTTGCCGTTTTCGCAGACGATCGGCAGGTTCTCGAAGATCATGCCGACGGCGGCGAGTGCCATCCGGTCGGTGAACGCAGTTCCCCAGTAGCCGATGAACGCCTCGATCGCGTGCGTCAGCGCGTCCATGCCCGAGGCCGCGGTCACTTCGCGCGGCAGCCCGACCATCAGCTCGGGGTCGAGCGCGGCCATCTTCGGCACGATTCGCGTGTCGGCGATGACGAGCTTCGCTTCGCGCTGCGGGTCCGAGATCACCGCGGCCACCGTCACCTCCGAGCCTGTGCCGGCCGTGGTCGGCACCGCGTAGATCGGCGGTGGCGCGTGCAGGCCGCGAAAGTAGCCGACGAGTTCGCGCGGGTGCTTGCGGTTCGCCGCCGCCAGCCCGATCGCCTTCGCCGCGTCGATCGCCGAGCCGCCGCCGATCGCGACCAGCGCATCGCACTTGGCGTAGCGGAAGACCTCGATGCCTTTCTCGATCACCGGGATCGGCGCATCGGCGGCGATCTCGTCGAACACGACGAGGCTTTCCGCCGCGACCGGCCGGCCTCCGTCGAGCGCGTCCGTCAGCGGCTTGACCAGCCCGAGCCTGGCGACGACCGGATCGGTGACCACCATGATGCGGCGATGGCCGAAGCCTGCGATCGAACGGCCGAGCCGAGCGCTCGCGCCGGGCCCGACCAGCAGCGTCGGCTGCGGGATCGGCAGCACGCGCGTGACCAGACCGGCGACGCGCTTCGCCGCCGGAAGCCCGACCGTGCGGGCGAACTCGCCAAGCCTGTTCGGAATCAAAACGATCCTCCGCAAGCTGTGATTGACTGAACGTCGCGGCGCGGGCGCGTGCCCCGCGCGCAAACGTATTTCGGCACGGATTTCAGATGAAGACTGTGATCGGCGTCAGCCTCGGCGCACGCAGCCAGGACTTCGAGTTCACCACGCGGTTTCTCGGGCACCGCATGACCGTGCGGCGGGTCGGTGCGGACCATAGCGCCGAACGCGCGGCCGAGCTGCTGCGTCACTGGGAGGCGCGCGCCGACGCGATCGGTCTGGGTATCGCGGGCGACCCCCGGACCGCGCTCGGCGGGGCCGAAGGCGAAGCGGGCATGCAGCTCGCGCAGCTCGTCACCCGCGTGCCGGTGACCGCCGGCGCGCGGCTCGGCGAGATCTTCCTCGAATGGGCGGTGCGCCACGCGCAGATGAGCCTGCGCAACTACTTCAACAACACGAAGGTGCTGTTCTTCTCGGGAACGGCCGACTACAAGCTGGCGACGGCGATGTCCGAGTACACGGACAACCTGCAGTTCGCCGATCCGGTGCGCCAGATCGGCGTGCCGAAGCTGCTGACTTCGCTCGACGCGCTGACGCTGTACACGCGAGGCGCGCACTACGTCGCCGACTGGAAGCCGCGCAGGCTGCCGGCCGCGCCGGTGCTCGAGTGGTGGGCTGGCCACGTGCTGCGCAAGGCGATGGCGAGCGCCACCGTGATCGTCGCGCCGGTTCACGAGCTGGACGAGTTCGGGATCGAGGAGCTCGCCGGCAAGACGATCATCACCTCGACCGTCAACGACGAGCGCATCGCGCAGTTCCGCGACAAGGGCGTGCACATGGTGATCGACGGTGCACCGTTCATGGCGGGCCACGTGCTCGGACCGCACCTGCTCGACGCGATGATCGTCGCCGCCACCGGCAAAGCCCCCGACGAACTTCTCGACGACGACTATCTCGACATCATCACCGAGCTCGCGCTCGAGCCGCGCATCATCTATCCGAACGGCTTCAAGCGCGTCAATCGCTTCGCCTTCGTGATCCACCCTCTGTCGCAGGAGTACTTCAAGGTCGTCAAGCCGATCGAAGTCCTGTCGCGCGTGTCGCCGCCGGTGTTCCTGGACTCGGTCGAGAAGATCATGGCGTACGCGCCGCCTTTCGTTTACTCGCGCGTGACCGGAATCAAGTCGCCGACGGGCGTCGAGGCCGAGGGCTGGCTGATCTCCGTCGGCGGCACGCCGCGCGAGATCATGAAGCGCAGCCCCGAGTTCACCTACCGGCGGCTGCTCGACGCGGCCAAGATGGCGCGCAAGCTCGGCGCGCAGATCATGGGGCTCGGCGCGTTCACCAAGGTCGTCGGCGACGCCGGGGTGACGGTCGCCAGGCGCGCGCCGTTGCCGATCACGACCGGCAATTCGTACAGCGCTTCGGGCGCGCTGTGGGCCGCGCACGACGCGGTGCTGCGGATGAAGCTGCTGCCGATGCCGAAGGGCAAGGAGCGGGTCAAGGCCAAGGCGATGGTCGTCGGCGCGACCGGGTCGATCGGCTCGGTCTGCGCGCGCCTGCTGGCCAAGGCCGCCGAGGAGGTCTACCTCGTCTCGCCGGAGACCGCGAAGCTGCTCGCGCTGAAGGAGTCGATCCTGAAGGAAACTCCCGACGCCAAGCTCTACCTCGCCGCGCGCGCCGACAAGTTCCTCGCCGACATGGACATGATCGTCACCGCGACTTCCGCCGCCGGCAAGCGGGTGCTCGACATCATGAAGGTCAAGCCGGGTTGCGTGATCACCGACATCGCGCGCCCGCTCGACATCCCGCCCGAGGAAGTCGCCAAGCGCCCCGACGTGCTCGTGATCGAGTCCGGCGAGATCCAGGTTCCCGGCGACGTGCAGATGAAGAACATCGGACTGCCGAAAGGCGTCGTCTACGCTTGCCTGGCCGAGACGATCGTGCTCGCGCTCGAAGGCCGGTTCGAGAATTTCACCGTCGGACGCGCGATCGAGTGGGAGAAGGTGCGCGAGATCTACAAGCTGGGGTTGAAGCACGGCATGAAGCTCGCCGCGATCTCCGGCGTCAACGGTCCGTTCACGGACGAGGACATCGAGCGCGTTCGCCGGCTCGCGCTCGAGGCGCGCGCCAAGCAGGCCGCGGCGCGCGAGCGGGCGGCGGCGCGTTCGGCGCGCCGGCCCGCCGCCGGGTCCCGCCGCAGGGCCACGTCCCGCAAGACAAGCGCGGCGGCTGCCGCGCCGCGCTGAGCGCCCGATCGCATCGATGCGCCGCAAGGCGCCGTCCGTGCTGCACGTGCGGACGTGCCGGGGCGTCGTATACGATTGACGCGTTGCCCCGGGGCGTGCCGCGGACCGCGCGGCGCACCGCTTGGCCGCAGCGATCGGCGGGAGACGGGACATGGATACACGCACCGTGGCGGGCAGCCCGCTTTATCTGCTCGAGCGCAGCGATGTCGGCCTCGTTCAACTCGACCGCGACCTCAAGGTCGTCGCGATGAACAGCTTCGCGCGGCGCACGCTGCCCGTCGAGGACAAGCAGCCGTTCGAGAAGATCGTGCTGTCGTTCCATCCCGAGCGCTCGCAGTCCAAGGTCAGGTTCCTGCTCGACCAGGCCGAGTGCCCGGTCAGCAACCCGCCGCCGATGACCATGATCATCAACATCCCCGAGCGGGTGCTGCTGATCAAGGTGGCAAAGATGTCGAACCAGAACGACGAGACGACCGGCTACACGCTGGTGTTCTACGACATCACCGAGCAGGTGATCCGCGACGACCCGGGAACGCCGCGCGCCGACCACAAGCGGCAACTGCTGAAGATCCCGACCGTCGCGGGCAACCGCATCGTGCTCGTCGATGCTTCCGCGGTGCGCTACGTGCGCGCCGAGGGCCATTACACCTGGGTGCACACCGCCCAGGGATTGAGCTTCTGCAACCTGACGATCGGCGATCTAGAAAGCCGGCTCGATCGGGGATCGTTCCTGCGGATCCACCGCAGCTATCTCGCCAACCTCGACTTCGCCGAACAGATCGTTCGCGACGAGGGCAAGGTCCTGCTCAAGCTCGCCGGCGACGACCGCGGGCTGCCGGTCGCCCGTGCCAGCGTGCCCCGGCTGCTCGAACACCTCGGCATCGGCGAAGCGGTCGGCGAACGCTGACCGCGCACCGGACTCTAACGCCTCGTGCGCCCGGCGGCGCAGTTCGTGTTCGCCCGCGTGCGGTTCGTGAAAGGCCGCTCCATGGTGCAGCGCGTCGTCGCTATGTTCGCCGGCCACGATCGGGGGCGATCAGATCCCCGACGACCAAGGAGACGACGATGATTCCAGCCGGATTCGAGTACCACGCGCCGCGCTCGGTCCCCGACGCGATCAAGCTGCTCGGCGATCTGGGCCCGGACGCCAAGCTGCTGGCGGGCGGCCACAGCCTGTTGCCGATGATGAAGCTGCGCTTCGCGGCGCCTTCGCACCTGATCGACCTCGGACGCATTCCCGAGCTGAGGGGCATCGCGCAGGTCGGCAACGAAATCCACATCGGCGCAATGACCACCGAGAACGACCTGCTGCGCTCGAAGCTGCTCGCCGAGAAGCTGCCGTTGCTGGTCGAGGGCGCGGGGCTGATCGCCGATCCACAGGTGCGCTACAAGGGCACGATCGGCGGCGACATCTCGCACGGCGACCCGGGCAACGATCATCCGGCGCTGATGCTCGCGCTCGACGCGTCGTTCGTGCTCGCCGGGCCGCGCGGCGAGCGCACGGTCAAGGCCGACGGCTTTTTCCTCGGGCTGTATTCGACGCAGCTCGAGCCCGACGAGATCCTCACGCGCATCCGCATTCCGATTCCGCCCGTCGGGTCGGGCTGGTCGTATCAGAAGCTCAAGCGCAAGACCGGCGACTTCGCGACCGCCGCGGCGGCGGTGCTGCTGCAGATGAAAGGACCGAACGTCGCCAAGGCGAGCATCGGGCTGACGAACGTCGCGCCGACCGCCGTCAAGGCGCGTGCGGTCGAGGACTTCCTCGCCGGCAAGCCGCTCGACGAGAAGAACCTCGCCGAGGCGGCGCGGCTGGCGATGAGCCTGTGCGATCCGACGCCCGATCAGCGCGGTGACACCGCCTACAAGACCGCGATGTGCGGCGAGATGACGCGGCGCGCGCTGGCCGCTGCCGCCGCGCGCGCAAGAGCCTGAGAACGAGGAGACGAAAGTGGCGAACACGCACAAAGTGGCGTTCAAGCTGAACGGCAAGGCGGTCGAGGTCGCGGCCGAGCCGCGCGAACTGCTGATCCATACGCTGCGCGAAAAGCTCGCGCACACCGGCCCGCACATCGGCTGCGAGACGTCGCATTGCGGCGCGTGCACGGTCGATCTCGACGGGATGTCGGTGAAAGCCTGCACGGTGCTGACCGTGCAATGCGACGGAGCCGACGTGCTGACGGTCGAGGGTCTGGAGCAGGGCGGCGCGCTGCATGCGATCCAGCAGGCGTTCCACGAGGAGCACGGTCTGCAGTGCGGCTACTGCACGCCCGGGATGCTGGTGCGCGCGTACCGGCTGCTGCAGGAGAACCCGAACCCGACCGAGCAGGAGATCCGCTACGGACTGGCCGGCAATCTGTGCCGCTGCACGGGCTACCAGAACATCGTCAAGGCCGTGCAGTCGGCCGCGCGCAAGCTCGCGTCGGCGCGGGTGGCCGCCTGAAACATCCTCGCGCAGAAACGATAACGGAGACGACCATGGGCGATATGTCCGACATTCAGGAACGGCAAGCCAAGCTGCAGGGGATGGGAACCTCGCTGCTGCGCAAGGAGGACGCGCGCTTCATCCGCGGCCAGGGCAGTTACGTCGACGACATCAAGCTGCCGGGGATGCTGTTCGGTGCGATCGTGCGCAGCCCGTATGCGCACGCACGGATCAGGAAGATCGACAAGACCAAGGCGCTCGCCGCGCCGGGGGTCGTGGCGGTGCTGACCGCGGAGGATCTGAAGCCGGTCAACCTGCACTGGATGCCGACGCTCGGCGGCGACGTGCAGGCGGTGCTCGCCGACCAGAAGGTCTGCTTCCAGTATCAGGAAGTCGCGATGGTGCTGGCGACCGATCGCTATGCAGCGGCCGACGGCGCCGCGCTCGTGGAAGTCGACTACGAGGAACTGCCCGCGATCGTCGATCCGAAGAAGGCGATGGCGCCCGATGCGCCGATCATCCGCGAGGACATCGCCGACAAGAAGGAGGTCGGCCACGGGCCGCGCACGCACCCGAATCACATCTTCACGTGGGAGGCGGGCGACAAGGCCGCCGCCGACGCGGCGTTCGCCAGCGCCGAAGTCACCGTGCGCGAGGAGATCCTGAACCCGCGCGTTCATCCGTGCCCGCTGGAGCCGTGCGGCTGCGTCGCGTCGTTCAACAAGCCGACCGGGCAACTGACCGTGTACATGACGACGCAGGCGCCGCACCTGGTGCGCACGGTGCTGGCGATGTTGTCGGGCATCCCGGAGAGCAAGATCCGCGTGGTCGGCGGCGACATCGGCGGCGGCTTCGGCAACAAGGTGCCGGTGTACCCGGGCTACGTGGTCGCGATCGTCGCGTCGATCGTCACCGGCGTGCCGGTCAAGTGGATCGAGTCGCGCATCGAGAACATCTCGACCACCGGCTTCGCGCGCGACTACCACTGTGTCGGCGAACTCGCCGCCGACCGCAACGGCCGCATCAAGGGGCTGCGCTTCACCGCGCTCGCCGACCACGGCGCGTTCAACTCGCACGTGTCGGCGACCAAGCTGCCGGCGGGCCTGTTCTCGATCTGCACCGGCAGCTACGACATCCCGAACGCGTACGCGCGCGTGGACGCCGTGTACACGAACAAGGCGCCGGGCGGCGTCGCGTACCGCTGCTCGCTGCGCGTGACCGAGGCGATCTACCTGATCGAGCGGATGATCGACGTGCTGGCGCAGAAGCTCGGCATCGACAAGGCCGAGATCCGCCGCCGCAACTTCGTGAAGAAGGAGCAGTTCCCGTACACGACCGCGTTCGGCTGGACGCTCGACTCGGGCGACTATCACACCGCGCTCGACAAGGTGCTGAAGGCCGTCGACTACGAAGGGTTGCGACGCGAGCAGGCCGCCAAGCGCGCGGACCCCAACTGCCCGACGCTGATGGGCATCGGGCTGGCGACCTTCACCGAGATCGTCGGCGCCGGGCCGACCAAGGTGTGCGACATCCTCGGCATCGGGCTGTTCGACAGTTGCGAGATCCGCGTGCATCCGACCGGCGCGGTGATCGCGCGCATGGGCACGATGACGCAGGGGCAGGGGCACGCGACGACCTACGCGCAGATCATCGCCACCGAACTGGGCCTGCCGGCTTCGGACATCGTGATCGAGGAAGGCGACACCGACAAAGCGCCGTACGGCGCCGGCACCTGGGGCTCGCGTTCCACGCCGGTCGCCGGCGCCGCCACCGCGATGGCGGCGCGCAAGATCAAGGAGAAGGCGAAGAAGATCGCCGCGCACCTGCTGGAGGTCGCGGAGGGCGACCTCGAGTGGGAGGTCGACCGCTTCAAGGTCAAGGGCAACCCGAGCCAGGCGAAGTCCATGAAGGAGATCGCCCTCGTCGCGCACACCGGGAATCTGCCGCCCGGCATGGAGCAGGGGCTCAACGCCGTCACCTATTACGACCCGCCGAACCTCACCTATCCGTTCGGCGCGTATCTGTGCGTCGTCGACGTCGACAAGTTCACCGGCGAAGTGAAGGTGCGGCGCTTCTACGCGCTCGACGACTGCGGCACGCGCATCAACCCGATGATCATCGAAGGGCAGATCCACGGTGGGCTCACCGAGGCGTTCGCGGTCGCGATGGGGCAGCAGATCCCGTTCGACGACAACGGCAACCATCTCGGCAACAGCCTGATGGACTACTTCCTGCCCACGGCGATGGAGACGCCGCGCTGGGAGACCGACCACACGGTCACGCCGAGCCCGCACCATCCGATCGGCGCGAAGGGTGTGGCCGAATCGCCGCACGTCGGCGGCATCCCGTGCTTCAGCAACGCGGTGATCGACGCCTTCGCGCATCTGGGCGTCACGCACATGGACATGCCGCACAGCGCGTATCGTGTGTGGCAGACGCTGAACAGGCTCGGCGTGAACAAGCGCGCATGAAAGTCCAGCTCGAGAAGACGTTCCCGGTCCCCGCCTCGGCCGACGCGGCGTGGTCGCTGCTGCAGGACATCGAGGCGGTCGCCGGCCGCATGCCGGGCGCGCGCATCACCGAGCGCGTCGACGCGCAGCACTACAAAGGCACGGTGGCGGTGAAGTTCGGGCCGGCGGCCATGTCGTTTCGCGGCGAAGTCGAAGTGATGGTGGTCGACCCGGCGACCCGCACGTTGCGGCTGGTCGGCAAGGGCACCGACGCGACCGGTGGCTCGGGCGCCGCGATGGATCTGACAGCGCGCATCGATCCGACCGGCGCCGCCGCCTGCACGCTCGTCGGCACGAGCGAGGTGTCGATGAGCGGCAGGGCCGCGGCGTTCGGCGGGCGCATGATGAACTCCGTCGCCGACCAGATCCTCAAGCAGTTCGCCGAGAGCTTCGCCGCGCAGGCGCAGGCGCGCCAGGCCCGGGCGGCGGCGCCGCAGGCCGCCGTGCCCGCGCCTGCGGCGCCGAAGCCCACGCACTTGAACGCGCTCGCGCTGGCGTGGGCGATCCTGCGCGACTGGCTGCGCTCGCTGTTCGCCGCGAAGCGCGCATGAACGCCGAGCGGGCGCTCGAGCTGGCCGCGTTGCAGGACGATCTGGCGCGCGCCGGCTACATCGCCGAGCCGAGCCTGGCGGCCGCCTTGCTGCTGATGCAGGACCTCGGCCGACCGCTGCTGCTCGAGGGCGACGCCGGTGTCGGCAAGACCGAAGTGGCGAAGGTGCTCGCGACCGTGCGCGGCACGCGGCTGATCCGGCTGCAGTGCTACGAGGGGCTCGACGCGCACGCGGCGATGTACGAGTGGAACTACCAGCGCCAGTTGCTCGCGATCAAGCTGCTCGAGCACGACGAACGCGGCATCGCGCAGAAAGAGCAGGACATCTTTTCCGAGCGCTATCTGCTGAAGCGCCCGCTGCTGGAGGCGATCGCGTGCGACGAACCGCCGGTGCTGCTGATCGACGAGATCGACCGCGCCGACGAGGCGTTCGAGGCGTACCTGCTCGAGCTGCTGTCGGACTTCCAGATGTCGATCCCCGAGTTGGGCACCGTGCGCGCGACGACGCGTCCGTTCGTCGTGATCACGTCCAACGGCACGCGCGAGCTGTCGGACGCGCTGCGCCGGCGCTGCCTGTACCAGTACATCGACTATCCCGACTACGACAAGGAACTCGCGATCGTGCGCAAGAAGGCGCCGGCGGCGGCGAGCGCGCTCGCGCAGCAGATCGTCGCGTTCGTGCAGGCCGTGCGGCGCGTGGAGCTGCAGAAGAAGCCGGGCATCGCCGAAACGCTCGACTGGACCGCAGCGCTGCTGCGTCTGGGCATTTCGACGCTCGACGCGGCCGGTGCGGAACGGATCATGGAAACGTTGAGCGCCTTGATCAAGACGCGCGACGACCGCGCCGCGCTGCCGCGCGAAGTCGTCGCGCGCCTGGCGGCGGCCTCATGAGCTCGAACGAGTCGCCGCTCGCGATCCGCGTCGCCTCCCGGCTCGGCGGTTTCCCGACCTTCCTGCGCGCCAACGGCTTCGCGGTGGGCGGCGGCGATGCGGTGGACGTGCTGGCGACCGCGCAGCGCGTGGGCGTGCTCGACGCGGATCTGCTGCGCTTCAGCCTGCGGGCGCTGCTGTGCGGGCGCGCCGACGAATGGCGGCGATTCGACGACCTGTTCGACGCCTGGTTCATGCCGCCGAATCGCTGGCAGCGTCCGCAACGACGTGAGGCATCCGGCGGATTGCAGGACGGACTGCCACAAGACGCGCAGGGCGACGGCACGGACGCCGACGATCGCGACGCGCTGCGCCCGCGCCGCGCGGCGAGCCGGCACGAGGCGCTGCATTCGGCCGACTTCCGCTCGCTGACCGAGCGCGAACACGCGCTCGACATCGAGGCGCTGATGCGGCGCTTTGCGCGGCAGTTGAAGCGCATCCGGTTGCGCCGCGAAGCGCGTGCGCGTCGCGGCCGGCGGCTCGATCTTCCGTCGACGATCCGGCGCAGCGTGGCCAGTGGCGGCGTGCCGTTCGAGCTGGCGTTCAGGGACCGCCGGCGCGTGCGCCCGCGCCTGGTGCTGCTGATCGACGTCAGCCGCTCGATGGCGCTGTACAGCTTTTTCTACCTGCGGCTGGCGCGCGCGCTCGCGGCGGAACTCGCCGACGTCCACAGCTTCATCTTCCACACGCGCATCACCGGCGTGTCCGAAGCGCTCGCCGACCCCGACCCGTGGCGTGCGCAGGAGCGGCTGCATCTGCTCGCGCAGGGCTGGGGCGGCGGCACCCGCATCGGCGAAAGCCTGTCGCAGTTCAACCGCGAGCACGCGGCGCGCCTCGTGCATTCGCGCACGGCGGTGCTGATCTTCAGCGACGGCTACGACACGGGCGAGCCGCAGCGGCTGTCGGATGCGCTGGCGCAGCTGAAGCGCCGCGCGCGCCGGATCGTGTGGCTCAACCCGTTGGGCGGCCGATCCGACTACGCGCCGGTGTCGCAGGGCATGCAGGCGGCCCTGCCGCACCTGGATCTGTTTTCGCCGGCCGGCGATCTGGCTGCGCTGCGGGCTGCGCTGCCGGCGCTGATCGAGTCGCTGCACTAGTGCGCGGCGGGAGGTTGCGATGGGTTGCCTGTTGAAAGCGAACGGTCTTTACAGCCGCACGACGGTCGGCGCGGTGCTGCTCGCGGCCGGCGCCGGATCGCGGCTCGGCGGGCGCCCGAAGGCGTTGCTCGAACTCGCCGGCGTGCCGCTGGTCACTCGGCAGTTGATCGCGCTGTCCGGCGCCGGCGTCGACGAGGTCGCGGTCGTGCTCGGCCATCACGCCGACGCGATCGAAGCGGCGATCGCGCACTTTCCGATCACGATCGTTCGCAATCCGTCGCCCGACGACGGGCAGGCCTCGTCGGTGCGCATCGGATTGCGCGCGCTGTCGCCGCGGCTCGACGCGGTGATCGTCGCGCTGGCGGACCAGCCGCTGATCGACGCCGAGGACATCGTCGCGCTGATCGGCGCGTTCAAGAAGCGCGGCGACGCGCAGATGGTGGTGCCGCGCGTGACTGCGGACGGCGAGCCGGCGCAGCCCGGCAATCCGGTGATCTTCGACGCCGCGCTGCGCGAGCCGTGGCTCGCGGGCGAGGCCGACCTCGCGTGCCGCAAGTGGCGCGCCGCGCACCCGGAGCGCGTGCGCTGGTTCGATACCGACAACCGGCGTTATCGGCTCGACATCGACACGCCGGAAGACCTGGCGCGGTTCGAAGCGCAGACCGGCCACGCGCTGCGCTGGCCGGCCGCGTTCGCGGCGCAGGAGTCGCACGCGTGAGCGCGAACGTGGCGCCGCGCCTTTTCGCCGCGCGCGCCTGCGCGTGGGGACTGCTCGTCGCCGGCTGGATCGGGCTCGGCGGCCTCGCGCTGCGCCTGGCGCCGTCGCTCGCAGTGGGCTTTTCGCTCGTCGCGTTGTGGCTGCTCGCGCTGGGCGCGGCCGCGACGGTCGCGACGCGCGGCGACTTGCGGCGCTGGTCGCGCGCGCTCGCACTCGCCGCCGCCGCGGTGCTGACGATCGCGGGCGTGCTGGCGACGGTGCGCGGCGGCGGACTGGCGGCGCTGCTGCCGGCGCTGATCGGCTGGGCGGCGTTGACCGCGCTCGCCTCGGGTGTCGTGCGCAGCCTGCGGCTGGCGCAAGCCGCGCGGCCGGCGCCGCCGATCGCGGCCGCCGCGTTGGGCGCCCTGTGCGCCGGCGTGGCGCTGGGCGATCTCGGCGATCTGCCCGCGCTGGCCGAGCGTCTCGCCGCCGTCGTCGCCGCGGCTGCGCTCGCGCTCGCGCTGTTGCAGCGTGGGATCGACATCCCCGCGCGCGCGCTGGGCTGCCGGGCCGGCCTGTTCGACTGCTCGCTGCCGGCGTGGCCCGCGGGCGCGTGGCGCGATCTGCGCCAGTGGCCCGCGCTGCTCGCCGGGCTCGCGATGCTGCCGATGATGGCCGCGCTGCCGCTGATGGTCGATTGGTGCCGGGCCGACGCGATCGCGCCGCAGACAACGGTCCTCACGCATCTGGCGGCGATGTTCGGCCCCGCGCTGCTGCTGCGGCGTTCGATCGCGCGCTGGTCGCCGTTCGCGCTCTCGGGCGCATGCGCCGCGCTGCTGGCGGGCGGCGCGGCGCTGGTCGCGTGGGCGCCCGCGCCGTTCGATTGGCTCGGGCTCGCCGTCGCGCACGGCGCCGCGTGGAGCATGGCGTGGAGCGGCGCGCTGTGGGCGCCGCAGCGGCGGGCGCGGCAGGGATCGTCGCCGTTGCACGCGGCGATCGGCTACGCGCTGCTCACGCTGGCGTTCGGCATCGTGGTCGAGCGGCTCGGTGCGCTCGGCGTCGCCGCCGCGCATGTGGCGCTGGCGCTGGCGGCAGTCGCCGCCTGCATCGCGGCGAGTTTGGTTGCCCTCGTGGCACGCGCGCAGCCTGGGTTGCCGCGGATACGCCTGTAGCGCAGCGCCAGGGCAGTCAGCCGAGCAGCCGGTCGTATCGGCGTGCGAACCGATCCAGAACCACACGAACCCGTCAGACGCCTCGACGGCCAGGGCGCGGTAGTGGAGACCGACACGGGCTGACCAGAAGCGACCGACTTTCTTGAAGTGCAGCGAGGGATGATCGGGCGTTCGCTTTCAGCAAGGCGAACGACTTGTCTGCGAGCTCGCGCACGGCGGGCGGAAGGGCCCGATAGCAAGCCCAGAACGCCGGCGTGGCGTGATGATTCAAACCTTCGTCGTCCGACCTTCGGCGTGAGCGCGCAGCGCCTCATCGGCCAAGGCATCGAGCCTGCCCGCCTGCACCTCGGCCGCGAACTGCCTGTCCCAGACGTGCGTGTCGAACTCCGCGAACCATCGACGGAACTCCGCCATCTCGTCGGGAGAAAGCTCGGCGACCTGGCGTTCGAGGTTCTCGACCTTGCTTATGGGGTGGGCTCGTGAGATGCCGGGGAGTTCACGACAGCATGCGTAGGGTGCCTCTAACGTCGCGCTTGAGCCGCGGCCGAGGAACGAAGCGACGAGGGAACCGCAAGCGCGCGAAGCCCGCTTGCGGCGGTCGGCTCGAAGCGCGGGTTAGAGCTCACCACCATCCCAGTTTGCCGATGTGTTCCGTGTATGTCGTCGCGACAGCGTCGAATCGCTCGTAGCTCCCGCCGAAAAGCCCTGCTTGGAGAGGCGCCCAGGCAGCTTGCAGCGCACGACCCTGTGCGACGACTCTCGCGAGTGGACGGTTGTCGCGGGACCTATGCTTCCAGCCGAATCGACCGACAGGACCCCAGCCGTTGCCGCCCTTCAGGAGGTCGAGGTCAGCGACGGCAAGAGCATAGAAAACTTCGAAGGTGTCGAAAGCTTGCTCATAGTTCTTCCCAAGAAATAGGATGTCGTCTAGCTTCGGCTGGAGGATCTTGAACAGGTACTCGCTCAGCGGGACGTAGTTTTTTTCGTGCCCTGGGATCTGCTTAAGGACATTACTTCGATGTAGCTCAAGCAAGCCCCGCGCCGTGCTATCCACGAACGTTTCTGTTCGAGCCTGATACTCCGATGTGGGTATCGGCGTGTAGAAGACCGTCGCCAGTGAATCAAAGCGCTGCGCATCGACGGCGGCGATACCGGAGCAGTACAGCTCTAGAAGTAGCGGGTACCAGCGCAAGGCCAGCCAGACGGCCAGCCCGCCTTGCTGCTCCAAGCGATCCGCCGAACGTGCTAGAGCCTTCTGTAACGTGGCTTTGTGAACTGGCCTTGCCCAATGGGTGACGCACGCTAGTAGGACCGCAACGTCCGTGCTTACCTCTTCGTAGCGTGCAAGGCGGCGCAGAAACTCTGCCTGCGAGAATTGTCCCTCAGCGCGGAAGCCGTCCTCTGATGTGGCGGCTAAGAACTGGCGCACTTCGCCGATGAGGAAGTCATGAAGTTCAATTGAGGCCGAATCCGTCGCCAGTAGCGCCTTGACGCGACGTACCTTCGCCTCTGTTGTTTCGGGTTGTGGATGCTCGTCGGGATAGGGAACGGCGATGAGGCGATCCATATCCTTGTTCTCGGGCGTCTCCAGCTCAGTGAGATTAGGGGCGCGGATAATGAAGTCGCCGTCACCGTCAAAGTATCCGTAATGTGGGGTCTGGTTCGAGTTCTTGTCGTTGGCCACCTTTCCGTAAACGTAAGCCATCAATCCGCCCGCGGTAATGACGCCCTCCGCCGTTGCAGCGTTTCCGTGCAGTCCCTCGATGAGATGGCCTGTGAATACGGAATGGTTTGGTATAGGGCCTCCAGCATCGGCTACGACCTCATCCGCTTTGCCAGCTGTGAGCACCTGCCGCGAGTACCGCAGCATCATGTCTTTTAGAAATCGCGTGCTGCCCGGCTGGAGATGGCGTGTCAGTGCGAGGCCACCGTAGCATGCGTCCATAATGAACAAGATGTGCTTGGCGCGGATGAGTTCGGCGTTTCGAGTCAAGTCATCCCATCGAATAAGAGTCGCAAGATCGGACAAGTCTGCATCGAAAGGAACAAGGTATCCAATTTCACCTCGACTCCCAGTTCTCGTATATCCGTGTCCGGCGAAAAACACGAGTAAACGTTCATCGATGTCTATGTCCTCAGCCGTGAAGCGAAGATAAGCCCTGAGGATCCTGTCTCTAGTTGCCTCTGCGTCGGTCAGGTAAGTGATGTTTGCCGCCGGAAACCCCAACTCTTCCGCAAGAATTCTGCGAACCTCGCTTGCGTCACTAACTGCGTAGGAGAGCGGTGGAGCTTTCGCGTACTTGTCGATGCCAATGATGAGGGCGCGGCTGTTTGTGTAGTGCGTCTTGAGGAGAAATCGGACGTCGCGCATCAAGTGAGTTTCCTGTGAGCTCTAACGCTCGCGTTGAGCGGGTGCCGAGGAGCGGAGCGACGAGGGCACCCGGCAGCGTTGCTGACGGGCGCTCCGCTCGAACGCATGGTTGGGCGGCACTATTCGTCCCCGTTTTCTTTCACGACCGCATCAGGAATTTGAGCGCAGGCGTCAAGGATCTTTTGCCATGCCTCGCGATGCGACTCAATCGCTGCGATCTTGACCGTGCAACCCCGATACGGTTTGCCCCGCACGTCCAGCTCTTCCGGAAATACGGGGCAATTCTCCGCATCAAGGTACGGGTTGCGGTCGGGGTGCTTTAGGCGGTATTGCTCAATGTGCTCTGTGGCGAGAAAGCGCCAATCAGCAGCGGAGAGCACGAAGAACTCTGGCCTTTCGGTTTCCTTCTTTCCGGCGAAATCGACGAACACCAGAAAGGCATCCGCGGCCGACAAGCCTTTGATGTTCGACCAGGTTGGGGTTTGCTTCGCCTTCACTTCGATTCGCAAGAATTTTCCCTCTCGACTGACCGTGAGAAGGTCTACGCGTTTCTGATTCCCCAGCGTGAGTTGCGTATAAAGGTTCCGACGGCAGAGTTCTGTCGCGACAGCGAATTCCCCAGCGATGCCAAGAATGGACTTATCGATCAATGCGCGAACACCTTTCGTGACGTCCAACGTCCCGCATCACCTGCCGACGGAAGCGGGCAAAGCCCGCTGTAGCCGGGCAGGTGCATGCGGTGGTTATGCGGCATTTGGCTAGGTATTTCGTATCGGTCCATAACGGATGCGTGCGAATCTATAGTTTACGGATCTTTGAGGGTGTCGCTCCGTAGTGGCGGTTTCAGATCCGATGGTTGAGCTGGTTTCCTGTTCCCACGCCGCTCGGCATGGAGTTCCTCGCGCGTCTTGGGCTTGAAGCCGCTTGCCATCGCCCCGTACGTAAAGCGTTCAGCAACGATCTCCACCAACTCCTTTTGGCTGAGGTGCTTCAACTCCTCCTGGTCCGGGTAGTTAGACAACTGCGCGATCAGCTTCTCCTTGGGCGTGTTCTCATAGGCTTCGGCAAAGAAGTCGTACATGTCCATGGCCGTTTCTGCGCGCCTGCCCTGCCTTTGATAGACGCCGAAGTACGTGTCTGGGTGCCGCTCGTAGTCCGCCAGCTCCTCGGCCGTCATCTCGAACGTCCCGATCCAGTTCTTGCCGGTCTTGGGATCGCGCATGATCGCGTAAGCTTCCTTACTCATTACGACGGCTTGCATGACTTCAGCGGGCGCTTCTTGCCCATCCGGCCCCGGCACCAAGTAAAGCTCACCCACCTTCAAGCGCGGGATCTTTTCGGTGGAGAACACCTCGGACGGTAACTCGCCGCCGAAGGTCTGCGGGATCTCTCTATGCTCTTCGAGCGATTTCAAGAGCCGGAACATGGGCAAGTGCCGCTCGCGCGCCCGAGCGGCTTCGCGCAGCGACTCGTACTCGCCCATGAAATCGGGGCGCTTGAACCCGATGAACGACACCATCGTCGCCAGCGCCGAATCATCCAACGCATGTTGGTCGTTCATGTTCGTAATGCAGACGTAGGCCGACGGTGCCGGCAACCCGTCGATCTCCATCGATTTTTCAGATTGCTTGATGATCCACTCCGCGCGATCCATGGCTCTATAACCGGCCTCTACGTTGTGAAGCGCCTTATTCAAGTCGATGAAGACTAGGCGCTTGTGGTCGGCCTTCTTCGCCAACGCCTTGCGCAACTGCTGACCGACCGGGGTTCGCGCAGAACCACCCGGTCGGGTCTCGCGCGACTTCGCCTCGACCGAATACTTCTCTCCAGTCGGCACGTAGGTAGCCGTAAACTCGCAATGACTCTGTGAGATGTCCTGCTCGTCTTCAAAGTCGAGCTCGAAGCCCGCCTGGATCAACCACGCCGCCACTTGGGTCTCGTAGTACGCACCTTGGAAGTTGTCCTTGTTCCTCAGGCGGGCCAGCAGCCGAGTTTGAATGTCCTTCCCGTTGTGCGCGATTAAGTACAGGTTGTAGGCCAGCCGGTTGTAGGCAGATACCGCGCCCGTGACCGGCGTACTGAACAACTCGCCCGGTTTCCCGGCATGCGCCATCTGGACATGGCAGACCTTGTCGTACCACTGCATGAGCGGATGGCGCTCGTTCAGGGGCTTCGCGATCTCTCTGTTTCCCCAATCGCTGCCGATCGTGACTTTGATGTAGTTGTGCAGGAAGTCGGCGAAAGTCTTCCACTTACCGTAGTAAACGCGGCTTCCCACAGCGACGAAGCGGTAGCCCTTATGCTCCATCGAGATGATGGGACGTCCGAACCCCTGCTGTTTCTGGCGCTGCATTTCCCGCGCTTTGTGGCGCTCAAGCTGACGCTTCCCTTCAGCGACGATCTGTCGCTCGAGATCTGCATTAGCGATTAGGTTTGGCAAGGCATACTCTGGCCGGCCGTGGCAATACTTGAACTTCTTGCCGCTGCCGCAGATGCAAGGGCTATTGCGGCCGATCTTGGGGCCGTCGCGCCTGAAAGGATCCGACATGGAGGGTGACTACGCCAACGTCACACGCCAGGTCCTCGAGGAGTGGCAATGACCACTTGGTGCCTTCAATGGTAAGGGACGTGACATCTATGCCGCATAACGACTCAGTTCACCCGCCGGCGACGGCAAGCGCAGCGGCGCCGTTGCCGGTCGGGTGCAACTGATGGTTGGGCCTCACCTTCCCCGTCACGGTTGAATAGCCCCCAAGGCGAAGAACACGTGCGGTCGGAGTTGGAGAACGAGCGGCCTACCCGACTCATCGTTCGGGATGGCGACCAATCGGTCGATCCCCGCCTGTCTCTCCAGCTTCATAGCGAAGTAGCCCTCCATCGAGATTTCGGCTCGCTTGACGCCATGTTGACGCCACAAAATGGCGAGTTCTCCTTCGCCAGGCGCCAGGCGGCACCACACATCGTCGGAAGCTGTTCGGAACTGGAAGGATGCGCCTGCGTATTCCCAGGGAACGTCACCCGGACCGATGACTGGTTCGGACTCAAAGAAGATGGTCAGTTCGTCGAGGTCCATCGTCTCAATCGAGCCCCGTGCCCTTTCCTTCAAGCGTCTTCAGAAGGCGGCGGCGAACTTGCGAGCCTCTGGTGAGGCCCAAGTTAATTTAGGCCGCGCCAACGTGCCGGATAACCTGGCACACCGACGGATAACCCGGCTTGGGCAATCGACAGAAAAACCTGTGTTTTCATGACCTTGTGCACCCGCGCGACGGTTAACTAGGACACGAAACCATGCAGCAAATCCGGCGCCGGAAGAGCAGAGGCACAACCGCTCGGGCAGACACATCCGATGGGTGCGATCGACGCCCACATCACTCGTCACCCAAACCCGATTGATCTCTTTGGGGATGCCGGCGGCGGTTCATCAATCCGCGGATCGCGTCCGAAACGCCCGCAATCTCCGCGTTGGGGGAAATCTGAACGCCGCCGCAGCACACTGACCCCGCTAACTGCACTGCCCCGTATACCCGCACGCCGTGCAGAACTCGCAGCCGTCGCGCTTGATCATCGCGGCGGCGTGGCAGCTCGGGCAGACCTTGCCTTTGATCGGCGGGGTCTCGTGCTCGATCATCTTGACCGCGTCGGGCAGCGCGAGGATGCCGGCGCTCTGGATCGCGCGGCCGTCGTCGTCGAGGATGCCGAGCACCTTGTACCGGTGCAGCAGCAGCGTGGCGATGTAGGCGACCGTGCTGGGATACAGCGCAGAGCGCTCCTCGCCGGGCACCGGCGCCCAGAACTCGCCGTTCTGCTCGCCGAAGTTCAGCAGCTTCTTCAGCTTCAGCCCGATCCAGTTGGCGTCGACCACGCGCATGTCGAGCGAGATCAGCTTGCAAAGTCCGTCGAGCACTTTCGGGTATTCGCCGGCGAGCCAGATCGAGTAGGGCCGGCGGCTGCCGTCGGGCAGGTGCAGTTCCTTGACGCCGAGAACGAAGTCGTCGCCGGTGTTCGGGTTCTCGATATCGACGGTCCAGCTCATCGTGCCGAGCGGGCCGGCCTTCGGCTCCTTCTTCGAGAACAGCGCGTTCACCACCGGCGTCGGGTGCTTGTCGATGTCCTTGAACGTGCCGAGGTACTCGCAGCGCCAGCGAACGATGTTGGCGAAGGCGGCGACCACGCCGTTCTGCCAGACGCGTTCGCCGGTGGGCGGCATCGCGAGCATGAAGCCCTGCTCGTCGCGCACCTTGGCGAGCGCGTCGAGCTTCATCTTCAGCCACGCGCGGTCCTCGCTACGCATGTCCATCGACAGCGTCTTGGCGATCGCGCCGAGTCCGCGCGGCTGCTCGGCGCCGTTGACCCAGACCTCGAACGGCATCGGTCCGTGGCCGTTGTTGTCGATCTGGCCGATGAAGATGGCGAAGCTCTCCTTGCGCTCGGGGATCTCGACCATGTAGGTCCACGCCATGTTGCCTTCGGCGAGGTCGGGGCGGCCCGGCCACTTCAGGCTCGCGAGCGCGGGCTGCGGCGCCGAGGCGAGCCGCACGCGGCGGTCGGGGTCGTCCTTCAGATCCTGCGGCGTCGACAGCGGCGTGGCGGCCGGTTCCTTCTTGACCTCGAGCACCGAGCCGATCACGTTGTTCGGCCGGTAGGTCGTGATGCCTTTGAGTCCGGCGCGCCACGCTTCCAGGTACAGATTGCGGAAATCGTCGAACGGGTAGTCCTCGGGCACGTTGACGGTCTTGCTCACCGCGGCGTCGATGTACGGCTGCACCGCGGCGATCATCAGCATGTGATCGACCGCGCCCATCTCGAGCGCGTGCACGAACGCGGGCGGAAGATGGTTCGTGTCGCCGCCCATGTGCTTGTACAGGCGGTACGCGAAGTCCTCGACCGCGTACTCCTGCTTGCTGCCGTCGGGCATGCGCTTCTTGCGGATGTAGGTCCACGAGTAGGTCGGCTCGATGCCGCCGGACGCGTTGCCGGCGAACGCGATCGAGATCGTTCCGGTCGGCGCGATCGACAGCAGGTGCGAGTTGCGCAGGCCGTGCTTGCGGATCTTCGCCTTCAGTTCGTCGGGCAGGCGCGACGCGCAGTGCGGCGCCGCGAGGAACTTGTCTGCGTCGAACAGCGGAAAGCGGCCCTTCTC
>Ga0073934_10003819_pt1 | contig 26600 bp, 14 predicted proteins | sample LarsenN4metaG_FD_76834 | JGI IMG/M metagenome (GOLD analysis project Ga0073934, IMG submission 76834) | Hot spring sediment bacterial and archeal communities from British Columbia, Canada, to study Microbial Dark Matter (Phase II) - Larsen... ... | reverse complement strand
TCAGGTACTCGGTGACGCCGGTGATGCCGGTTCCTTCGACCTTGATTTCTTTCAGATCGAGCCAGGAATCAACCACCATGCCGATCTTCTGCAGATTGCGGACGAGTTCCGGGGTGTCGTCAAAGCCGTCGCCATTGAAGTCGATGTGTCCGGCGACCGCGACACGAATTTGCCGCGACGGATCCCAGGCCGGGTTGAAGATCTGATCGCCTGCCAGGATCGGATCCTGAGTCGCGTTCGTGACATCGACGATCTTGACCTGCGACAGGTGCTCTTCCAGCACGCGGGTGACCTCGATGGCGCCCTTGCGATCGCGGCGGCCTGAGATACCGGCTGTATTTGGAGCGGAGACGCTGAAGGTCAACTGCGGGCGAACGAAGTCGGCCGAACCGATGTTGATCCAGGCGATGCCGTTGTGATTGTCCACGCGGACGATACGACCATGCGGCTTGTCGGAAAAGAGCGCCTCCCGCTTCGATTCGAGTTCTTCGAGGATCTTTTTGAGCTTCGTGTCTTTTTCGTCGATGGTCTTTTGAAGCGCGGCAATCTGCTTGCGAGCGTCGATATCCTTCGTATCCATCGTCTTCTTCAGATTGGCCAGTTCTTCGCGCACATCTTCGATGGCCTTGAATGCCGCTAGCAGCTCGGCCGACTTGTCGGCCTTTGCCTTCACTTCAGCTTCATTCGCAGTCCTTTGTCCCTTTTGTGCAGCGAGCTTGCCGGCCTCTTCGACGCCGATCTTCGAGACGTAATCGGTCGCCGCCGCCTTGGCGGCGTCTTCAGCGGCTTTGAGTTTCTGTGCGTACGAGGTGTTTTCCTCAACCAGCTTGCGAATGCGCTCGTCGCAGGCCGGCGTGCTGCGGGACGTATTTGGATCCCAGTTAATGCCGACGTTCTTGTATTTGTCGTTTAGGGCGCCCAGGGTCGTGTCGTAGTTGGCATGTTTCTGCAGGTTCACGAGAAGGCTGATATCCTTCTCCGTGATCGTTCCGAGGTAGCCGGCATAGATAATGCGGGCCACCTGCTGCTCGTCGGCATCCTTCTTGGCATTGGCCGCAGCATCGCGCGCTTCCTTTTCTTTGCTCGCGGCTTGTTTGCTCTCGTCGTAAAAGAGATAGGCGACGACGCCGAAAGCCAGCGAGGTGAGGATAAAGAAAATCAAAGCGACTACGAGCCCCGTTTTGGATTCACCTTGAGGGGCGGGTGGCTGTCTACGAGGGGGCATGCGCGACTCCTGTTGATAGTGGCCCAGACACGAGCGGATGCGATCGACATTCCGGCTGACGTGAACGCCTTCGCGACCGGCGCCGCCCGCGCGGAGCCACCGCCAAGGCAAGTATACTTCCTTAGTATTTCAGGGTGCGGCAGCGCTGTCAATGAAATTGGCGGCACTCCGTACCAAGGCGCGCATTGTGCGGGTTGCGCCATCGGGTTGAGGCCCTGTTTTCCCTTGACATGGCCGATCCGCCTGCCTAGACTTTCCACAACGAGTGTAACAACCTCCCTGCTGCGTGCGCTCATCTCCGCGCCATGGGTTTCCCGACCGATCGAGTTTCCCTCTCCGTTAGTATCGGAATCACCGTTCTGTTTTGACACGGAAGAAGGAAACATGCGACGGCCGGTTGGATCATTCCTGCCCTGACGCGAAGCAGAGCCGTCCAGCACTATCTGCAAGCCGGCCCACGGCGAAACTGAACCGCCCAGGTATTTCGAACGCCCACAGCGCCGTTGCACCCGCTTGCGGTCGGTCTCCGCCAGCCGCGGATGCGCTCGCACATGTCCCGTTCGTGGTCTTTTGAGCCTTTGGTGTGACTGAAACAGCGCGACAAACTGAACGCCGGCCAACCGTCGTACTGGTGGATGCCCACGCGCTGGTGCACCAACTATTTCACGCGATCGGCCAGATGAGCGCTCCGGACGGCCGGCCCACGAACGCGCTCTTCGGCTTCGCCCGCGATCTATTCTGGTTCCGCGAGGAACTGAAGCCGGACTACTTGATCTATGTCTTCGATTCGCCCGGCGCCGTCTTCCGCGACGAAATCTTTGCCGACTACAAGAAGCACCGCAAACCGCCCGACGACGATTTGACCGCGCAGATTCCAATGATCGAGCAACTGCTCGAAGCCGCGCGCGTGCCGGTCCTGCGCATGCCCGGCTACGAAGCGGACGACATCATTGCCACGATCGCTCGCGCCGCCGAATCGCGCGGCTGCGAAGTCGTCATCTGCACCACCGACAAGGACTTTCGCCAACTGATCGACGATCACACCCGGCTGTTGAATTTGCGCAAACAAACCTACATGGATCGAGCCGCGCTGCTGGCCGACTGGGGCGTTACGCCGGAACAGGCGATCGATTACCAGGCGTTGGTCGGCGACAGCGTCGATAACGTCAAGGGAGTGCCCGGCGTCGGCGAAAAGACCGCGACCAAGCTGCTGCAAAAGTTCGGCACGCTCGACAACCTGTTGTCGAAACTCGACCAACTCGACGGCACGGTCTCGCCCCGGATTCAGGCAAGCCTCAAGGAATCGGCAGCAACGCTCGAGATCGGCCGCAAGCTGGTGCGCCTCGACACACAAGTGCCGGTTCCGCTGGAATGGGAAAAGTGGAAATGCCAGCCTTGGGAAAACGGTCGATTGCTGACCCTGTTCCAGGAATGGGGCTTTCGTCGATTCGCGAACGCGGTCCGGCCGGATGCGTCGGCGGCGCCGGCGGCGGCCGCGCCCGCGACGCCGACCGACCTGTTTTCCGACATACCCGCCGAGCCGATCGACTTTTCGTTCGGCGCCAATGCCCAGCCGGACAACTGGCAATACGATTATCGAGTGATCGACACGCCGGCGAAACTCGCTTCTTTTCTAGGCGATTTGAAAAAACAGAAGCGCTTTACCTTCGATCTGGAAACCACCGGCCTCGACCCGCTCACTTCACAAATCGTGGGGCTGGCGTTTTGCTGGCAGACCGGGACGGCCTATTATTTGCCCATTCGCGGTCCGGCTGGATCGTCGCTTTTGGATGAAAACCACGCACTCGACGCATTGAAGCCGATCTTCGAAAACCCGGCGATTGCCAAAGTCAATCAGAACATCAAGTTCGATGTCAACGCATTACGCCGACATGGCATCATCGTGCAAGGAATCGCCGGCGATTCGATGCTGGCCGATTATCTTTTGCGTGCCGGAGAGCGCTCGCACAACCTGGACGAACTGGCGCTTCGCTATTTCGGGCACGCGAACATCAAGTACGAAGACCTTGCCGGCAAGGGCAAAAAGCAAGTCACGCTCGCCGAGGTCGATGTCGCACGCGTGGCCCAGTACGCCGCTGAAGATGCCGACGTTGCCTGGCGCCTTTGCGAACGACTCGAGCCGGATCTCGACCGCGATGGGCTGCGAAAGCTCTACGACGAACTCGAAGTGCCTCTGATTACCGTGCTCGCGGACCTGGAATACACCGGCATCCGGCTCGACGTGCCTTTTCTCCGGCGCTTGTCGGACGAAATGAGCAAGCAGCTCGATTTGATTGAAAGCGACGTTTATCGCCTGGCCGGCCGAAAGTTCAACATCGCCTCGCCGAAGCAGATGGCCGAGGTGCTGTTCAACGAACTGAACCTGCCGGTGCAAAAAAAGACCGATCTCACCGGAGTTGCCAGCACCGACCAGGAGACGCTCGAGAAGCTGGCGGCGCTCGGCTACGATTTGCCGCGAAAGATCATCGAGCACCGGCAACTGAGCAAGCTCAAGGGCACATACGTCGATGCACTGCCCGCCCTCGTCAATCCGCAAACGGGACGATTGCATACCCGTTTTAATCAGACGGTAGCCGCCACCGGCCGCCTCAGCAGCAGCGAACCCAACCTGCAGAACATCCCCGCACGCACCGAACAGGGCAAACAGATTCGGCAGGCGTTTTTGCCGGAAGCCGGTTGGTCGCTGTTGACGTGCGATTACTCGCAGGTCGAGCTGCGCATGCTCGCCCATTTCTGCGGCGACGAATCGTTGCGGCAAGCGTTCGCGGAGGATCGAGACATCCATGCCGCCGTCGCGATGCAGATTTTCGGAGTCTCGGAAAAAGAGATTACCTCCGAAATGCGGCGCATGGCCAAGACGGTGAACTTCGGCGTCATTTACGGCATTAGCGCCGGCGGATTGGCACAACGACTGGGTATTTCCCGCGACGAGGGCGCCAAGTTTATCGACCAGTATTTTGCGAAATATCCGAAGGTGCTGGGCTATCAGCAAAACCTGTTGAAACAGGTGCGGGAGAACGGTTTCGGCTCGACGATCATGGGCCGGCGTCGCCAGTTCAATCGCTCGGCGATTCGCCCCTATTCAACGTACCAGGGGCGCAACCAGGCGGAACGCGAAGCAATCAACATGGAGATACAGGGTTCCGCCGCGGATTTGATGAAGCAGGCCATGCTGAATGTCCACCACCGATTGAGGAACGAAAACCGTCGGTCGCGGATGTTATTGACGGTGCATGACGAACTGGTCCTCGAAGCGCCGGAAAACGAACTGCACGACGTGGCTGCATTGGTTCGCGACGAAATGGCCAACGCACTGGAACTGTCGGTGCCGCTAAAAGTCGATGTCGCTGCCGGACCGAACTGGTTGGACGTGAAGGAATTGTGAATTGCCGATTTCGGATTGCGGATCGCCGATTGGAATCGACTTTCCGGCCGCTCTCAGTGAGGCAGAACGATGGCGATCCGAAATCTCCAGTCGGAAATCCAGAATCCGAAATTGGTCGTCGGTTTGATCGGCGGCATCGGCAGCGGAAAGAGTCTGGTGGCGCAGCTACTCGCGGAACGCGGCGGGGTTGTGATTCAGGGGGATGCATTGGGCCACGAAGCGTTGAAGCAGCCGGACATTCGCGAACGCGTGGTCGCACGCTTTGGTCCGGGCGTTATCGACGCACAAGGAGAAATCGTCCGCCGTCGTTTGGCCGAACGTGTGTTTACGAATGACGAAGAGCTGCGAGCGCTGGAGCGCCTGGTATTTCCGTACATTCGCCGCCGGGCAGAGGAATTGATTGCCGAAGCACGGGCGAATCCGAAGGCGCGGTTCGTCGTGCTCGACGCCGCGGTCATGCTGGAGGCTGGATGGAATACGGCATGCGATCGAATCGTCTATGTTCATGCGCCGCGCGACGTGCGTTTGGCGCGGTTGGCGAAACGAGGCTGGAGTGAAACGCAAGTGGCGGATCGTGAACGAGCCCAGTTGCCGCTGGCGGAAAAGGCGCGGCGGGCCGACGCGGCGATCGACAACGGCGGGGATGTTGCGCAAACAGCAACACAAGTCGATCGAATATTGAGAGAATGGAATCTTTAGCAACTGGCGAATGCATCGAGGTACTGGTCTTTGATGTCAATCGGGGCGCCGTTGACAAAATCATGTCGTCACGGTGCTCCCGGGATCGAGAGGTGGCGGCTTTCGGCCGTCGCACATCTGAGGCCCTCTCGTCTCGGAGTGAAAGGAGCGGACGGACATGGCGGACACTCGAACTGAAGCGACAAAGCGCAATGGCGGACCGAGGACGCGGCGCAAGGCCGAACCGGCCGAAACGCCGGTCTCCACACCGGAAGCTGCGCAAGACTTGCCCTTTGGCCACGGCATCTACGACGAACCGGCAGAAGCAGCGCCTCCGACGCCCGAGCCTGCGGCCGAACCGGCCGCTCCGCCTCCGGCCGAAGCGGTTGAAACTTCCGCCGAGCCCGAAGGCGCTACTTCACACCCGGAGCAAGACCAGCGGCCGGCCTACCGGCCGCGCCGGCACGCCGACGATTACGCCGGCCCCCGCGGATTCGATCAGGAGACGAACAAGCGCTATGAAGAGATCAAGCGCGGCAACACGTACATCACGCAGTTGCAGCAGATGACCCTGGCGCAACTGCTCAAGACCGCGAAAGAGGAAAAACTCTCCGACTATCAGGGCCTCAAAAAACAGGACCTGATTTTCAAAATCTTGAAAGAGCGCGTCAAACAAAACGGTTTGATGTTCGGCGAGGGCACGCTCGAAACGCTGCCGGATGGCTTCGGCTTCCTGCGGAGCCCGGACTACAATTATCTGCCCTGCCCGGACGACATCTACATTTCGCCCAGCCAGATTCGCCGATTCGGATTACGAACCGGTTCGATCGTCGCCGGCCAGATCCGACCGCCGAAGGAAAACGAGCGCTACTTCGCGCTGCTTCGCGTCGAAGCGATCAACTACCACGATCCCGACCAGCTGGCGCAAAAAGCGGTCTTTGATGACCTGACGCCGCTGCACCCGAACCAGCGGCTGTTGCTTGAAACCGATCCGACCGAGATCAACATGCGCGTCATGGACATCGTGACGCCGATCGGCAAAGGCCAGCGCGGCCTGATCGTCGCGCCGCCGCGAACCGGCAAGACGATCCTGCTGCAAAAAATGGCCAACTCGATTCTGCGAAATCATCCCGAGTGTTACGTGATCGTGCTCCTGATCGACGAACGACCGGAAGAAGTGACCGAAATGGAGCGCACCGTCAAGGGGCCGCGCGCCGAGGTAATCAGCTCGACATTCGACGAACCCGCGGAGCGACATGTGCAGGTCAGCGAAATCGTCATCGAAAAGGCCAAGCGACTCGTCGAGTATGGCATCGACGTCGTTATCTTGCTCGATTCGATCACGCGCCTGGCGCGAGCCTACAACACCGAGCAACCGTCGTCGGGCAAAATTCTCTCCGGCGGCATCGACGCCAACGCACTGCATAAACCGAAGCGATTCTTCGGCGCCGCCCGAAACATCGAAGAAGGCGGGTCGCTGACCATCCTGGCCACGGCACTGATCGATACCGGCAGCCGCATGGACGACGTCATCTTCGAAGAGTTCAAAGGCACCGGCAACATGGAAGTGCACCTCGATCGCCGCCTGGTCGATCGTCGCGTCTGGCCGGCCATCGACATCAACGCCTCCGGCACCCGGAAAGAGGAACTTTTGCGCGACGCCGAAGAACTTCGGCGCGTTTACATTCTGCACAAAGTGCTCAGCGACATGAATCCGGTCGAGGCCATGGAGCTGCTCATCGGGCGATTGTCCCGTACCAAGTCCAACGCGGAGTTTCTCGGCAGCATGAATTTGACGTAGGAGCTCGATGTCGATGGCAGATCAACCGAGCGGGCGCTTTGCGATTGCCGCGGCGAAATTCAATTCCGAAGTCGTGGATCGTTTGATCGAAGGCGCCATGCAAGGACTGCGCCAGCATGGCGTGCGCGAGTCCCACATCCACCTCGTTCGCGTTCCCGGAGCATTCGAGTTGCCGTTGGTTTGCCAGAAGCTGGCCGATACGGATCAGTACGAGGCGGTAATCGCGTTAGGCGCCGTGATCCGCGGCGACACCGATCACTACGAATACGTCTGCCGCGGCGTCACCGACGGAATCATGCGCGTCTCCCTGGATACGGGAATTCCGATGATCTTCGGCGTACTCACGTGCCAGACCGAGGAGCTTGCCCTGGAGCGCGCCGGCGGAAAGCACGGCAACAAGGGCTACGATGCCGCCGTGGCCGCCGTCGAAATGGCCGCCCTGATCAAACAAATGGGTAGACCGGAAGACCAGAATTAGTGCCCGAACTCTTGCGAGTTCGGCTACCCAATAACCCGCACTTGTTCATTTCACTTCGCTGTGTTACACCATAGGCCCGCATGAGAAAGATGTAATCCTCTCCTTGCACGAGGGGAGCACTGGGATGGACCCCTGATGAACCTGTTGGCCACACCCGGTAGTTCACCGCGTATTTCCCATGGCCTGACCAGTCTCCACTGGTTCACTCGTTTCGTTCTCGATCCGATTCGCTGTCTGTGCCTGGCCTATCACCGCTTTGGGCCGCTGTCCTGTTTGGGACCAGTGTGGCCATGGCGGCGCGACGGGCAGAAATCGGTGCTCGCCCTGGGTGCGGACTACAACCGGCTGGTGCTCGGCGACATCCAGACCTTTCACACGACGCCGCAAACTCGAGGCGGGCCGTTCGGCTCGGCGCTGCGTCGAGTCCGCGGCGGCTTGACCGCGATGAACGGCGACAAACATCGCCGCCAGCGGCAACTTGTCCTGCCCTATTTCGTCAAGAACGCCTTTGATCATTACTATCCCCAGATCGTCGAGGACACCGACCGGCTGATCGCAGCCTGGCCGGCCGAGACTCCGGTAGATGCCGCGGCACTCGTGCGGCAATTGATGCTGCGGCTTTCGGCACGAATTCTCTTCAGCCGAGAAGAGCCCGCCCAGGCCGACCGACTGGGCGAGATGATCGGTGAATTGTTTCAGCGCAACTGGCGGCTTGGCGTGTTCCTGTTTCCCTTCGACCTGCCCGGCACACCGATGCGCCGCCTGCTTCGGCATGCCGCCACGCTGGAGAAAGAATTGCGAACCATGATCGCCCGCCGGCGCGCGAATCCGTCGGCATCAGGCGACATGCTCGACCTGCTGGTCCGCTGCCACGAACAATCGAACGGCGAAATGACCGAGGCCGACCTATTGGGCCAGGCGACAATCCTCTTTGCCGCCAGCTATGAGACGCAAGCGAACGCCATGACCTGGACGCTTTTCCTGCTCTCCCAGCATCCAGATGCGCTCCACAGTCTATGCGACGAACTGACTTCGCTTTCGCCGTCGCCGTCACAGGCGGATGTGGAAGGCCTGCCTTATTTGGAAATGGTCCTCAAGGAGTCGATGCGCATTCTGCCGTCGGTGCCGTTCACCATTCGCATGGCCGCTGCGAAAACCGAACTGGGCGAAATCGCACTTCGTCCGGGCGACCGCGTCGTGTGCAGCCACTACGTCACGCATCACTTGCCCGAAATCTATGCCGAGCCCGAGCGTTTCCAGCCTCAGCGGTGGGAGAACATCGAGCCGACACAGTACGAATACCTGCCCTTCAGCGCTGGCCCGCGTTGGTGCATCGGCAAACACCTCGCCATGCTGATGATGCGCGTCGCGCTGGCGCGAATCGTGCAACGATGGCGCTTCACCATCGTGCCCAATGCCCGAATCGATCGGCACGTGAGCGTCACGATGGGCCCGAAACATGGAATGCCGATGATTCTCGTCCCGCAAGATCGCAAATTCTCGAGTTCGAGCGTGCGTGGCAACATCCACGAGATGGTCGATCTTTCTGCTCATCCTCCCGCCACGGTCGTTCACACCCGCGTGAACGTCGATGCAGCGATGCGTGGGCGCCTCAGCGACGTCACGGCGGCGATCCGCCCGTGACGCGCACTTTGTACTCCCCTGTCGGAATCACGTTCCATGGGCTTTCGACGATGCGCAGGTAAAGCCGCCCGGCGCCCGAGGCAGTTCCGTCGTATTTTTCGCCGAGCACAAACTCCGAGCCGTTCATGCCGATCTTGCCGACCAGCACCCCGGCCTCCGGGTTCATCTGCCGGCCGGGATCGCCGCCCCAGCGCACGCGCCCTTTCGGCGAACAGACATAAACGTTCGGCTGCGACGGATAGACATCGACCTCGCCGCTGGCGCTGACGCGCAAGGCACTGCCGGAAACAAACTCCAATTTCGTGTCGAACCAGGCTTTTTGCGGCAATGCATACTGGTTGCCGGCAAGCGTAAAGGTCGATTCCGCGCCGGCAGCCATTGAGACCAGGTTCGTCAGCTCGGCCAACGGTATTTTGGCCTCGCCGAATTGCCGCGTCCGGACGACGAACACGGCAGATTCGATCTTGCCGGCAAACATGGACTCGCCGGCGTGAACGAGATCGTTGTCGCGCACCTTGAGGCGTTCTTCCGGCAGCTTGTCGCGAAGCTTGGTCAATAAGTCCTCGGCACGTTTGCGGACCTCGGGACTGCCCGTCGCAGCGGCCCGCAGGAGGGCCGGATACGCACGCTCCTGAAAGCCCTGCAAGTCGGACATCGCCGCCTCGCGAACTTTGAACTGCGAGTGTCCCAGGTTGGCGATGGCCGTGTCGATCTGTTTGCGAACGTCTTCCGGCAAGCGCATGCGAAATTCGATTCGACGAATCTCGACGAACGGAATGCTCAGCTTCCCATACTCGGTGGTCATCTCCAGCTTGGCGTCGAGTACGGATAACTTCATCAAGCTGTTGTCGCGAAACCGCAGCTCCACACCCACGCCCGGTTCCGGCGGCGACTTCGGCGGCTGGCCGATCATTTGTGCGGCAATCAACAACAATGCGGCATTCATTGGTCGTCCATCCCAGCGGTGATTTTCCCGGCATCCCAGATCACGATCGTACCATCCGCCCCGCCCGTGGCCAAGAATTTACCATTCGGAGAAATCGCCGTCGCCGTGATCAGGCCCTGTCCCGCGTCCGGGACCGGAACCGATTTACCGGTCTTCGCACTCCAAACGTGAGCGACGACATCGCCCTTCGAGGCGTGAGAGCGGCTCGACAAAAGCCAGCGATGGTCCGGCGAAGGCTGCATGTGCCGGACGCTTTGAGGCAGTTTGTCGTTTCGAGCGATTTCTTTGCCGTCCTCCGAAAGAAGCATTTGCAACAAAGTGCCGGTGACGATCAGGATTTTGCCGTCGAACGAATAGCGCGGAAATGCCCGGCCGGGCAGCTCCTTGGTGGCGACGACTTTTCCGGTCTCGGCATCCCATATCCGCAGCACATACTTTCCGTTCATGAGCCACGCGGAGGCGTTGCCGTACAGCCAGGTGCCGCCTTCGAGCGTGACGGAGGCGAATCGCTTGCCGTCCGGAGAGAAATCGGCGTAGTCGTGCATGGGACCCGTCAGGGTATCGGCCTCGATGTGTTGAATCAGGCCGCCCGTTCGATTGGCATTGACGCGAAATCCCTCGACTCTTCGAGTCTCCTTTCCCGTTGCAAGGTCGAACCAGCGCAGCACACCATCCGCCGCGGCCGTTACGATCGTTTTTTCGTCTGGCAGAAATCGAAATGTCGCGATCCACTTGGGATGCACCGGCAGTCGAACATCTTCCTTGCCCGTTCGCGTGTTCCAAATGATGATCGTGTTTTGCCGGCCCGAACACGCGGCGAGCATCTCACTGTTGCGCGAGAATCGCAGGTGGCTGAAGGTGGCTCTGAGCTCGCCAAAAACATGCCGAACTTTTCGGCCGGCGACGTCCCATACGAAGATGCGTGCGCTTTGTTCACTGTACGACGCCAATGCGTCGCCGTCGGGTGCAAAGACCAGCTCGCCCATGCGCTGCAAATGGCCGTCGAACCCCGGCATCATCAAACCGGTTCGCAGGTCCCACACTCGCGGCCCACGCGGTCCATTCGCAGCCGCCAAATACCGGCTGTTCGGCGCAAATGCCAGGGCCGCGTAGTAAACGTGTTCATCCAAGAGCGGCGGCAGTTCTTTCTTTTCCCGCATGTTCCACAACCGAATCGACCCATCGTGGCTGGCAACCGCCAGCGTCTCACCGTCGAGTGAAAACGTCACCTGTCTGAAACTGCCTGCGTGCTGGCCGATCCCTTCCGAATGGCCCTCGCGGAACAGGTCCACGAGCCGGGCCGGATTGGACCAGAGTAACGCTCGTTTGCCGTCCGGCGCCAGGACCGGCCAGTGGACCAGATGTTGGTCGTCGGGCTTGCCGCGATAGGCAGTCAGTTCTTTTCCTGTTTCGACATCGAAGACTCGCACGCCCTGCTGGTAGGTCGCGAGCGTCAAGGTCTTGCCGTCGGGACTGAACACTGCATGCCGGGCGAGGTACGGTTTCGCAACGTCGCGAACATGTTTGCCGGTGTCCACGTCCCAAATGGAAACGTGATAGACAGGGTCGTTCTTGATATAGGTCGAATGCCAGAATGCCGCTCGTTTGCCGTCCGGGGAGATGGTCAGCGGACCGCCGCCGGGCGCCTGGAATTGCCGGACCTTTTTCCCGGCGACCGGGTCGAACACGCATACATAGCCGCCGTCGCTCGCCGTCAGTTGCACTAAGACGCTGCCGTCGGCTGCAAACTGCAGCGCGCCGACATGTTTTTGATTGACCGCAAAGGCGTGCGCCAATTTGCCGGTTTGCACGTTCCAGACGAGAACGGCCGGCGGATGCGTCGCCTCGGCCAGAAACTTCGAATCATGCGAAAACGACAGATGATATCCCTGCACGTGGCCGCGCGGCGGCGATCCAAGCCGGGCGACCGCCCCGGAGGGCAACAACGGCAACGCTGCCAGCACGGCATGCAGAACCAACGGCGACAGCGTCATGACAGTGTCCCCTTCCCCTTTTCCCGGCATCCTAATCGAAAACCGCCGTACCGACTGTAACGATTCGGTAACCTGCCGCATATCCGTGGGTTTGTGCGGCCTCTCAGATACCAAAGGGCGGTCTGTCAACGCACTCGCGATTGGGGATTCGTGCGAAAGGGGTAATCGTTATTTTTGGTGCGGTGCGGCCGCTTTTTGCAGCCGGGCACGAATGTTGGCGATGATGTTCTCGTAAGTTTTGGCTTCTTCGCCTTTCGAGGTCGCGTGAAGTTTTTCGAAAAGCGGCAGCGCTTCGATCAGCATGCCGGACTGGTAGGCAATGCCGGCAACGGCTTCGATGGTCTGCCTGTCGTTGGGATTCGATTTCAGGAAATTGCGGGCGATCATCCGAGCCAGGTCCCATTCCTTCAAGTCGATGCAGATGGGCGCCAGCGTTGCCTGATGCCAGAGCGGCAGCTTGTTAATTCGCAGTTCGTGCAGCGCCGATGCCGTTTTCAGATAAACAAAAATGCGGCGAAAGCCCGAGGCGGACTGCATCCGCTGATGCCAGATGCCGATCGCGAACATTTTCGAATAGTCGCCTAGTTGAATCAGCGACGGTTGCCGGAGGGCTGCGTCGATTGCCTGTTCGGCCTCCGCAAGCCGGCCTCCCTGCAAAAGCGCCATGGCTTGCAGCACGAACAATACGCCTTCCGGGTGCACCTGAGTAATGCGTTGAAGGGGTTCGATGAACCGCGACCAGGTGCCGGGCATGTTTAACACCATCGACAGTTGCCCGAACGCCTTGGTATCGGCCTTATCCAGGGGCAGCACCGTCATTAACGGCAACAGCGCCTTTTTGAGATACGCCGGAATGGGAAACGGATGCTGCATCTCCGATCCGGCTAGTTGGCGATTCGGTCCCGATGTCGATTGCAGTGCGACTTTGAAGAATTCCCTGGCGAGCGCTTTTTGATCATAATGCATAACCTCGTCAAAGTTCGCCAGCCGGGCGACCAGCCGGCACACGAGGCTAAGGATGTGAAAATGATCCGGGCGGAGTTTTTGACCGGCACGAACCAGATGGCGGTCGACTTCGGCCGGGCGCATTTCCAATGCGGCGATGAGTGCATGCAGCACGGCGACGAACGAATCGTCCGGGTGCAGCGTTTGGATTCGCTCAGCCGCCAGTTTTCCCTCTTCGCGGCGACCCAGACTGAGATAAGTGAACCCGAGCAACAGATTCGCGCGGAGCCGGTTCGGCTGGCGCTGGACGACGTATTCCAGCCGGTCGATCAACTGGGCGCTGTTTTCGGCCAGAACGCCCTCGACGTAAGCCCGGTCCACATCATCCAGTTTGCCGCTGGCATAAGAGGCGCGTAACAGTTTTTCCGCCTGCTCATCGTCGCGGCCGAGCACCATGTCGCCGCGCCACAATTGCACTTGGGCGACCAGTTCCGGCCGGTCCGAGGCGTGCCGTTCGAGCAGGTTGAGTTCTTCCGCCGATTCGGGCCGATTCAGCGCGAGCAGCGTCTGGCAACGAAGGAACCGAACCGCCAGCGGATCGTCCACGCCCGCCGCCAGTGCCCGGTCGAGCCAGTACAACGCTTCCGGCCATCGCCCCGAGAGCATCTGCACCTTGGCCAGTTGCACGAACGACTCGGCATCGGCGCGACGGCGTTCCTTCTCGGCGTTTTCCGCGCGCTTCTGCGCCCGCTGCTGCTCGGCATACGCAAACGCAACGCCGACGAGTCCGACAGTCAGCGCTAACATCGTCGCGGCGATGCCGCCAACGAGCACGGCATTGCGGCGCGTGAACTTCCAGGCGCGTTCAAGCCAGCCGACCGGCCGTGCGCGGATCGGAACGCCCATCTGAAAACGGCGAATATCTTCGGCCAGTTCCTGTGCGGATTCGTAGCGCCGGGCAGCGTCTTTGCTCAGGCACTTCAGGCAGATCGTTTCGAGATCGGCCGGCAAGCGCGGTTGCAGCATCCGCGGCGACGCGGGGTCTTCGCGCCGGATCAGGTCGAGCAGATCGATGATCGACGCCGCCTGAAACGGAGGCCGGCCGGTCAGGCATTCGTAGAGGATGGCGCCGAGAGCATAGATGTCGGCCGCCGCTCCGACTTCCGATGTCTTACCGGCGGCTCGCTCCGGCGCCATGTACGTCGGTGTGCCGAGAATGGCGCCGCTTTGCGTCGCGCCGGCGCGAACGGTGTCGGCCTCGTCGAGCTTGCGCAACTTCGCCAGTCCGAAGTCGGCGATCTTCGGCTGCCCGGTGGATGTCAACAGGACGTTCGCCGGCTTCAGATCGCGATGGACAATTCCGGCGGAATGTGCTTCCTGCAAGGCTTCCGCGAGCACTCGAACCAGCTCCGCGGCGGCGCCCGGCGGCAGGGGACCGTCGGCGAGTTTCTCGCGCAAGCTGCCGCCCTCGACATACTCGAGCGCCAGAAAGGATGAACTTCCATGTTCCCCAGCCTCGTAAATCTGCACGACGTTGGGGTGCTGCAGTCGGGCGTTCGCCTTGATTTCCGAGCGAAAACGAATCTGTTCCTCGTCGTCGAGGCTGGCAACCACGCGAAGCACTTTCAGCGCCACGCGCCGGCGTAGATGGACATGCCGGGCGAGGTAAACGACGCTCATCGCCCCTTTGCCCAAAATGCGCTCGATCTCATAACCGGGAATCTCCGGCGGAGGCGCGGGACCAACGAGATACGACTTGGAGTCGCGGCTCGTATCCAGCAATTCCTCGACGATTGGGCTCGTCGAAATGATGCGGATAAGATCCGGCCAAATTTCCGGTCGGTCCGAACATAAGTCCTGCGGCGTCAGGTTCGTGCCGCTACGCTTGGCATCCTCCCAGCGCAACAAGGCATCGGCCAGTACATCGGTCAGCGAATCAGTCATGGAAACGGTCGATGAACGAGTTGGTCATGGCAGACCTATAGTATGTGAGCGGACGGAAGCGTTTGAAAGGGTGCGGCAGGAAAAAAGCGACCGCGTTCCATCTCCACATAGCGGAACTCGCAAGACTTCCGGTCTTCACCCCTCAACGGTAGCCTGTGCCCTGCCGGAATTCTTGCGAATTCCGCTACGGCAGCGCGTGCTAGCTCAGCGATTAAACAAAAACTCCCGGCTGGTCAGCACCGCCCAGAAGAGATCTTCCAGCGCTTCGCGCCGCGAGCTTTTGGGGTCTGCCGCGGCTTCGGACAGGATGTTTCGGAACTTTGCCAGTTCCTGTGCGCTTGGCGGCCGGCACAAGGCGAGTTCAAAAACCCGGCGGATCGCCTCGTCATCGCCGACTTTTTCCTGGAGCCAGGTCTCGACGCGAGATTTTTTCGAACGCAGCTTGTCGTTCAGCGTTTGGCCGTTGTTCAAGTGCAGCGCCTGGCCGACGGTCGATTCCTGTTGCCGTTCGCACGAGCAGGTTTGCAATCGTTCCGGCCGGCCGAAGGAGTTGAGAAAACCGGAAGCAATCTGTGAATCGGGCAGCTGCAAGGAGCGAACGCCGGCCGGGTAGTTTGCCGTCGACGCCGTGCCGCCTTCAACGCCGGTGTAAATCTTGTCGAATGGCGTCGGCACGCTGGTCACCTGCGAGTATGCGTCGAGGATGACCTCCGCCGACAAACGGCGAACCAGATAGTGCGAATAGTAGCGATCGTCGGCCGCATTTTCCGGCAACGTCTGGCTCGTGCGCTGATACGCGGCCGAATTCATGATCGTGCGGATCAAGTGCTTGACGTCGAACTTCCCAGCGACGAAGTCCTGCACCACGGCATCGAACAGTTCGCGATTGCTTGGCGGGTTCGTCTCGCGCAAATCGTCTTCGGCTTCGACCAGGCCGCGGCCCATGAAGTTTCGCCAGACCCGGTTGACGAGCGCGCGAGCAAAATAGGGATTTGTCGGCGACGTAAGCCAGTCGGCAAATTTTTCGCGGCGATCGGCAGCGTCCTCCAGCGTCAACGGCGCAGCATCCAGCGCCGCCGGCGGCATGGCCGTGCCTCGTCGTGGGTGGGCGACGTCTCCGTAAGGTTGTGCCTGTACGAATACTTCGCCGGCGCGTTCGCCGTTCTTCAGCGTCACCCGCGAAAAGAGGTTTGCGAAACTCCAGTACTGGTCCTGCGTCCATTTTTCGAGTGGATGATTGTGACACCGGCAGCAGGTGATCGACATGCCCAGAAAAGTAACAGCGGTCGACTCCGTCAGTTCGCTGATGTCTTTATGCAAGACGAAGAAGTTTGCCGGCCCGTTCGTCAGCGTGCTGCCGCTGGCGGTGACGATCTCACGAGCAAAGCGGTCCCAGGGTTTATTGTCTGCCACGCTGGTTCGAATGAACCGGTAGAACGACCACATCGCCGGCTGCGGCAGCTTTTTGGACGAAACCAGAAGCAAGTCGGACCACTTGTAGGCCCAGTAATCGACATACTCCGGCCGTTCGAGAAGCGAATCGATCAACGCGGCTCGCTTGGTCGGTTTCGGATCGGCCACGAACCGAGCGACCTCTTCCGCTGTCGGCAGAATTCCGGCCGCGTCGAGATAAGCTCGGCGAATAAACTCACGGTCGCTGCATGGGCCGGATGGCGGCAACCGCAGCGACCGCAGTTTCGCGACCACGTGCCGATCCACCAAATTGTGCTGCAACGATCGATCGAACACCGATGCGTCAAGCTGGTTCGGATAAGGCGCCGTGACGGTGACGGCGGCGACGCGCGTGCCGAATCCGACATTGATCGCCGCTTCACCCGAACCCGCCACCTTGACAGCGCCGTCATCGCCCACGGCAGCGACCAGGTCCTCGCTGCTGCTGAACCGGGACCAACGCGTTACATCCTCGGCATGCCCGTCGCTATACCAGGCGCGGACGATCACGCGTAAAGTGTCGCCGGGCTTAAGGACGGCGCGAGCCGGAAATACTTCCAATCGATCCAAATGCGGATCCTCGTCGCGCAGACCATGAGCGCCGGTGCGGATCCAATCATGGATAAGCCGGTAGTCGTCGGAATCATCCTCGAAGCGTTTGCCGCCGCCGTGCGGCAGCTGGCGAGTCGGTTTGAGCAAGAGCAAACTCCGATCGGGCTCCTGTCGATCGACACGTCGCGCCAGCGCCTGCCGGGTCAGGACAAAATGATCGGACTCCGGATCGTAACCGCGCAGCGATAGTTTGAGACCGCCCTTGCCGGCCAAGGCGCCATGGCAGGCGCCGGAGTTGCACCCGGCCTTGGTCATCAAAGGCACCACGTGATTGCGAAAACTCCAGGCAAACTCCGCACTGAATTTGCTGACGCGGACTTTTGTCATCGCCTTTTGGCCATCGCACTCGGCGGTGATGATCGTCTCGCCGTCGCCGACAGGCCGGACGACGCCCGCTTCATCGACGACCGCGACATTCGGATTTGCGGAAGCGAATTTCGCTCGCGCGGTGCAGTCTGCTCGCGCGGAACCATTTTCGGCACGAACGACGATCAATTGTTGGTGCGACTTCGGTCCGGCAAGCGGAATATCGTTCGGAAAGACGCTTAGTTCTTCCGAAAAAATGCCGGTAAGCGGTAAGAACGACAGCAAAGTTGCGAGCGCGTACCGCATCCTGAATAGTCCTCTTTGCTTTCGTGCAATTTGAATCGGTGCTTCAGTCAATTTAGAAGATAACGGAAATCGTGCACGGTATCCAGACACCAACCGGCTTGATCCGGGCCGGGAACTGTTGTTTGCTTGAAGCGACACTCAACCGGAAAATCGAGAGCCGAGAATAATGAACCACTTTCGGTTGTTAATTCTCGGTCCTCGGTTTCCCGGTAGTTCTTGCGTCGCAGGCACTAAAACGCTCCGTCCTCATTCATTCACCTGCATGGACGCCGTCAATGTCTTGGCGATTCGTTCCTTGCACTCTTCGAGGTGCGCTCGCCAGGCGGGGTCGACTTCCGTCTTCTTGCCGGCCAGGGCCTGATCGATGCGAGTGTTGATGTCGCGCAGGTGCATACGGGCCAGGCTGCGGGCATCGGGCGGCACGGTCCCACCGATGCTGAAGAAGAATGCCACGGGTCCGCGGCCCCGGCTGCCCAGGACCATTTCCGACAGCCGCTGCAAGTATTCGCGCTGCAGGTTGCGGCGCAGCACCGTCGAAGTCGAACCGGCCGTTCCGCCGGGCAGGTCGGACCAGATGCTCTGCGTCAACGACTCGAACACCTCGGCAATTTGCAGTGGCTTATCGTCCTTGTCGGCTTTCCAGGCAATATTTTGAATGCGGTTCAGCGTGCCGCCATCCAGTAACTCGTGCAGTGCGACCTTTTGCAGGCGAAGGATCCGTTCGTTGAGCGGAAAATCCACCGCGCCCATCACCTCGAGTTCATTGCCCCAGTGCATCCAGCGATCGGCCGCCAGCTTGCGCAATAATTCGGGCGGGAACTGGAACGGCTTGTCGGTGAAAACGCGATCCTGCAGGAACTTGAGCGCCTCGCGTTGCTTGGCCGCCTTGACCGGGATCATCGGATCGCGCGCGTTCGGGTCGCCGCGGTGATCGCGATGCACATACTCGCCGCCGACATGCCGGGCGACGAGATAACTGGCATCGCCATACTGTCGCAGGAGCATGCCGAATGCCTGCCGGGCGCGCTGGTAGCCGTCGCCTTTTTCGACAACGCGGTCGGCCAGTCCTTTGAGCAGTTCCTCCATCAACGTCATGCGGTTGATGGCGTACTTCATGGGATCGGCGCCCATGTCCCACTGGTTGGTGCTCGGATCGAGACGGGCCAGCCAATCTTCGTCGGTGCCGTAGTCGAGGCCGGGAGTCGGCGCCTTGGAAGCCAGCTTTTGCAGTTCCTCTACCTCGCCGTCAGGGCCGCCGCCGACTGGCTTGTATCCGTACTCAATCGCCCAGTAGTCGTACGGCCCAATGGTGTGAGTGAACCAATCTCCCTGTTTTGTGCCTTTGGGCGCGACATTGACCGGGTGATAATCCATGACCGATGCCGACAGACCCTGTTTGCGGCTTACAGTGAGATCGTGCAGTTGATCGTTCTTCAGCATCGTGCTGGCCTTGAAGTTGTGCCGAAGGCCGAGCGTGTGCCCGACCTCGTGCATCGTGGTCTCTTTGATTGCCTGATAGATCAATTCGTCCGGCACTTTTTCACCCGGATTGCGAGCCGCCCAGGCAAGTGCACCCAGGCCCAATTCGAAGCGCTTGTGTGCAGCGCACTGGCAGAACCCGGCCCGAAACAACCGGAGATGCTCGCGAATTTCCTGCTGCGGATCGGTCGGCGGTTCGCGGTCGTTCCAGCCCGTCGTGAGTCGCGGCAGCGCCCAGCCGCGCTGTGTTTCCTGAATCAGGCTGGCCGGTTCGACGAGCCCCTGCCCTTGCTTGTAAACCGCGTGACCCATCTTGTAATAGCGAACCATGCTCGCGTCGAAGGTAATGTCCGCGTCGAGGATTTCGCCGGTGAGCGGATTGACACGCGACGGCCCGATGGCGTAACCCTTTTCGTGCGTGAGCCAGCGGAACGTGCTGTAGTTGATGTCTTCCGGATCGAAGTCCTCGTCTTGCTGCTGGCGAACTTCGATCGCGTCGCGAAAACCGATCTTCTCAAATGCCTTGTTCCACTCGAGGATGCCTTCGCGCACTGCCGAGCGGTACTCGTCGGGCACCGATCGTTCGATCCAGAACACGATCTTTTTCTTCGGCGGGACGAGCTTGCCGCCTTCTTTCCAAGGCGAGCCATCGACGCGTTCGAGCCGCCAACGGTTGATGTAACGCACGAACGGCGTATCGCGATTGTCGCTTGTGAAGTCCTTTACCGCCGTCAGGAAGTAACCGACGCGATCGTCGGCGTAGCGCGGTTGATAGCCGTCCTGCGGCAGATCAACGAAACTGTAATGGATGACGACGGTTTTGCCTCGCGGGTCGATGATGCTGTCGTCGCCGCCCCGGCCGCCGCCGAAGGTGGCCGCGACCTGCAGTTCGATATTGCGCGGAAACGCTTTGATTTTGTGCCACGTCGTGCGATTGGCGTCGATCAAACCCAACGGCAGATCGGCAAAATTCGTAAAGAAGATTTCGTTTAGATCGATGACGACGGAATTGCGCATCATGTTCAGCGCATGAATCCGAAGCGCCATGAGGACCGAGTCGCTGTAGGTCGTCTCGACGGCGCGAGCGACGGGTGACGCGGGATTGGCGCGGAAGCGAACGTTGCGGCGAATCAAATGCACCTTGTCGCCGACCCGGCGAAACAGGAGCACCCACTGCTCGTCCATGTTGAGCGTATCGCCGCCCATCCCGAGGCCCCGGGCAATCGACATCGGCGCCAGGAGCGGCCGGTTGAACTGGTGCTGCATGATCTCCATGTAGACATGGTCATCCTTCTGGTGCAGCCGGAAGAGACCTTCATATTCCTTGGCGCCCTGGACCAGTTTGGCAAAATCGCCGAACTTCTTTTCGGGTGGATCGGCGGGCGGTTGGGCAAGAGCGATGGCCGAGACTCCGCACACGGCCAAAAGGGCAAGAATGGATTTCACGACAGATCGCATGGAGAGTCTCCAGTTGCAAGCGGGCCATCCCGGTTTCAGGTTCATCACCAGATTACCGTACAAAGCGCAGTCTCGGCAAGTTGCGCGACTCAGGAAAAGCATAACGATTCTCATGATAATTCAGATTGCAACGGTTGTACGAGAAGGGAGTGTTCTCCATTCAGATTTTGATAACATTCCCGCCAAGAGAATCGTGCTGCAACCAGTGTGGTTTCCCAACATAGAAAATCCAAGCAATTCGCAATGGCGACGGTAAAATGAGCCTCGTTTGGGCACAAGACGGCTCGTGCAGTCGCATCATGAAGGAAGATGTCTAATGGTGCCGATTCGCTTTCGATGCGTTGTTTGCCAATCGCAAATGAAGATTGCCAAGCAGTTTGCGGGCAAGGTCATTTCATGTCCGAAGTGTACCCAAGCGCTTATCGTCCCAAGACCCCCAAGTAATCGCCCACTTCCTGGAATCTTGATTCCAGAAAACCAAAAGGGAGTTGAGACGATTGGTTTTGAGAACGACGCGAGTGCACCCATCGAAAAGAACTGGATGTATGACCTTCCCGCAGCTGCCACCCCCGCAAGCCAGCCCATAGAGGCGGCCGACGAGTCGTTGACGCAAGGCGGTTCCGAAGAACCGACTGCAAAGGACTGGTATTACGAGCAGCCGCCGGTGGTTGCAGATTCAAGCGAACCGCAAATTGATATGGTTGAAATGACTGATACTCCGGTGCGTTATGTGCGATGGGTTCGTTTTGGGGTAACGCTGATTCTGTCAAGCGTAGTACCGGCGATTGCGTTTGCCATCGGCGTCCAGCATTGGTGGAATACAAATCGTCCGGCAGGAATTGTCTGCCTTTCCGGCGCGTTAAGTTCCCTTCTGCTGGGTGGCTTTTGGACGTACGTCGTAATTCGAAAAAGCTCAAAAACCAATCAAATGTAGCCATCAATGCCGCCTTTTGAAAAACTGCACTTCTCTCTCGCGTTGCTCGGCGGCCTCGCGTGTCGAAAACGTGCCCAGGTTGCGACGTTTGCCGGTCTTGGGATTCACCTTTCGCGAATAGAGCCGGTATTGCCCGGATCGGAGTTTGCGGATCACATGCCACCTCGCACTATCGACCGTATTTGCCCATCAGTTGTGTTTCCGCCAGGATGTGGCCGCGCATGGCGTCGAGAAGCTGGGAGCGATTGGTTCCCGTCGGCAGATTCAGTCTGGCGTCGAGCGCGTACAGCTTGAAGAAATAACGGTGCGGCTTGCCGGGCGGCGGGGCCGGGCCGCCATAACCGATCTTGCGAAAATCGTTGGTTCCTTGCACGGCGCCTGGGGGCAGCTTGCCGTCGCTCGCCATACCTTCGTCCAGCTTTCGCGCATTTTGCGGAAGGTTGAATAACACCCAGTGCACCCAGATGCCGCGCGGTGCATCGGGGTCTTCGCAAATGAGCGCGAGACTTTGTGTTCCAGTTGGTGGAGCAGTCCACTCCAGCGGCGGGGACCGGTTTTCTCCGTCGGCAGTGTATTGCCTGGGAATCGCCTGCCCGTCCTGAAATGCCGTGCTCTTTAGTTGCATGCTCATTGGGCGGATCCTCGCGAAAAAAGTGTGGAATTATCCTTTCTGGATTTGCCGAAACTTCGCCAACGTTCGCGTATTGGCCACGTCTTTGGCTTCCAGGCCGGCCCGGCGCGCCTGGAAAACGCCGTACTGCAGGTTGCCCAGCTCCTCGACCGAATGCGCATCGGTATTGATGACGAAGCGGACGCCGCGCTCTTTCGCGGCGATCAGCGTTGCGTCATCGAGATCGAGCCGGTCGGGCTGCGAGTTGACTTCCAGCAGGCAGCCATGGTCAGCGGCGGTCTGGAGCACGGTTTCCAAATCCATCTCCATGCCCTTGCGCCGACCGATCAGCCGTCCACTTAAGTGGCCGATCGCGTCGACGTGCGGGTTGCGAATCGCATTCAGCAGCCGTTTCGTTATTAGCTCGCGCGATTGGCTCTGCCCGTAGTGGATCGAAGCGATCACCCAGTCCGCCTCCGCCAGAATTTCGTCCGGCAGGTCGAGCGAGCCAGTTTCGAGAATGTCCACTTCGACGCCTTTGAGGACATTGATCCCTTTGACCTTCCGGTTCAGTTCGCCGATCTCGTTCCAGTGCAATCGCAACCGGCGGCCATCGAGTCCGCGGGCCATCGTCACGCGCTTGGAATGATCGGTAATTGCAACGTACTCGTAGCCGCGTTTCTTCGCGGCGGCGACCATCTCCTGCAACGATGCGCGACCGTCGGTCGCCGTGGTGTGCATATGCAGGTCGCCCCGAATGTCGTTCAATTCGAGCAGTTTCGGCAACCGGCCTTCCAGCGCCATTTCAAATTCGCCGCGATTCTCGCGCAATTCGGGAGCGATCCAGGGCAGCCCCACGGCACGATAGACTTCTTCCTCGGTTCGACCCGCGACGCGCTGGTTGCCGCGAAAAACGCCGTATTCGTTGATTTTCAAACCTTGATCCATTGCCCGCCGTCGAAGCGCGATGCTGTGCTCCTTCGATCCGGTGAAATACTGCAGTGCCGCACCGTACGATTCCTCGGGCACGATGCGTAAGTCCAACTGCAGACCGGAGCGAAGGCGAACGGTCATCTTCGTCGGACCGCGAGCCGTCACTTCGCTGACCGCTTCGAACTTCGCGAGATGATCCATGACTGCGTCGGCGTCCTTGCACGTCGCCAGCATGTCTAAATCGCCGACGGTTTCCTTGCAGCGACGAAAACTGCCTGCCACTTCGACGTGGCCGACACGCGGCGCCTCTTTGAGGTAGCGGACCGCCGCGTCGGCGAATACCTTCGCATCGGCAAAAAGCACGCGGCGGCCAAACTGTTCGACATGCCCCATCGCCTTGAGAATGTTCTCTTCCGTCTTCTGCCCGAAGCCGCGCAATTTGCTGATCTGATGTTTCTCTGCCGCCGCACGCAGTTTATCAAGCGACTGGATTTTCAGCTGTTTGAAAAGAGTGAGCGCTTTCTTGGGGCCGAGTCCGGGCACGTGCATCAATTCGCGAAGTCCGGCCGGCGTCTCTCGTTCCAGTTCGCGTCGAAGCGGCAAATCGCCGGTATTCAAAATAGTCACGATCTTACCGGCCAGATCCTTGCCGATGCCCGACAGTTCGGTGAGTTTCTTTTCCGAAGTGCCGGCCAGCGGTTTCGACAGGTCGCGGATGGTGCGCGACGCATTCCGATATGCTCGGATCCGAAACGGGTTCGCGTTTTGAATTTCGAGCAAATCGGCAACTTCGTCGAAAACCTGGGCTACTTCCGGATTCTCCATCGCCTGCCTCCACACCAACGAAAGGCAAATCCTGTACCGATGGAAAAAGGCTGTGCTTGGCTGCGATCGCAAATGACATTGCCGGAGGGCGATGTGAATGTGCGCGGATTCGACACACCGGGACTGAGACAAGCGTACACCAAAAAGATCGTGTTTCCGGTTTGACTCCTTTTTCTAGAATCTAGATACTCTGACCCACTGGGTCGGCACCTCTCCCGGAGTCCGGTAATGGCTTTAACTGCACAGGAATTGCAGAAGCAAAAACAACAAGTCGAAGAAATGCTGGCAGGCGCCGAGTCGCTCGGCTTCGCCAAGACCCTGTTCTTCGGCCGCTTCAAAGGCGACCTGTTATTTCCCTTCCCCACACTCAGCCCGGAGCAACAAAAGGAGGCCGACGAATCGGTCCGGCAGGTCCAGCAGTTCTGCAAGGAGCACATCGATGCCGACCGGATCGACCGGCACGCGGAGATTCCCGATTCGGTCATTCGCGGACTCGGTGCACTGGGCGTCATGGGCATGACGGCGCCGACGGCGGTGGGCGGCCGCGGCTTCACGCAACAGCAATATGGCAAGGTGATGGAAGTCATCGGCGGCCATTGCGCCTCGACCGCCGTCTTCGTCAACGCGCATCAAAGCATCGGTATTCGCGCCTTGCTGCTGTTTGGCACGCCTGCTCAACAGGCGAAATGGCTGCCGGACCTCTGTGCCGGCCGCAAGATCGCGGCCTTCGCGCTCACGGAAGAACAAGCAGGTTCCGACGCCGGCAATGTGCAAACGATGGCGACCCCGACTGCCGATGGATCCGCGTACATTCTGAACGGAACCAAGCGCTACATCACATCGGGCGGCATCGCCGACGTGCTCACCGTCATGGCGCGCACGCCGGTTCCGGGAACGGATGAAACGAAAGTCACGGCGTTCATCGTCACGCCCGACATGCCCGGTTTCGAAGTCGTCGAAAAGCGTATGGAAAAAGTCGGCATCCGCGGCACCGCCACAGGCAAGCTGGCGTTCAAGGACATGCGCGTCCCCGCCGAAAACGTCCTGGGCAAACCCGGCAAGGGGTTGAAGATCGCGTTGACCGTGCTCGACTTCGGCCGGACCACTTTCGGCGCCAGTTGCACCGGCGTCGCGAAGTTCTGCCTCGATGCCGCCGTCCGGCACGCCAATCGCCGCGTGCAGTTCAAGCAACCGATCGGCGAGTTCGAACTCATCAAGAAAAAGATCGCCTTCATGGCGGCGCATGCGTTCGCCTTTGAGGCGACGACGGCTCAGTGTGCCGCGTTTATCGATTCCGGGCACGAAGACTACATGCTCGAAACTGCCATGCTCAAAGTCTGGAGCACCGAGCACCTCTGGACCATCGTCAACGACACGATCCAGATTTTTGGCGGGCAGGCGTTCTTCTGCGACGAGCCGTACGAACGCATCATGCGCGACGCCCGACTCAATACCATCGGCGAAGGTGCGAACGAAGTGCTCAAGGCATTCATCGCCGTCGTCGGGTCGAAAGCCGTGGGCGAAGGCTTCCTCGACATCCTCAACGCCTGCAAGGAGCCGATCACCAATTTCAGCAAGCTCTTGAAGTTCGGCCAGGAGCAGGTGAGCGCTCGCATTTCGAGCCCCACAATTCCCGTGCAAAGTCCATCGCTCCTCAGTGAAGGCCGCACCCTCGGCCGGCTCGTCGGCGATTTCGGCCTGGCCGTGCAATGGGTGCTGAGGCAGAGCGGCAAGATCGAGGTCTTCCTGACCAGCCAGTACATGCACGAGCGACTTGCCGACATGGCTTGCGACATCTATTTCGCTGCCTGCACGTTGAGCCGGCTCGACACCATGCTGCAGAAGCGCAGCAGCATCCCACCCGAATGGAACCGCGACGTCATTGCCGGCCGGCATTTCCTCAAGATCGCGTTCCGGCGCATCCGGCAAAACCTCGTCTCCCTGACCGAACACGACGACGCTTCGACGACGCAGACGGCCAATCTGTGGCTGGCAAAAGGGTGAGAATCGATCGTTGGCAAGCTCCCCCACCCCACGACCGGCACTCTTGCGAGTTCCGCTGCGTCACGATCAAACGCACTCGATTCAAAAACGAAAAAATGGCTGACTCGTGATATCACGCGGAACGTGACGGCTTGATCGCAGTCGTCACGTTCCGCGTGATTGATCGCATCACGTGCTCCACCCGCCGCGGCGAGCGCATGTGGTCGCGGCGCCGAAGGCGCCGAACAGACTGCCGAGGAACCAGCCGAAGATGCCGCAGAACCAGCCGGCAATGGCAGAGGACGTAAAGGCGGCGCCAAATGCCGCACTGAATCCCGCCCAGGGCCGCGAATCACCTTTGCCGTATCGCCAGCCGAGAGCGGCGCCGATCCCGCCGCCAATCGCGCCGATCGCGCCATAGAACAAGAGCGCAATGGTCACGATGAGCCACTTATCCATGCCGTTACTGAGATGTTCGGTATGCGGCATCTTGAATGCGGCGCTCGTTACCAAGAGCACGCCGGGGACCAATGCCGAGCCGACCGCGCCGCCCAAAGCCCCGCCTGCGGCGACGATCGTGGTCATCGCCGCCTGAATCGTGCCGTCGGAAACCGTCACGCCGGACGGCTGCCCGACCGGCC
>Ga0073934_10003818_pt1 | contig 26609 bp, 20 predicted proteins | sample LarsenN4metaG_FD_76834 | JGI IMG/M metagenome (GOLD analysis project Ga0073934, IMG submission 76834) | Hot spring sediment bacterial and archeal communities from British Columbia, Canada, to study Microbial Dark Matter (Phase II) - Larsen... ... | reverse complement strand
GGCAATGCGGTCGGGTGCCCGTGGCGTCATTTTGAAGAATGCCCCCCGCAAGGAAATTTGCCACGCACTCAGGGTCGTGGCTGGGGGTGGCCGCTACCTGCCCGGCAATCTCTCTCCAGATGTGCTCAACGCTCTCCAAACGGAAGCGCTGAGCGAGAGGGAACTGGACGTGCTTCGACTGGTCGCAAGAAGCCTCTCCAATTCAGAAATCGCCGATGAACTCAATATCTCTGAGAGCGGAGTGAAGTATCACTTAGGCAACATCAACGCCAAGCTTGGCACCAGTGAGCGCACTCAGGCCGTATTGGAGGCCCTACGACGTGGCATCCTGTCGCTGACGTAACCCAAAAAGCCACCGGACTGTCCGTTGGTATTAGCTATCGGTCGTACTCGCGAATAGTGACACCCGATTTATCGACTGTTATGCTTTTCCTGCGATTCAAATAGACACAAACCCAATCCTTCATATCGTTGCTGGGCACCCCCCTTCCTGAAAATACTGTAGAGATACAGACGGAGTGATTTTGATTCCGTCTGTATCTCAGCAGTAGATTGAACCCCATTCAGAATGAAGGACTGCTTCATTGTTGACGGCTGGCCATTAATTCATCTGTAGAGTCATATTTTTCCAGTTGCCCCACTTCAGCCTTTTCACTAAAACACCCGCTCTATGGTACAGAAAAAGGTGTCTCAGACAAAGAAGATGACCCTGAATGAGTCTTTGGATTCATTCCTCTACAAGGGTTTCTGTATCGTTATTACACGCACGAGTTACTGTGTTCATCTTTCTGTCTGCAGTGTAAGACCAGTACGTCGTGTATGGATCTGGCCACGACTTTCACCGCGCCGTACGAAAAGGTCTGTGTTGCTAATCGCCAAGAACTTTATCAACCAGGAGGCTTTGCTGTTTTAGATTGTTATCCCTATTGAAGGCTGATGCAATGGGGCATTTCGACCGTAGTTAGATGACAACTCTACGTTTCATTAATTCCTACAGCGTCGCGGAAGCGCTGCAGAAGCTGGCTTTTCTCCTTACGTTTGCTCAGATAAGTGCAAATGAAACGCAACGCTTCAGTGTGGGGAATCAATTTGAAACGGCCGAGATCATGATAGGTAATACCACCGTTTGTCTTGCACCTGTACGTGATGGCCCGTTCAGTCACACCACACCAGGCTGCAATTTCGCCTGGAGTCCAGTAACCTGGCAGGCTGGTAGGGTAGCTGGGCGAAGGCCAATTGTTTGGCCAAAAGGGAAACTCAGGTTGCGGTTCCTTGAAGACGGGGTGATCATCTTCAACATAGGAGCGCAACAGCTGAATTGCATCAACATGGGGAATCAGACGAGATTTCCCGAGGGTGTATACACGCAGTTGAGCCCCACGTCGCCCGCGCGGCCGACATTTATAGAGGATGGCCCGGTCACTGATTCCACACAGTGCTGCAATTTCACCCGGAGTCCAGTAACCTGGCAGGCTCGACCGCGTCATCGGCAGCATGCTCCTTTCGCTGTGGTGAGGTATGCGACTTGCAGCTTTGCCCTAAGAGTATCAAGAGAAACCGTCTATGCAAAACTACCGCTGATGCACCATGAATCTGCGGGAAGTCAGGATTTTTGGCATTTCCCCTTGTTCCGTCAAAAGAAGGCTGTATACTATCACCAGCACTTGGGACTACTTTGGGACAGATTAAGCCCAATTAAGCCCAAGTCAATCCACAAGGAAGTCAAAAGGCAACGCCCGCCTCAGGTGGCACTGAAGCGGGCGTCGGATGGCAGTTTCCTGGATTCGCGTTCGAAGCAGAACCAGGATTTTTCAGCGACTGTGCCCAGCAAGGGCAGAGTCTCATCGTGTCGTCGTGCTAGGAGGCACTATCACCATGATGAGTGTTACACCGCTCGAATTCAATAAGGCAACCTGCAGAAGGCGCTCGGCCAAGCCCGGACAACTCGAAGAAACACCTGCGTTTGCCATAGGGCAGCAGATTTGTTTTTCGATACTTGGCAAACAGTTCATAGGTGAAGTATATCTACATCTGCCTCCGAATTTCTCAGTGTGTGAAGCACTTCAGGGTGTACCGACCGAGGATCTATTTACGGAAGAGGATCGCAGCGTCTTCTGCAGGCTGCTGATCACCATCAGGCGGAACGGAAAAACCTACTGGTTCGCACCGCTGATGGTCGATTGCCACCCCATCAATGACGGGGGTAATCATGCAGGACGGTAAGGGCAGACCAAAGACCTGCAGGAATGCTACTTCTGTCGCCGACTTTCTCGGCCTCGAAGTGCAGGAGGGCGCCACCGCCTATCAAGTTGCGCGGCTTGTGCAGGAACAGATAGATAGTTTGAAGCAGGAACTGTCTCTCTCAAAACGAGCAGCAGCACTTGCCTGCGAACAGCGCGATCAGGCCGAAAGGCAGCTGAAAGCAGCTCTTACAGAGAGGAAAGTAGCTGAGCGACGGATTGGTTCGCAGGAGCCGACCCATCGTTCAGCCGTCGCGATCTAGAGGTGCACTGCTCTACCCGCTGAGCAGCTCCCCCTTCGATGAAAGCTGATCCCAGGTGTAGATACTGTCAGGCTCGAAAGGCTCTCACGAGCGCAACCTGAGTGATTGGGTCTCGGTCGCCGCAAGAGGCAACCATATCGACCCGCACTTGCCGGTCCCGTCGGACAGTTCTACCCCGTGTGCGCTTCCTCTTTCACAGGTGAGCCAGCACTGATGTCGGGAGCACGCTGCCTTCCTGCAGGCAGCGTGCAAACCTTCGACTTGCTATTGCCCTCCATGTTCTACTGAGAAGGCCAATGCACTCTACACACTTCGAATCTGCGGACCTGAAAACTCACACTCCGAGTTTCTCCATGCGGGAGCATGCCTGCGCTCGAAGGCGTGCAATGGTAAAGCGAACAGGAGCCCGAACGAATTCGTCAGCTGCGCGATGTGATAAGAAATTTCTGGCACGAATTCGTGGCGTGCTTTGGAAACAGCGTCGATGCAATCAGCCGATCCTACGACAACTGATAGCAACCGAAGACAGTCACGCTAAGCTGTCGAGGAGAGCAGAATGATTGGGTTTGCTGCCCTCGTCCTCTGGCAGCCCGGGATCTTCCGCTTCACCCTCCGGATCAGATCGGTCGAGAGGCAAGGGTGGGCTGTTCCGACTATGTCCATCACTCAGGTCCTGGCAATTGATGCGACAGCTCAGCAAGCCGATTCATGCCGAATGTCTGCCGTTTCATCCTGGGCGCATCATGTCAAGGTTGATCTGAATGCTCACGTTCGCCGGTCTGCGCTTTCCAGGCACCTCCCCCGCAGACATGATGTAGCCCTGCTCTTTGAGTTTCTCGATGGTGCGCCAGAGAATCTGATTGTTGCGGCTGCTGTTGTTCCCAAAAAGATCCAGATTCTTGAACAGGGCGCGCTTGGTAACGACCAGCGAGTTGTCTTCGGTCAGCGCATCTTTCCTGAGCTTGCTGGCGAGAAAAACAAGCAACTTCGTCTCGTAATCTTCGGAGGTCCGCCCGAAGTCCTTTTGCTCGAAGCTGACGGCATCGTTGAAGAGCACCACTCCCGATTCGTCGTCGAAGAACTCCAGTTCTACTGTGTAGGCATCGGCGCATCCATAGCCATCGTCTGCGGCCTGGACGATGTCGAAGTCCCTGGGCATGTTGTCCAGTTCTGCACTACGAATACGGACGATCGAGCGGAATTCCAGTTGGGTCTTCTTGCGCTTGCCTCGTTGAATCGGCCGGGTGTAGTTGATCTCCGTACGGTGCAGGGCCACCAGATCCCGGTGCAACTGGGAGCGGATCCGCGAAGGGAAGCTGCCATCCGCCTGGGGTTTGTAGCCGAACACCTGCAGCAGTTCGTTGACCTTGAAGTAGACCCGGGAGCCTGTGCGCCTGCGGGCAGCTTCGCGGTACATGAAGAGCACCAGCATCCGCTGCCGGGGATTGCAGTACGTGAGGATCATGTAGATGAGCCTGCGGATCTGCTCGTCGCCGATCTTCTCCAGTTCGCGCAGCAGGCCATTTTCCACCGCATCCGAAAGCTGCAGGCGGTCGAGTTCATCTTTCAGCAGCTCCCATTTTTCTCGGGAGAGTTCGTCGAGGGAGATGCGCCGCACGCATTCGCCCTCGGAGGGTTCCTGGGGATCGGGGATGATTCGGCCTTCCAGATAGCGGCCGTGTCGGTCGGCCCGTACGGTCGGATGCTCCAGATCTGGGCTGCGGATCGAGGTCCCCGCCCGAGACAGGATTTCAAGCAACTGGCTACTCACAGCGAAAAGAGCGTCACTGGACGGCTCGCTCGGCTTCGATACTGCCATGATTGCCTCCGGGGCTTTCCTGGTGCAAATGCTACCATCGATTTTCTTCCACCCCTACATGCGGTAGCCGGTACCGCCGTCGAGGGGTGCAGCCACGCTAGCTGTGGGCAGGATGCTCGCAAAGATCAGACACGAACTCTGTGTCGGTGGCGTACGTTTTTCTGTGTCGGTGGCGTAGGATTTTTCAGCCCAACTCTGTGTCGGTGGCGTACGGTTCTCTGTGTCGGTGGCGTACGTTTGTGGTTCGCTGTCTGTGTCAGTGGCGTAGGGGCGCAAGCGCCGCCGGCGGCGGCAGGCTTTCTCAGTCTCTGTGTCGGTGGCGTATGGAGTTTGCCCGCCACGATCGTTTCCCCAGAAAGATCTTCGAGCACCAGCTATCCCAGATCTGCTCCTGCCCTTCTAGATATTTTTCTTGAGGACAGATGCTTCCGTAGCGGCCTCCTGGCAGCCCTGGCGGCGGGGGAGGTGTCTCCATTTTTCGGCAGCAGGTGCACGTTCTCTGTGTCGGTGGCGTACGTCGCTCTGTGTCGGTGGCGTATGCCGGGAGAGTTCCTTCTCTGTGTCGGTGGCGTACGTCGCTCTGTGTCGGTGGCGTATGCCGGGAGAGCCCTTTCTCTGTGTCGGTGGCGTATAAATTTGCCACCAAACTATCCTTCGATTCCCAGGGGCGACACCCCCTTCAAACGCTGTCGACACAAGGGTTCGGCCCAAGAATTTCATGGCAAATGGTGTTATCTTTTGCCCCAGGTGCACAGAGCACACCGCAACAATTTTTTCGTTTTTCGCCGTCATCCGATCCCTCGCTTAGGGAGTCGGGTCCACGTTCTGTCGTCATAGAGGAGGGAGAGGTGTTTCAGAGCCGTGCTGGTGAGCTGTCCATCTGGACCGGGTGCGGGGTACAGGCGCAGGTTCTTCCTCTCGCTCTACGGGCCGCAGGCGAAGGACAAAGAGTAGCCCTCGTGCAATTGCTCAAAGGGGGGATCAGCCAGGGACCGGACCATCCGGTACGTCTGGTAGCGGGGTTCGAGTGGTATCGAACCAGCACTGCGCGCAACCTGGATAGTGCCGTCGAGCAGTTGGGCGAAAGCGAGATTCAGGCGGTCCAGACCCTGTGGAGCTGGATCTGCATGCAGCTACCCCAGTACGACCTGGTCGTCCTCGACGGACTGGATCTGGCCATCTGCTGGGGGGTGATCGCGGAAGCACAGGCTCTGCAAGTGATTCGGGGACGCTCCGCGAGCGTGAGTGTTGCCCTGTGTGTCGAGCAGATCCCGCCTGCTTTTGCCGAGCTGGCCGACATCCTGAGCGAGATTCGCTCCCGGCCACGGCCGGAGGAACTGTTCCCCGCCACCCGGGTGGCCTGCTGATGGGGCTCGCCTCTGCCAGGGAGGTGCTGAGGTGACCGGCCTGTTCCGGCCGGGTACTGGCAACGCCGGGGGCGATGTTCCTCCCCTGGCAAACGGTCGGCATCCCAGCACACACCGAAGTAGTGGTGGCCCTGCCCGGCGGTTCCGGCGTGGAGATGAATGCCCCATCTGCTCCCTGCCTGACAATCGTTGTTCACTCAACGACCGGGGGATCTACCTGTGCTGGAACCTGCGCTCAGGAAACACCCGTGGTGACGATCCCGGTTGGGTATTCCTGGGGGTGGCCACCTCTGGCTACGGCGGGGAGTGGGGCAGGTGGAAGCGGGCCGAACGCTGCGAGCGCTGCGGACACGAGGATGGCCGCTGCTGGCAAGTTACGACAAGCGGTCAGGTCACGATCTACTGCGCGAACCGCACTGCCCACGAAACGACCAACGGCTGGCGCTTTCTGGGCAGCACCACCGGGCGCAAGGATGGCCTGCTGCGCGGTCGTTGGCAGAGCGTGCTCCCAGTCAGTCGCCCCATCGTCCGCAAGCATGGACCTGACAGCGCTCCCCCCACTTCGCCGACACCGACCGCGCAGGACCAGCAGCCCCCTACTGAAGATAGGTCCGCAGGACAGGACACCGACGCCTGGCACACCCCCCACGGGGGGCAGGCGAACGGGCACGGCCCTGCCGGTCTCACCGTGCACCGCTGGCTCTGGGAGCAGGCCTCGCCCGAGTTGCAGGGCAGATTCGTCGCCAAGCTGGCCGACGCCTGCATCACCGACACTTCCTACAGCCGCTACCTCAGTGCTGGAGCCATCGAGCGCATCGAGCAACTGGTAGACGAGCACGTGCGCACCGGCGTCTGGACGGACGAGCAGGTGCAGGCCAGCGGCTGGTTCGTGCCCAACAAAGGCTTTGGCTCGACCCTCCGTTACCGCACCACCCTCAATCCCGGGCGGTTGATTGCCTGCTACGACCTCAGCGGTGCTCTTGACCAGGTGCGGGCCAACGCTGAAGTCCCGCCGGTGCGTAAGAAGAAGACGCGCTCAGGCAAGACAAAGATCCAGCAGATCAAGTACCAGCAGGCCACGGGGGTGCCCACCCGCCCCTACTTCCCGCGCGCCAGCCGGGAGCTACTGGCCCGGTTGCAGGCTACGGGCAAGCACTACCTGCTGCAGGTGACCGAGGGCGAGGACAAGGCCGAGTGCATGGCCCAGAACTTTGCTTCCCTCGCCGACGGCACGCCCGTGGTCTGGGTGTCGATGGCGGGTGTCTGGAACTTTGCCGGGACTGAGGAAGACCTGCACCCGGAACTGGCGGCACTGCTCAGCGGTGCTTCCGGATTCGGCATCGCCTACGACTCGGACGTGCAGTCGAAGAAGGAAGTGCGCCAGGCGATGGCGCGGCTGGCCGAGCGGGTGGTGGAGGCGAGCGGGGGACGGCTTGTACCTCTCGCGGCCGACTGGCGGGGGGTAATGGCCGAGTATCCGGTTCTTGCCGAGCCCCTCCAGGGGCCAGGACGGGGAGCGAAGTGGGGCCTCGACGACCTGTGGGGAGCCCTCGCCCGTCCCCCCATGGAGGGCAGGCCATACGGAGGGCCGGGGGCAGGCCATCAGGACGGAAGGGAGACTGCACGCTCAGTAATCGAGCGGCTCATCTCCCCGGTCCATGCCCGCATGGTCCGGCGCTGGTGGCAGAGGAAGGGCACCCCCTGGCAGCCCGACGAGCAGGGTCCACTGCTTGAGCTCGACGAGGCCCGCACCGAGGTGCACCGCCGGGTGCGCCAGTGGTTCGTCGATGGTCTCTCACCGCTGCGCTCGGCGCACAGCGATCGGCTCGCGCTTGCGGCCACCTGCGGGGCAGGCAAGACCACCGCCACGATGCAGGCCCTCGTCGAGTACATCCAGCAGTGGTGGCTGGCCCAACCCGACCCAGAGGAAGTCCAGCAGTGGTTCACGGCTGCCAGAGCTGGTCTGGATCTGCCGTGTGCGTCCCTCTGCCACCTCAGTTGTCTGCTCGCCCAGTGGACCGCTCTTGTAACTGTGGCCCATCAGATACTCCCGGCGCCGGGCACCCTCTCCCAGGCCGCCACCGAGGTGCTGAGCCTCCAGCAGCACCTGGAGCGGTTGCACCACAAGAAGGCTTCCTCACTCCCCGATACCCCCGAGCGCTATCGCCTGCTCGCCGAGATGCGTTCCGTCAAAGAGGAACTCGAAGACCTCTACCACCAGGGCATCGGCGGGCCGATGCTCTTCGTCTTCAAGGACAAGACCGCTCTCACCGATGCCCTCTTCGACCACGTCGTTGCAGTCACAGGCGAGATCCCCCCCTGGCTTGCCCTCAGGACCGGACGCGAGGAACCAATCATCGGGGTGCCCTACCGCGAGCAGATCTTGCCGGGGTCACTGGCCTGTGCCCACCACGAGGCAGTCGCTGCCCTCGGTGAGCAGCGTCACTCGCCTTCGGCTGGGGCCTGCCAGCAGTGCATCTGGGGACAGCAGAGCACCTGCGGCTTCCTCGACTCGCTCAGGGTGGCCCACCAGGCGCCGGTGGTCTTCGCCACCATCCAGGCGGTGCTCAATGCCAGCCATGAACTGGAGTCCTTTGGTCAGATCGTCTGCGACGAGGGCCTCGCCGAGCACCTGGTCGAGTCGATGGAGATCTCCAAGGCCGTGCGGGTGCTGCTGGGAAGTATCGAGCGGGGCCGGGATCTCGGCTGGTACACTCTGCCACCCCTCTACACCGACGAGCAGCTCAGTTCACTGGTGGCGGTGTTCGGCGAACTGGTCGCCGCCATGACCCGCTACCACAGTGCCCCGGATGAAGAAGTCGCAGCCCGGGGCAATCGCCTGCCCGACTGGTGTGACCGTGAGCGCCTCAAACCCCATCTGCTGCGGCTCAAAGACCTCAAGCCCCTGCGCTGGAACTCCGACAAGCTGGAGCCAGAAGGAGCGAACTTCTTCCCCTGGGAGCGGCCCCGCTACAAACTCGGCCCCTCGGGTAAGCCCCTGCACACCGAGACCTGGGGCGAAGACCAGCAGATTGCCTTCGAGTACATCCCGCTACGCGCCACTTCTGACATCCTCACCGACCTCTATCAAGCCCTCGTCGAGGACCGGCCCGGCGGCTATCTCATCCTGGAGCGCCGTCTCGTCGAAAAGGGAGCAAGTGGGAGCCAGGGGGAGCAGGCATCTACCCCCGCTGGCGATGCTGCCGAGGACGCAACCGCCGTCGACGACACGGCTGCCCGCCCTGCGAAACGCGAACGGGCAGGCGCTGCGCCGTTAAGCCGTCGGGTGCTGCTGCACTTCAGCCGTCCCCACCACCACCTGATCCGCGCCCTTCGCAAGCGGCGGGTGCTCAACCTCGATGCCACTCCCAATCGACTGTTGCTCGATGCCTTCCTGCCCGACATGCGCATCGAATCGATCCAGGCAGCCTGGCAGCACACCCGTATTCTGCAGATCCTCACCGGACCCATGGGAAGGGCCACCCCCGCCACCATGCGAGAGGTGCTGCCCCTCGTCTCGGCCCTCTCGCTCAAAGGGTCGGTGCTCCTCATGAGCCACAAGAAGCTCGTAGACACTGTGGATCTGGCAGCAGCCGAGCACGGCATCGACGGGCTGCTCGTGACGCAAGACCCGAAGGGCACCCCCCACCGCATGGCCTGGTATCAGTATCATGACCGGGCGATCGACGACCCGGCCTGGAAAGAAGCGGACTATCTGGTGCTGGTCGGTGCCCACCGCATCGACCTCGGTCACTCGGCCCGTCTCGCGGCTGTTGTGCGCCGATTCCTGTCGGTGGAAGGCAGAACTGCTCCGGCTGCTCCTGATTCGCCCTGGCGGGTGGAGCGCTACGGACCCGAGGGCTACGAGCTGGTGGTCGAAAATGGCGACCCGCTCTTCGAGGGCCTCGTCGAGCACGAGCGGACCGCTTCGCTCATCCAGGGTCTGCAGCGCCCCCGCCCGGTCAGCCGCACGAAGCCACTCACGATTGTCCTGATGCGCAGTGATCCTCTCCCTGCCCCGCTCAACCGCTATGTGGAGGTAGTCTCCAGCATCGAAGAACTGGTGGGCCTCAGCCTGAACATGACCAACAAGGCGAACGCCGCCCGCCATCTGGAGGCCCTCATCCGCCACGGCGAGACCATCTGCGACTGGTTCTGTAAGCACCGCACCGTGCCTGGCACCCGGCAGATAGAAGAGCACGGCAAACAACTGTGGGGCATCGGCGGACATCGGGGAGCGAAGTCGGCGATGGCCCAGGCGATGGCCCTGTGGGCAGCAAAACTTCTGCCGTCACTTGTCGCCAACGACAGTCTTGGCACCCGACAACCCCAGGTGCTGGAAGCCCTGGCAGCGGCGGCGGCCGAGCACTACGAACTGGCCAGCGCCTATCCGGGGTTGCCCCTGAACGAGGCGGAGCGCGAAGCGTACTGGCTTGAGCGCTACCGCCAGGGCAATGCTCAGACCCGGCTGATTGTCTGGCTGTGCACCCGGCATCTCTCAGACGACCTCAAGCAGGCAATGGAGGAGTTCCGACCCCTCGCCGCGGTGATCTCCGAGCTGCGTGCCAGCATCCTCAGGCGCCAGCAGACGACAAATCCGGATCAACGCGGCCCATAGCGGACCTGGAATCTGGCTGCGAAGGAGCGCAAGGTCACTCGCGCTCTTCTGGTCGTGGGCATCGAGGGAGAGAACCCTTCCCGGATGTTGCTCACAGGCTCTCCCTCGCGGGCACAGACTCTCCCAGGCACAGGGGCGGGCACTGGCATCATCCCGACAGGCCACCAGCAACCTCAGCCCACCCGGGTAAGCGTGCTTCTGTGCCGGACTTTTGTGGTGAGGGCGCAGGTTTTTCGCATGCGCCCAGGGTGAGCATGGTGAGGGCTCAAATTTTTCATTGGGCTGTCAACCGGCGAGGGTCGACAGTCTTCCCAGCTACGGTGAGGGCATTGATAGATATATAAGTTTCTGAACTGCCTTCACCAGTAAATCTGTGTCTTCTATGACAGGCGCAGGTCTTTTGGGACAAGTGAACACTGCAGAATGACAACGCTGAGCCGGTGGCCCCGGTGCTCGGGATACTGGTCGAGGATGTCCGCACGAATGCTTTGCTCAAGCACCTCCCGGTGTTCTGGGTTGTCCGGCTGGAAGGGTCCGAACTGTTCTGTGCCGCCGATGCGGATGATCGCTTCGCCTTCGCCGAACTGGGCGAGGGTGGCGTCGCAGAAGCGATAACGAACCGCGAAGTCCATGGCAATCGGTGTGGTGTGGGGATCAGCGTTCAGGTTTCCCGTTTGGCAAGAGTATCCCTTTGCGGGTGGGGCTGTCTGCAACGCAGGCAGTCTCACCTCTCGCTGGGGTAGGAGCAGCGACACCCCCCGCGCCCCACTGTTCCGGCTCCTCTCAGCCTTCCAGCAGATCCAGTTGGGCATCGAGGGGCAGACAGGTTTGCTCGGTGGGGGCGCGTTTGTGTCGGTTGTCGGCCCGTGCTTCGGCGTAGGTGCCGAGCTGGTGCAGATACTCTTTGAGGCGGGAGGCGCAGGCAAAGGCGGCGGCGCGGGCGGAGTGAATGCGCTTCCAGTCGGCATCCGTTGGGCAGAGGAAGTGGCCGTCCTGGGTGGTGAGCCGCCCGCCGCACTGAAGCATCCGGGGGGTGTGCCGTTCGACGGTGAGGCGGGCGACCTCGGGGACGTGCCAGGGATCGAACCAGCCGTGGCAAAAGCGCATCGTGGGTTCGACCGCAGAGATCACCGTCGAGCAAAGGGGAGCGGAGTGCTTCTTGATACCCCCGACTTCCATGAGGCGACGGCTGTAGGTGCCGAGGGCGGTCAGTGCAGCCGCGAGGGCCTCCAGGGAGTGCACCAGGGCCTGGTGCAGGCGCTGGACCTCCTGCCATGCTGAAGCGTCCGGCAAACAGCAGTGCTTGTGGTGGCAGGCGTTGCGGGGCAGACCGGGTTCACCAAGCCGGATGGTGGTGGGGGTGGCGTACAGGACAGCGGCCCGGTCGATGGGCGGCGGCTGGTAGGGGCGGGTGCGCGTACCGACGACGAGCACCCAGGGGCAGAGCGGCAGTTGATGATTGGCCAAGGACATTGATGCTCTCCGGTGAATCCCCGGCAAGACCCTGGAGGATCTGGCCGGGGGGACTGGGTTCAGGCGAACTCGCAGAGGAAGCGGAAATTGGCCTGGCTGGTGCGGTAGACGATCGCCTCGTGGTTGAGCACCCCGCAGGTACCCGGCTCTACCCAAACCGAGTCGTAGCCCGGTGGCAGGGCATCAATGCGGGTGCGGGGGCGGTATGCCTTCCCCAGGGCAACATCAGTCAGGAACATGAACGTGCGCTGAGCCGTTGGACCGGAGGCGTTCCAGAAGCCGGTGGCGTAGTTGAGGCTCTTGGTGCTCTGCTTCGAGAAGTACGCTCCGTTGCCGAACATGCGGCCGGTGCAGTGGGCGGCGCTGGCGGGCGGGATGACAAGACCGCGCTTGAGGATGGAGAGCAGGTTGCTTGCCCGGGTGCCGTGCCAGAGGGGCTGGACGTTGCCCAGCTGCGCCTCGAATGCCTCCGCCATCGCAGCGATCCGCACCTGCCAGATGCGCCTGAGCTTGAGGGATGCCGAGGGGTGGGCGGGGTTGAGGGTCGCTTCGTAGAGGGAGCGGATGCGCCGGAAAGTCGCCCGTCCCTCCTCGCTGGTGTGGGGCACCCGCAGCACCCGGCAGTCGAACAGGCGGGTGGAGGCGACCACGGTGGGCATGACGGCCTCCAGGGCCTCCAGCAGATCCTGCTGCTGCTGGAGGGCGTCCGGGGTGGCAAAGAGGGTCAGTGGATCGATCTTCGCGGGCAGCTTCTGGGGGACGAGGCGCAGGTAGGCGTTGAGCACGGCAGTCCGGTTGCTGCCCGCGAGGACGGCAAGCTCTGCGAGGTGCCGCTTCGCCTGGGTGAGTGCTTCACTGGTGAGTACCCCGAGGGGTGTGGCGAACGTCCCACCGCCGGTGTAGGTGAGGGTGGTCGCCTCCAGGATGTTGTGGATGTTCGTCTCGCTCAGGTACTGGATGAGAGTTTTGACGTCCTCGCTGCCGTCAGTGCCGCAGATCTCCTGGACGGCGATCTGCTGGAGGGAGAGGGACGGGGGAGCGGCCGGGGTCCTGTCGACGGTGCGGGCGACTTCGTAGCCCTTGGAGAGCTTTTCGCGCTTGAGGGCGTCGAACTTCCTGCGCCCGGCGCCGGTGTGGGTGGTGCTCTGGAGCTTCGCCCCGACGCGCCCCCACTGGACATGCACGTCGTCGTTATCGAGGAGTTCGGCCTGCCAGAGCTTGTTGTTGTTGCCGTTGACATCGACGTAGACGAGCTTGATCGACTCGATGATGTTCATCTGCGCTGCTTCCTTTTCGCGTTTGCCGTGGTGGCCTGCTGGCAGAGGGGGCAGTAGGCGCGGTGGCGGTGGCGGTGCTTCAGTTCGCGCTCCATCTGGGGGGAGCCGATCGCTCCCCCCTTACCAGCCGAGGTCTCGACGGGCCTGCTCGGCAGCCTGGAAGAGCTGGGCGTCGGTCATGGCGGCAAGCCGTGCTTCGACGAGAGCGAGATGCCTTTTGCAGGCGGCACTGACGCGGGCGCGGCCTGGTGTGCGGGGAGTCGAGGAAAGATGCTTGGCGGTGGGCATGGACAACTCCGGTGTCACTACACCCAGAATAAGCTATTTTTAGCTGCCAGTCAACTATTTTTAGATGAAATAAGTGCTAATTTTAGTTTTGCACAATTGCGCCTGGCCGTCGGGTACACCTGCGGCGGGCTGGGTTCCCCCAAGCGACCCCGGGAGGACGGCGGATGCTAAATTTAGTTGATGCAACAGTCTTTTTTCGTTTGGGGCGACCGATGAGCGGCGGGCTGCGGGTGATCAAGGAGCGGATGGCGGAGTTGGGGATCGAGTTCAGCGACCTCAACCGTCGCTACTGCGCCCTGCGCCAGGCCAAAGGGGACGCCAGGGCGACCCCGAACAACCGTCGTTCTGCGCTCTACCGGGTGATCGAGGGGCAGGGCGGGGCGACCCTGGACACGTTCGTGCATCTGGTCGAGGCCCTGGGCGGGGAGGTTGCCGTCATCTGGCACGACCACAAGATTCACGAAGAAGTGACCAGGCGCGAGCCGATCCCCGTCGTGCTCGAAGAGGAGGGGCAGGGAGAACTGCCTGGTCCTGGGTAGTTGATGCTTCGTCGAGTTGCATTGTGCTGCCCCGTACTCGTTCAAGCGTGGGATCCTGGTGACCGGCGGCTGCCAGGGGAGGCGTTTGGGTTGCGCTGCCGCCCCCTGGCGCAGGCCCTGCCCACTGCCCGCCATCGGGCCAGCCCCGGTGCTCGCAAGCGCCTCCCTGGACTGACCATTGGCCAGGGTCTTCTGTACCCCTGCCGCCGGTGTGCCGGGTTTGCCCACAGGATTGGCTGTAACTGTCGCTATAGAATGTTGGTAAACGATACCTTTTTGTTTGCAGAGTACTCCGAAAGGAATGGCCACAATCCGCCTTGATTGTCCAGGTTGTACGCCATCAACAAGGATCTCCAGAAGGCCCTCAAGTTGTCCAAAAGTGGGGTTCACTTCTGCGGTCTGCTGACCGACTCTGGCTGGGACTGTTAATGATATTAGTGAATGCGATATGCGGTTTCCGATTGTACTATGTAAGCGAGATACTTTGGTAGTTGTGGGTAGTGATTTTTTCGAAGATACTGGCCAGCTTGACGAGGCCATAGGTCGCTTAGATTCAAGCGTCAGTGCAGATGGTAGTGCTCACTTTCATTGGATTTTGGACTCCGAAGGTTTACTGTACCAGTTGAGGTCTGAGGGCCTGCTGCCCATGAATTTTTGGCAATGGGTGGGTCTGTGGCGGCCTCGTGAACGGTACAGGATCGAGCCAGCCACCACCATGACAGCGAGGGAACTCATCTCCCTAATTTCTGGCCTACGCGATGATCCTCCAGATGTACCCAACGTGACCGATCTCGTGATATTGCTGGCTGCACTCTCACCCGAGGTGGTACTCAACCGTGAGATCTTGCGTGATTACTTCGGTGAATAGCTTGAAGCAGGGTAAGCGCAAGAGGGTCGGTGCCAGCAGGTGATCTGTTGCGAGGACAACGTCACCCAGACGATGCTCATCTGCAGGCTCGCCTGCGGCAGGTTACAGGTCGGGTGCAGTGTAGCTTTGACGCGTTGTTGGGGCTGTCGGTAGGCGGCATGGGCCTGTTCGAGTAAATCGAGGCGGCCGAGATGGACTGCTCGACCAGCCAGGCGGACCTGAGACCGCCATTTGCCCTTGTTCCAGGTAAACGGCCCGAGCAGATTGATGCCGCCAATGCGGATGAACGCTTCGCCCTCGTCGAACTGGACGGGGCTTTCATCGAAGAAGCGACAACGCACAGCGACGCCCCTGGCGATTGGTGTGGTGCGGGAATCAGCGTTCAGGCTTCCCGTTCAGAAAGGATCTACCTGGGCGTGGTTATCTGTAGCGGAGGGGATATTAGATGGTGACTGTCCAGCTTTGGGGCGCGCAGGGGAATGGATCGCGGGTGAATTGGGGAAGTGGAATTTGAAATGGGGTAGTTTTGGGGAGTTTATACCCCATTTGTCTGCTCACTCCCCCAATTCGGGGGTGGCTTTGCGCCATCGTGCTCCACGCCCGCGGCCGAGCAACTCGATGCGGCCTTCCCGCTTGAGTTGCTCCAGCACTCTGCACGAGGAATACTGCTCGGCAATGGGAAGCGATCCAGCTTCGATCCTCAATTGTGCCTGTCTGTAAGCTTCTTTAGCCTGCTCGATGGTCTGGAAGCGGCCGAGGTGGATCGCTCGACCACCAAAGCGGATCTGAGCGCGCCACTTGCCCTTGTCCCAACGCACGCCGCGCACGCCGGAGGTGTTGTGTCGGGCGGGCCGGTCGCTACCGAAGCGCCCCGGGCTTGCGAGGGTGGCAGCGGTGGCCAGGTAGTCGTCGAGGGAGAGGCCCTGGCGAAGGGCGGCGGTGCGGGCGAAGTCGTAGCAGCGGCGGCACAGTCCCCGGGCTTCGTGTTTGGGGTGACCGCAGCCCTGGCAGGGGCCGTTGTGTCGGGCGTAGGTGCGCTTGGGCATCGGGTGTCTGGCTGAGTGTCATTAGAACTGGATCTGCTGGCGAATATCCTCGCCTCTTCTGCCCTTGGCGGTGTTGTGTCGCTCGGTGAGGCCGTGCTGCTCGTTGTGCTGCTGGATGGCTTCTGCGTGCTGCTCCAGATAGCGCTGGAGGGCCGGTCGGTTGGCGCCGGTGAGGCGGGAGAGGGAGGACTGGTTGATCGCCCACTTGTCCTCGCGGCGTTGCTGCCCCTCGTTGAAGTGGATGACCGCCTGGACGGCGCGATGGATGCGCTCTTCGGCGGAGCCGCGTTTTGCCCCGGTCGTCTCGGCGGATGGCGGGGTGGAACTGGGGGCGGAGGGCTCACCTCCACGCTGGGGTGGAGAGGGCGAGGGGGTAGAGCTGGCACCGGCTGCCGGATCACCGGCCGCCCGTGCGGTTGCTGCGTGAGCGACGGTTCTGGGAGTGGGGGAGGTGGCCGGACCCCTGCGCCCGGCTGGTGGGGTGGTGCCCGCTCGGGAGGGTGGGGAGGTCTGGCCACCTGGGTCGTGCTGAGGTGTGGTACCTGTGCCCGGACTGGTTGGAGCGATCGGGGGAGTGGGAGCGGGATGACCCTGCAGGGGCACCTGGCTGAGGTGCTGGATGAGGGTGAGAGCAGAGGAGGCAAGACCAAACAGTGAAGCGTGCAGTCCGACGTCAAAGGGTTGAGCGTTACTCACGCCCGGGGCTGCTCCCTGGTTGCCAGTGGGGGTGGGCTCGGGCTGGGTGGCCTGCTGCTGTAGTGCAAGGATCTGGGCCTCGGCCTGGGCGAGCTGGGTCTTGAGTCCGCCCATTTGCTGGTAGAGTTCGGCGACTTCTTTGCGCAGGCGGTCGATTTGCTCTTCGCGGGCGGCCAGATGATGCTCGCGGGCTTTGAGCAGTTCGCCCATCTCGACCAGGCGAGAGACCAGTTGCTCGGGGGGGACCTCCAGTCGGCGGGTTGCCTGCTCGCCAGCCTCGGCGAGCTTGAGCAGGTGGTCGACGGCATCGGCCTGGGTGGTGTCTGTGCCAAGAGAAGCTCTGAGGGCCTCCAGCTTCTGGCGGGCAGAAGGCCAGACGCCGTAGCGGACGGCCTTCAGGGGTCTTGGGGCACGAGGGGATTTTTGATTGTTGGCCGCGGCGCTCTGGGTGGTCGTGTCGGCATCGGCGTCGGTGGTGGCGTCGGCGTCGGCATCGATAGGGGTGGCATCGCCAGTGGCCTCCCCGCTGGTCGTCTCGGCTGCTTTCGGCTCCGACTCCCCACTCTCGCCTGGGGGGTCATTCCCCTGCTGGGTGTTGTGCTCGTCCGTTCCGATGTGATCGGCAGGTAAACCGTCGGTCGTCTCGCCTGCGCTTGGCGGTGCGGTCCTGGTCGTCTCGTCCGTAGTCGATGGGTCGTGGTCGGCGGATTCGGTGTTCACAGGTGGGTGGCTGGTGAGGGTGAGCAGGGCGGCGTGCTCGGTGGGAACGACCGCCGGGATAGAGGTGCGCAGGGCTTCGAGCACCTGCACGCCGGGTTGTCCCAGATGCAGTCCCCGGCGACCGTCGACGTGGCCGTGGCCGTCGCCAATCTCGTAGTCGTCGTAGTGTCGGCGGGCGGTGTAGGCAAGGCGAACCGTGTCGTCGGGGGCCTCCAGCACCTGGAAGTGCCCCTGGGCGAGGGCCTTGAACTTCCAGACCGGCACGGTGGGCGGGCAGTAGTAGTAGGTGGCGAGGGCAGCATACACGGCGCGCTGCAGGTGGGTGTACAGGTTGTCGTGGCCCTCCCGTACAGGCACAAGGTCAGCGAAGTGATTGTCCACAGCCCGGATGACGGGGGCGGAGTACTTCGCGTTGATCTGGTCGGGGGAGAGGCCCTGGGCGTCGACGAGTTCCCTGAGGCGGGCGAGGGCGGCGAGCACCCGCTCTGCCGGGCAGAGTGTGGGGATCTCGAAGCTGAGGTCGGCCTTCTCGCCCCGGCGCTTGAGGGCGCCGCTAAAGATCACGGAGTAGGCGGATTTGGGGGTGAGGCGCATCGTCGAGAGCAGTTCCGAGAGTCGTCTGCCGGTGACGACGGCGAGCCCGGCGGCGATCTCGCTCCAGTCGTGGCTGGTGAGCAGAGTAGTGGCCCGCTCGACGATCTGGTCGGGGTGGTCGATCAGTTTGGCAGAGCGCTCATCGACCCGGTCGGCCTGGGCGTTGTTGATGGAGCGCCACTCGGCTTCGGTGAAGTTGAGGGCCAGGAGGGCAACGTGGTCTTCTCCGAGGCGCTTTTTGATCTCCTGTCTGGCCTCGGTCATCGGGTTTTTCTGCTGGGTGAGGCCGGTGAGTCCCCGGGCAGTCCACTGGGCCTTCATCCAGGCGGCCTGGCGTTCGGCCTCTGCCCGTCCTGCCGGGTCGTGTCCGAGTTTCTCGACGGCGGGGAGGAACTGGTTGAGCAGGCTCTGCAGCCACTTTTTCACGAGTTGCCCTCCATAGTTGCGGGGAGAGAGGCACCGAGGCAGGCAAGGAACAGGGCATCGGAGAAGCGAGAAGAGCGCTCCTCACTTACCCCGCACCACCCGGCTTGAAGAGCGGCCAGGCGTGCTTCGGGGGTGCTGGCCCAGACCACCTGATAGCCCCGAGCATGGGGCCGGAGCATGTAGGAGCCCAGGCAGGCTTCCCGAACGGTGCGCCGTGTGGCTCGCCGGTGTCTCTGTATGCGCCTCTGGGTGGCAGGGGGCAACTGGTCGAAGGGAATCTCAGCCATCGCCGTCGCTGCTCCTGGTGTTGCGTGGTGCGAGCCACTGCTCAATCTCGCTGCGAATCTTCTCCTCCTGGAGGTACTCCACGAGGTGCGCCTTGGGGTCGGTGATCGGGGCAAACGCCTCGTTGAAGCGTTGCAGGGCCTCGGCCATCACATTGTCGGGTGTGGGAATCTCAGGCGGAGAGAGGGCCTGACTGGGAGCCCCGGGATGGCTGCCCCAGTGTCTTGTAGGCCGCCACTTGTGTCTTGGGGAGGGGCGGGTCTGCTCATAGAAACTGGCCACCCCCAGGCGCACCCGGATGCCGATGCTGTCCAGGGCACTGGCGTTGTAGTCGCGGAAACCCCAGACCTGGCGGAGGAGGCCGTCCGGGGAGATGCGCTCGATCTGTCCGTTCCAGGCCTGTCCGTTCCAGGTGTGCATCTGTATGCTCAAACTATGCATAGCTTAGATGGGCATGCATAAAGATGCAAGCTTTTATGCATGACTTGTGAATTTGCTGGAGCGGAGATTCTTGTGTCGTGTGGCGGGCGTGGTAGGGATTGGGGTGCATCGAGACCTGATTGATGGGCAGATCGCCAAGTAGTGAGCAGGGCTGCCTCGCATGCAGTACCTGGGCTACCTTGCAGACGTTTCTATACAGGCGAGACGTTTCCTAATGCTTGGTACAGTTGGAGTCTGATGCCATTCGGACGTGCAACCGTACAACTTCACCGTTAGGTGCCGATGAAAACGCTGCTCGATGACCTGTACACGTCGTTCCTTCACGCGGCGATATACACCGGCGGGGAGCTTCGGATTATCGTCGCCGAGGGATTTCGAGCCACCGAGCCAGAGGATTTAACGATCGGCGGGCACGTCATCAAGGGTACCTATGCGCTCAACACGTCGGAACAAAGCCGTCTTGTCGAGATACGCTTCTGCCGCCCGATCGCCTGGCAGTTGGTTGATGAGTCATTCTCATCATTCGATGAGTACGAGGTACGCGAGGACTCCTTCGCACTGCAAGTGCTGACGCAATCGCGATACCTGGACTACGTCCTGGCCAACCACGGATGGTTCGAAGACATGGGCCGTGGTCCAGGTAAACACTACCGCGTTTGGACCGAGAATGAAGTGATTGACGTTGTGGCGTGCCAGGACCCTAAAGTTGATCTCTACGCGAACAGTACCGAACGGTAGAGCGCAGGTAGTCTGTCCCTTACTCAGGCAGATAGCATTTGGACCGCTTGTCGAGTAGCGGCGGGCAATCTGACTGTGGCGTTCTGTCCATCAAGCGGGTATCGAGACACAGACTGATGGCCCCGACACCACCCGGCAACGTCTTTGCGCGCCCGCAGCTCTCCCCGTGGTGGATTGAGGTCGAACCGGCGAGGGGAGGGCGTCAACTTCTGGGGGGTGCCTGCTGGAACAGTGCTGCTGAAGGCCTTGCAGGTCGCACCACTCGGATAGCACTCCCAGAGTTGTTTTGAGTTCCAGGCAAGGGACAACAGCCCGTCGTCCCTGCGAGGTCACCTCCCAGAAATTGATGGTCCCATTGGACGACAGACAGGCATTGAGGGACGCGCGCAGGTGCCGTAATTGAGCACCAGAATCAAGATATTCGGTACAGACACTTGCAGCCCTGATCCACAAGTTGCGGGGGTTAGTTAAGAATACGGAAATACCCCCCAACTTTGGGGGCTGACAAGAGTCTCAGTGCGATCTATCGACACAAATTTTGTTTATCAAATCCTGGGGAATTCGCCTACACTGTCCTGAGTGTGCTTCCCCGAGAACTCCAGTGGTTCCGTCCTCCCTTCCCCGTGTTGGTATGCTCGCGACGATTCGCAACCGCAGAGCGGTGATCTCGTCGGTCGAGGCGTTTGGTGGGACGTCGGAAGGCAATCTGCATCTAGTGACGCTGGAGTACACGGACCCGGACGGCGTTAGCGAAGATACGGTGCTCTGGGAGCGGGAGATCGAAGCGACGGTGCTCGAACCGGCTGCCCTGCCTGATATCGCACGGATGGCGCCGATGCCCGCAGCCGATTTTGATGCGCTGCAACGCTCGGCCCGCTGGACAGCCCTGTCCGCTTTTCACAATCCCGAACACGAAACACTGCCGACGCTCGCTTCACCGTTCTTTGGGGCGGTGCAGGCGGAGGATTTCCAGCTGGTGCCGCTGTTGATGGCCCTGCGCATGCCACGCATTTCACTGCTGCTGGCCGACGATGTCGGGTTGGGCAAAACGGTGGAGGCGGGGCTGCTGCTCACCGAGTTGCTGTTGCGCCGTCGGATCAGGCGAGTTCTGATTCTCTGTCCAGCCGGTCTGCGCACGCAGTGGCGTGATGAGATGCAGCGCAAATTTGCACTCACATTCGAACTGATCGACCGCCAGCAGACCCACGACCTCCAGCGCCGACTGGGCATGGATGCCAATCCCTGGCGTACTCACAGTCGGGCGGTCGCCTCCTACTACTATCTGCGACAGCCGGATGTGCTAGAGCAGTTTCTCTCGGTCTGCCGGGCGCAAGCTGATGGCAGTGCCCAGTTGCCCTGGGACCTGCTCATTGTCGATGAAGCCCACAATCTGATGCCTTCCAGCTTCGGCGAGGACAGCGATCTGACCGAGATGCTGCGGCAGCTCAGCCCCTACTTCGAGCACAAGCTGTTTCTGACAGCCACACCCCACAACGGCCATACCCGCAGTTTTTCCGGGTTGCTCGAACTGCTCGATCCGGTCCGCTTCAACCGGACGGGTGCCTTTTCTGAAGCCGAACGGCGGCGGGTTGAGCAGGTGGTGGTGCGGCGGCTGAAGTCGGAAATTAATCTGCTCGATGAACAGGCGAACCGTACCCCCCGTTTTGCCAACCGGATTGCCGAGCCGCTGAATGTCTACTTCGGAGCGCTGGAGCGACACCTGTCGCGGGCCTTCTCGGAATTTCGCGGTGCTGCCCATAGGCTGATCGCCGCTGCCAACCGGAGTGAGCGGGTGGCCGGTGCTTTTGCGGTGGAGGTGCTCAATAAGCGCCTGCTCTCCTGTCCGGCCAGCTTTGCCGACTCCTGGCAGCGCTTCCGCTCTGGCCTCGATTCGGGGGATGCGGTCGAAACCCGGGAGGTGCAGTCGGCCCGCCGCGCCCTCAACGAGGACCTGGATGACGACCGGGAGGTGCAGGGGCGACTCAGCCATGCCGTGCGCGTCTCCGGGGCCTGGTTCCGCGCCCTGGCCGAGCGGTTGGGTGTGGAAATTGCGGCCATTGATCGGGCGCTGGCTGCCCTCTTTGCCGAGGATGGTTTGCCACACGAAGATGCCCGCTACGACCAACTCGTTACCTTGATCAACCGCCACCTGCGCGAGGGTGTGATGCCCGCCCAGCGCGGAGTGGCACGCGGGAAGAAATGGGTGGCCGACGAGCGCCTGATTGTTTTTACCGAGTACAAGACGACGCTTGACTACCTGGAACGACGCTTGCGGGAGACCTACGGCGACACAGCGGCGATCCGGGTGCTCTACGGCGGCATGGAGATGGAGGAGCGCGAAGCGATCAAATGGGCCTTCAATGATCCGACCGACCCGGTGCGGGTGTTGCTCGCCACCGACGCCGCCTCGGAGGGATTGAACCTGCAGGAGACGGCCCGGCTGCTGCTGCACTACGACGTGCCCTGGAATCCTTCGCGCATGGACCAGCGCAACGGTCGCCTCGATCGCCACGGTCAGGCGCGGGATGTCACCTGCTATCACTTCACCAGCGACGACGACGCGGACCTGAAATTCCTCGGCCACGTGATCGAGAAGGTGCACCAGATCCGCGAGGATCTCGGTTCGATGGGCGAAGTGTTCGATGCCGCCTTCGCGAGCCGCTTCACGGATCTGACCGATTCGACTCAGGTGATCCGCTCGCTCGATGATGCCGTGCAGAGCCGCCGTGGGCGCACAAGTGTGCCCCGCGCTCAGACGATCGGTCTCGGCAGCGAGCAGCGTCAGGCCCTGGCTGAATTTGCCGAAGCGATCGACCTCAGCCCCGAGACGCTCAAAGAAACGCTGGAAGTGGCGCTAGGCATCGATGTCGGCCTACCCCGGCTGGAGGAAGTGGCCACAGGTCGCTACCGGTTGCGCGCACCAATTCCCTCCGCCTGGCAGGCGCTGATCGATCAGACCCTGCGGCTGGAGGATTCGCAGGCGCTGCCCGGTCTGGTCTTCGATGCCAACCAGTTCGTCGAAGTGCGCGGCGGTCGCCCGGTGTTCCGACCGAGCCGTGATGCGGTGCTGATGCACCTTGGGCATCCGCTCTTCCATCAGGCCCTGGCCCGCTTCGCCCGCGCCCGCTTTCCGGGTGATGCTGGTGCCGCGAGTCGCTGGACCGTGCGGGTGGGTGAAGTTCCGGCTGACTGTGAGGCGTTGGTGCTGGTGACGGTGGAGGAACTGGCAGTAAACGAGCTGCGCGAAGCCTTTCACCACTGGGTGCATACGCTGCGGTTGCCGGTGCGCCAGGGCAGGCTCGGAGAACCGCTTGCTCCTATCCCGGCGGCGCAGGACCGGGCCAGTTCCAGTGCAGTGACGCCGGAACGGACGGCGCGGGCGCGGGAAATCTGGGAGATGGTCGATCTGGATGTGCGCGATGCAGTGGCGGAAATGGGGCGGGATCTGACGGCGATTCTCAGCGCCCGCCTGCGGGTGGCCTACGAGCGGGCACGGCGCGAGGAGCAGGAGCGCTTCCGTTCGCGCCTGAAGGAAGTGGAGGCGGCAATGAGCGAGAACACGCTCGCAAAACTGGCGAAGGAGCGCGACGCCCTGCTCGAAAGCATGCAGCAACTGAAACTATTCACCGAGTTTACCCGCGAGCTGGAGCGCAAAGTCGAGGATCTGGAGGCGGAACTGGCCCGACGCCGCCACCACTTCGAGTCCTTGAAAGAACAGCTGGAGCGGGAGCGCAACCGCATTCTGGAGCAGGTGCTGCCGAAGCGCTTCCGGCTGCGCAGTGAGGCTCAGGTATTTCCGGTGACGGTGGAAATTCGGCTGTCGGAGGGGGCACGATGACCGCAGTGCTGCTGGACACCGAAGCCTGGTGGGCTTCGCTCAAGCACGGGGGCTTGCTGATCGCCCCGTCGAAGCTGCCTCAGTACTTCGGCAGTGTGCTGCCGCCCCTATCTGCTGCGCTGGAGGAGCGGTTGCGCCGGGAGATCACCCGCTACGAAGGCGGCGATCCAGCCGAGCTGCTCGATACGGTGTTTGCTCAGGTGCTCGGCCTCACCCACGGCTGGACGAAGGGTTCGGATGTGGATAGGCGCTGGTCCTTCCGCGATGCCACCGGTCAACTGCTGAAACCGCGTCGGCTCTGGCAAAGTGGCAGCGGCGGTCTGCTGCCGGTGTTCGTCGCCGAGGCGAGGGAACGGCTGGGCGTCGGGCGGGGCAGGCGGGTGGTGGCCCGCGTGGTCGAGTGGTTGCGACGGGCCAATCAGAAGCTGGCGCTGGTCACGAATGGCTGGCAGTGGCGGCTAGTGCACGCCGGGGCTGACTATGATGCCTGGGCGGAGTGGGATACGGCGCTCTGGTTCGTGGAAGGGCAACCGGGACCGCAGGTGACGGCCCTGCGCCAGTTGCTCGGGCGGCAGGCGCTGGAGCCGCAGACGGCGGGGGGGACAGCTCCGCTACTTGCAGCGATTCAGGATTCGCGCCAAGGACAGGCGGAACTGTCGAGCGAGCTGGGCGAGCGGGTACGGCGGGCAGTGGAGCTGCTGGTGCGCGAGGCTGGAGCGGCGATCGATCCGATCGATGGGGCAGTGAGCCGCCGCGACCTCTACATTGCGGCGACGCGGTTGCTGATGCGGCTGGTGGTCTTGCTGTTTGCCGAGGCCCGCGACCTGTTGCCGCGCAACAACCCGATCTACTACCAGTCCTACAGTGTGCAGGGGCTACGCGATCAGCTGGTGCGGCTGGGTGGCGGTCGTCCGCTCGAACGCTTGCGCCAGGGCTACGCAGCCTGGCCGCGTCTGGTGGCGCTGTTCCGGCTGGTCTACGCCGGTTCGGCCCATCAGGCGCTGACGATTCCGCGCTACGGCGGCGGGCTGTTTGAGCCGGGGGATGCCGGGGCAGTGGACGGCATCAGTCGGGCATTGCACGCCTTCGAGCGGGCTGGTCTCTCCGATACGGTGATCTATCAGATCCTCGAACTGCTCTGTCTGACCCAGGTGCGGGTGCGCCAGGGCAACGCGACGCGGCTGGTGGCGGCTCCGGTCGATTTTTCGGATCTGTCGTCGGAGTACATTGGCATTCTCTACGAAGGGTTGCTCGATTACGAGTTGCGGCGGGCCGATGTGGAGCCAATTGTGTTCTTGAACCTGGGCGATCAGCCTGCCCTGCCCCTGGCCCGACTGGAGCAGATGGCTGACGCTCAGCTTGCGGCACTGGTGGAGAAGCTGAAGCAGAAGAAGAAGGGGGATACGGAGGAAGAAGATTCGGAGGAGGCGGGCGAGCCGGAGGAGAGCACCGAGGAAACCGGTGAGGTTGGTGTAGAGGCGGAACTGGAAGCGGTTTGCGACGACGAGCGGCTACGCGAGCGGGAGCGGGCCTACGCCTGGGCGCGGCGGGCGGTGGTGGCCGGGAAGCTCGTGAGCCGTGGGCGCGGGCGCAACGCCGAGGCACAGTATCAGGAGGCGATCGAGAAGGAATCCCGCAAGTTGATTCGTCAGCTCGTATTGCCCGGTGAATGGTTCCTGGTGCGCTGGGGCGGCACGCGCAAGGGTTCGGGCACGTTCTACACGCGGCCCCAGTTGACGGTGCCGATGGTGCGGCGCACGCTCGAACCGCTGGTTTTCGACGCCGAGGGCAGGCCGAAACCGCCGGAGACGATTCTGGCCCTGAAGGTCTGCGATCCGGCGATGGGCAGTGGTTCGTTTCTGGTGGCGACGCTGCGCTATCTGGTGAATGGCCTGTACGAGAGCCTCTACGCCTACAACCGGTTGCAGCCGCAGGGGGACGGTTCGCTCTGTCGGCTCGCGGATGGGCAGGCGGCGGACGGGATTTTGGAGGAGTCGTTGCCAGTGCCGCTCGATCATCCGGAGTTCGAGGAGCGGCTGAAGGCACGGTTGAAGCGCTATGTGGTGGAGCGCTGTCTCTACGGCGTCGATCTCGATCCGCTGGCCGTGGAGCTGGCCCGTCTGGCCCTCTGGGTGGAGACGCTGGATCGGTCGCTGCCTTTTTCGTTCCTGGATCACAAGTTGCGCTGCGGCAACGCGCTGGTCGGTTGCTGGTTCGACCGCTTTGCCGAGTATCCGGCGATGGCCTGGGAGCGCGAAGGCGGGGACAAGGACTACGCCGGGGTGCATCACTTCCGCGAGGAGCGGGTGGTGAAGGGCAAAAAAGCCGGTGAGGTGGTGCGCAAGGGGGATGTCTGGACGGCAGCGATCAAGGCGGCGAAGGAGCGGATCAAGGGCGAACTAGCGGATACGATCGTCGGTCAGCAGGGGGTGTTCGACTTCGAGCAGGCCGGTAAGTCTGCCGAGCAACTGCACGACGAGGCGATGGCTGTTTTCGAGCAGATGCATGCTTTACCCGTGCACGAAACGGAGCAGCGCCATCAGTTGTATCGGGAGCGCATTCTCGGCAATTGGGCGATCGGCGAATTGAAGCGGGCCTTCGACGCCTGGTGTGCGGCCTGGTTCTGGCCGGGGGATGCCCTCGATTCTGTGCCCACACCGAAGCAGTTCCGCCAGCCCCCGGAGGAGACGCAACAGCGCATTGATGCAATTGCCGCCCAGTACCGTTTCTTCCACTGGGAAATCGAGTTTCCGGACGTGTTTGCACGGGCGGGTAGCGGTTTCGATGCGATCATCGGCAATCCACCCTGGGAAATTCAGAAGCCCAATTCCCAGGAGTTTTTCACAAATATTGATCCGCTTTATCGGACCTACGGCAAGCAAGAAGCGCTGAACAAACAGAAATTCTACTTTGAAGTGGAACCGAAAGTTGAACATGACTGGCTTACGTATAAGTAGGCTTACCGCCTTATAGTGAATATCGTTTGACTGAATAACCCTTTTTTCCGTATCGGCTTTCTATTGCATCCACAAGTGCTTTTTCCAGTGCCGCGTCTTCAGAATAACTTCTTCCT
>Ga0073934_10003816_pt1 | contig 26617 bp, 41 predicted proteins | sample LarsenN4metaG_FD_76834 | JGI IMG/M metagenome (GOLD analysis project Ga0073934, IMG submission 76834) | Hot spring sediment bacterial and archeal communities from British Columbia, Canada, to study Microbial Dark Matter (Phase II) - Larsen... ... | reverse complement strand
CCCCGGAGCAGTTCCGCAATCCGCTGCAGCAGGTCCCATCCCTTCTGCCGCTTATCAGGCGCTCGAGGGAGGGACCTTCATTCCCTTTTCAGGTTGTCAAAGCCCCTTAAGTTGACAGTCTCGACAGACCGGGCCGCAATGTTCAAGTCGTTTCTGGTCGGTCCTATGGTGTGGAACGGGTCCCAGCAGGCCCGTACCCTAGGAATCCGGGAGTCGGCCGCGCACTTGGATCCGTTTTCCTTTCTGATTAGTGCGTTCGGGCTCATGGGGATTGAAGGATACATATACTAGATGGATACATATAGTAGTCCTGTATGGCGCAGGCGGCGAAGGTGCCCCGGCTAAGGTACGCGAGGCCGGGTGCGAACCCGACCCTCGAGACAATCGAATACGTCCTGGGAGTCTTGCAACAATCGGAAGGACCGATCAGCCGTAACCGCGTTCTCGCGACCCTCGCCCGCTGGGGCCACTCGACGACTCGTCCGAGCCTGAATGCCGCGCTCGCCTTCCTCGGCGACGAAGGGATGGTGGCGGAAGGCAGCAAAGGGCTCGTCTGGGTCCCGGAGGCCTCCCCACAACTTCTCGAGGCGATCCGGAAGGGGCTCCGCCTGTAATGGGGCTCCGCGCGCGAGACATCATCTTGTCCAGTGCCGCAGCCGAAAGCCTCAGTCGCCTTGAGGGGAGTCCGGACCCAGCCTTCGGCTCGATTGCCCGACGCGTCCGCTCCCTCCGCTCGATCCTGCTCGCGGACTGTCTTCATGGCGAAGTCGTGAAGAAGGATCGGATCCCTCGTGGTCTGCGGGCCAAGTATGGGCTTGAGAACCTCTACGTCGAGGACTTGCCTTCGTTCTGGCGGCTCCTCTACACAATCGTGCGAGACCGCGGGGAAGGCTACATCGTCGTCGTAGAGATTGCCGATCATGCAACGTACGATGCCTGGTTCCGTGGTCGCGTCCGCTAGCAGATCAAGGTGATTCGTCGAGCCCGGATTTCGTCGGCTGGGGTCGTCAGACCCGATCAGGAGGTACGAGCACAGGCCCGTGATCTCCCAGAAGATCAGAAGCTGGAGGAAGTTGTCTGCGCTAACAGTACCCAGCATGCTGGCCACGAACAGGCTGATCTCCGCGTAGTACCGCGGCTTGCCTGCCTCTTCACGCATGTAGCCCAGGGAGTAGATTACGATGAGGAGGGAGCGGAGCGATACCAAGAGCAGGAGCAGGGCGCTCAAGTTGTCGATGAGAAGTCCGAACCGGATCTCCGATAGACCGGGTAGCCAGACGTAACCCGGCACGGTAACCGACTCGAACCCGGCGCCTAGCGCACCTCGCCGGAGGACCTGGTAGAACAGATATCCGGACAGAACAAACGATCCGCCAATCGCGCCGACGGCGAGATGGCCTCCGCCTTCAGGAAGGCGCCGGCCGACGAGGCCCACGACTAGGAAGCCGAGCAGGGGAAACAGGACGATGAGCCAGGCGTACTCAAAGATGGTGTCACCTCATGCCGGATGCGGCTCGAGCGTATCTTGTTGGAACCTCGCCGGTGACTCGCATAGACCCCTGAGAAAAAGGAGGGCAGGCGGGAGAGGCAACCTTCCGGCCTGGGTGGTTGGCAGCGTCAACCGCCTGCTGTCGATGGTCTAGTGGCAGGAGCCAGACACCATGTCCCCGGACATCTGGTCGTGCATCGCCTGGCACTCCTCGGCGGTCATGCCCATGGACTCGCATTCCGCGTGCGTGCCGTCCTGCATCTCTTGCGCGCAGGTTGCGTGATCGCGGCTACACTCCGCGTTCATCGAGCTGCACTGGGCCATGTGGTTCCCGCTCATCGCGGCGCCCATTCCGCCGTTCACGGCGGAATATGCGCCGATTCCGCCTCCCGTCCCGAGGAGGGCTACCATCAGAATTCCTAAGGCCGTCCCGCTTACCAAGGTGGTCACCGCGGCTCAGTAGAGGCATGGGATTACTCATCACATTCCCTTCACATCTGTAAGGCCGCTGGGCATCGGAGCTTACGGTGGGACTCTCGCCGAGGGCGGACACGTGGCCAAATGAGTCGCGGTTTCTCGAACCCTGCGCGAGTCGCTCCGGACCGTGACCGTGAGGATTGAGGCGTCGCATGTCGGTCCGCCCGGTTTCCAGAGCCCATTCCGCGCGCTGAACCGGCATCGCGCTTAGGCGGATCCAATCGTGCCCATCAGGATGTGGTCGTGCATGGCGCCCCCGTGGCTGCCCACGCAGATGTATCCTCCGACGAACGCACTTGGCGGTTCCCGGAACTTCAATCGAACCTCTCCCTTGCCATCCTCGCCAACTTCGATACCGAAGTGTAGGTGATCACCCGTCTCCATACCCGCCTTCACCAGACAGGCAACGTAAGGACCCGGGGTCAGTCCGCGGACTTCAAGATCGAGAAGGGTCCCCTTTTTCTGCTCGTGGAGAACCGCGACGCCTCCCGCCTCCGAATCGGAGTCGATCGGAGTGAGCTCCACGCGTATGTCCGTCCCCGCTGATGCGAGGGATGCGTTCAAAAGCGCCAGCGCAAGACCGATGCCAGAAAGCAAAGCACGGCGCGCTATCATCCTTCTCCCCAGGCGGCGAATGCGTTCTGGTGCGGAGAAGCTTTCTTTCCGGCTAGGGCAGGGGGTCCCCGGTCGACCAAGCGGTCGATTGATGCTCGTCCTCCAGATAGAACCCGATCGATGGCCTGCTCAAGGCCCGCGCAGCGAGCAAACTTCGGGACAGCTCCTGCTGTGCAGCTTAGTGACCGTAACGGTGGGGGTCATTGTCGAAGGTCGCCTTGCAGCTGGGGGAACAAAAATGAAAGGTCTTCCCTCCGTGGGAGGAAGAGTACTTCGCCTTTACCTCGTCAACGGCCATCTTGCACACCGGATCCGTGGCCATGGGGACACCGCTTGAAGTGGAAACGGCCCCTTCTACTTGAAGAACCCGCCTTCCATTTGTCAGGCGCCGGGGGGCATCGCCAAACTGTTGGAAAGGGAAATACCTTTGGACGCCAGGACCTATCCGTCCCGTGATGGCCTCGAGAACTATGGCCCCAATGATCTCCGTCGCGAGCCTCACTGCCGTCGCCTTGGTATTCCTAGCTCTGTCATTGGTGCCCGGGGCTAAGGCTCATGAGGCGGCCGAGGAACTCTTCGAGGATGCCGACATCGTTCTGGCGCCGTTTGACAATCACTCGTCGATCATTGTCGACGGAACCGTCGCCGCGGACGAATACAGCTCCTTCGGTCAATGGAAAGACCCAGACACCGGCTTCGGTATGGAAATCGTCCGCAACGCAAGCTCGGCCTTCGTCGCGTTGAGTAATCCCGGCTTCGGCTGGATCGCCCTGGGGTTCTCCTCGGATCTAGAGGAGGGCGTGGGCTTCGTGGCCCTCGGTGTAGTAAACGATACGTTTGTCGCGGAGGAGCGCTGGACGTCCAACGTCTCGGACGAGTCGAGCCTCATGGTGCCTGAGCGGCCCAATGCTAAGGCAATCGAGGCCTTCAGCATCTCCCAGCAGGACGGGCAGCTGATCGCGGAACTCCAGGTATCGCTCGACTCGGGGATATGGAGCCTGGAACCCGGAGTCCTCATCCCAACGGTGGTCGCTTACAACGAAACATCCTCAGGGTTGCCGACGAATCTGACGGGCGGCGAAGTCCATTTCCTGCGAACGTACCTACTGAGGGAACAGGATGATTCGTTGGAGTCTGGCGACTCTTCGCAGCCGACATTCCTGTGCTGCCCAGCTTGGTGGCGGTCGCTGTGATCGCGGTGGGCATCGTCGCCGTCGTCGCCGTATTTGTCCGGCCGAAGGAGATGGGAGAATGACTGACGCGGAAATCCGCGCGTCGCGCTGGAGTCGGTTCTGGCGTCCCATCGATCAGCGCCTCGGCCTCGACTCCCTGACCTATCCGGTTCCCGAGCACGGAAACACTCTCGCGTACACGCTGGGAGGCATCACCTTCCTTGGTTTCATCATTGTGGCGGTCACGGGGATCATCCTCACCCAGTTCTATCATCCCATCCCGGAGAGGCGAATGCGAGCGTGCGGGTGATCATGGCCGACCCCCTCCAGGCCTTCGTCCGCAACGTGCACTTCTGGACCGCGCAGGCGGTCGTGGTCTCCGTGACCCTTCACGCGGCACGGGTCTTCATGAGCGCCGCGTACAAGAAGCCCCGCGAGTTCAACTGACCCGTGGGGGTCGCGCTGCTCGCCTTGACCATCGGATTCTTCTTCACCGGGACGGTGCTCAAGTGGGACCAGGAGTCCTTCGAGGCCGTAGAGCACAACATCGAGATCTCGAATCTGCTGGGGACCTTCGGCACGTTCTTCTCCCCGAGCTTCGCGGCCGGGATCCCGCTCCTCACTCGTCTGTACTCTGTCCACGTGAGCCTACTGCCCTTGTTCGCGGTCTTGCTGCTGATTGCCCACGTCTTCTACATCCGACACTTCGGGATCTCGCCATTGCCATGGAAGAGAGCGGGTGCTTCCCAGGAAGACGAGAAGAAGCAACCTTTCTCTACCCACCTGAGGAGAATCTTGGGCTACGGGGCCATCATGCTGGTAATCGTCACGACCTTGGCCGTGCTCTTCCCGGCACCGCTTGGACCGGAACCCATTGAGGGGATCGAGGTGACGAAACCACCGTGGCCCTTCCTCTGGCTGTATGCAATTGAGAATGCTTGGGGCATCCAGTGGCTGTTAACCGCATCCGTCGTACCCTTCGTCGTGCTTGTGGCGATCCCCTTCATCGACCGAGGTGAGGAACGCGACCCGCGGCGACGAAAGGCCATCGTGGCGACGTTCCTCCTCGGCCTGGCGATCCTGTTCGCCCTGACCGTCATCGCAATCCTCGCCGCACCTCAAGCCCACGTAGGTGGTTGAATGGGCTGGATTCGCGGACATCCGCGCAACCTCATGCTCCTCTTCTTCAGCCTGGCCACCTTGCTCACAGGCGGCCTGTATTCCTTCCGTGACTGGCAGTCGGCCGGAGCGACCCCTCTTCACTCGACGCTCGCCATTGCGGCCCTTTCTGTGGCGCTCGCGTTCGTTCTGCTGATTCTCGTGAGGATCGTCTGGAAGGTCGGCCTGGCGAATGCGAGGCATGGTCGCTAGGCTTCAATTGTAAAGGATCGGGCCATTCCCGAACCACACTCGGCCAGAGGTCTGCGCTTGGCTCTGACATCTGCGAACGACAAAGGACATGTCCAACGGGTCCTTTGGGCGGCCCGATGGCAATCGGTGAACTCGTCGAGGCGCTGCCGAACCTCCCGCGGGAATGGGAACACTTTCGGTACGGCCTCATCGCAGATGAGGCGGAGAAGGACTTCGCTGGCCGCGTCTCGGGCAGACGGAACGCCGTGTTGGGGGTCGGTGGCCAAGGTACCGTGCGCGCAATTTCGGAGGCCACCTGCGGTCGTGGCGACGTGTACGTCATCCATCCTTCCGACGCGATCCTCAACGTGGTCATGGATACCGTGCTCACGGACAGACTCACCAACGTGGACTTTCGCCGTGCCAGACTCGATCGGCTCCCGGCCGCGGACGGAGCCTTCGACACCGTGTTCTTCGTCCTGCAACTGCATCACGAAGCCAACCCCGTAATTGCGCTGAGAGAGGCGATACGAACCCTCAGGCCCGATGGAAGAATCGTCATCCTCGAAGCGGCAGGACGCCGAGGCGACGTCGCCCACACCTTGCCGGGGAGTGATTTCACCGAAGCCACGAGCGGACCGGGGAGGTGGCTTGAATACGTCGGCCTCCGTCCTGTCGCGACCACTGATTTCAGGGACGCTTTCAAGATACGACGTGGAGCAACGGAATCGTCCTACGACCTCGTAACGCTTGAGGCCCGGCGGGATTCCGCTGCCCAAGCTCGGTAACGATACACCCCATCCCGAACCCAAAGGCCGGGGTCTGTGCACCCCTCCCTCACGCCCCGGCCTTCAGTTTTTTGTATTTCTCCAAATAGAGGCGCTCGCAGGAGTTGCAGCAGAGATAGTGGTCCCGCCCGTCCATGTGGACCTTGATGGGCTCCCCCTTGATCGGCCCTCTGCACTGAAAGCAAATCAGGGTCGTCGACAGGGTGTCGGTGATGACGGCCCTCGGATCCTCCTTGACGGTGCGAACGGCCACGTAGTGTTCGCAGTCCACGACATCGGGAAGGGACGCCACGGCCTCGAGGATGGTGTCGATTTCTTCACGCTTGTGAACCGTCGCGTCCAACAGCACCCAGTCGCTACGACCCAAGGAGACCCGCCGCGCCCATTCGTGCTTGGCCAAGTTCTTCGCGACATCCTCCGCGGCCTGCAATCTCGTCTTGATGACAAGTGCAACGGAAGTCTCGTTGAGCCTCTCGGGATCCACGAGCGCTTTGTATCCCCGGATGATCCCGAGCTGCTCCAAGGTGGCGAGCCGGGTGCTCACGGTCGGAACGCTGACGCCGATTTGCTTCGCAATAGTACGGAGAGATGCGCGACAATCGTCCTGCAGACACCGCAGGATCGCGATGTCCGTCTGGTCCAGTTCCAATGGCTCCCGGATTCAGGCAGCGGTTCATAAAGGTTCATGCGCCGATTCGGACCGATCGGTGCGCAATACCCAGGCCTTACGGATGCAAAGAGAAATCCACCAATATCGGGAGCTCCTGCAGCTCCTCATGAGAATCGAACTCACGGACGCCGCCCACGCGAAGATCTTGGACTTCCCGGTCGCTGAGGGCACGAACGAGCGAAGGCTGCGGTTCGCGGTCCACCGGACGAACTGCATGGGTGGCCGGGGCCACGAGTACACCTTCCATTTGGCGAATGGCCAGAGGGAGGGCGACGTGGTCCTCTCTTCCATGGACGTGACGTTCTTGGTCGATCCCGACAGCGCTCGCCTCGTTGGGGATGTAAAGATCGACTACGGGGAGGGGCTGACGGAAAGTGGGTGTCGCGTCACAAATTCAAGATCGACCGGTAAGTGCCCATGCGGACACCACGATCTGTTTGACTAGATCGACGCCCCTTCGTGCCGAAGGGTCCAACTCAGCAGGAGACCCCGGCGATGTTTACGAACGACAGGCCGGAGCCGCGAAACGCGTCCAGCTGCAAACAAGAAGGCCGATGTAACGGCATCGCGATTGAGTTCTTGAGGATGGAACCGGGCGAACACCATGAGACGGACGCGCGTACAAGAACACGACTGGCTCGTCACAGTCATGTGCGCCGTGGGTATATTCGCGGTGGCGTACGTACTGGTCCAACTAGGCGTTGCGGTTGAGCTGATCCTCCTCGCTCTGTTGGTGGCCTGCCTGCTGGCGTGCGGGTGGGCCGTTTTCGTCGGCATGCGGGCGCGCAAGCGAGCGGAGGAAGCCTTACGCATGCTGACCGACAAGGGAGACGCTTGGCATGATTGAGTATGCTTATGGCGACTGGATCACCGTTGGCATCCTTGTCGTCTTCATCGGAACGTTCCTCTGGAGCCTCCTGAGACCACGCACGCCCCGGGAATGGAGGAGCTTCGGACTGGCTCAAGCCTTCTTCGTCGCCCTTTTCTTTGAAATGTTTGGATTCCCCCTGACCATTTACGCCCTCTCCTCCGTCCTCGGTTCTGCGCTGTCCTTCGGTCACATCCAAGGGCACCTCCTCGGCGTTGGCCTCGGTGTCGCCACCGGTCTGGGCCCTACCTTCGGGTGGACCGTGGTGATGGCGGCGAGCACACTCCTGATCCTCGTTGGAGGCCTCCTTGTGCACTCCGCTTGGAAGGCGATTTATGTCGCTCGAGGTGCCCTCGTGACGACAGGGCCGTATCGCCGTGTCCGTCACCCGCAGTACCTCGGACTGATGATCCTCGTAGTCGGGTTCTTGGTCCAGTGGCCCACCATCCTCACCCTGGCGATGGCACCGTTCCTGGTTTGGGCTTACGTTCGCCTCGCAAAGCTTGAGGAGCGGGACTTGCGCTTCCGCTTCCCCGCCTACGACGAATACGCAACCAGAGTGCCTGGATTTCTGCCGCGGCGACGGAGATCTCGCGGAGCCGGAACTACGCTGGGAGGGGAGGACGGGTGAGCGTCCGCTGCATTTATTGTGGGATGCAGATGGACGGCCGTCCCACGAGGGCGAAGTTCGATGGGGAATCCCTGCTGTTCTGTAGCCAACGATGCGTGAGCGTCTTTCGCGCAATGGGATCTCGTGGGAGGCTCAGGGCTCGGATCCAGTCGGAGCGGTTCGACATCTTGGAGCGCCTGGAGTCGAAGCGGGGCTCCCGGGTCCTCACCCTCGTGCATCGAAGGGAACCGTGGTCCGAAGAGCCCGGAGGATTCATCACGATTGAGGATTCCGAGGCCCTTGTCGCCCAAATCCGCAGGACGCCACCGGAGAAGCCGATCGACATGATCATCCACACCCCCGGGGGGATCGCCCTCGCCGCGGAGATGATCGCGATGGCCGCGCGAAAGCATGCGGGCAAGGTCACGACCATCGTCCCATTCTACGCAATGTCGGGCGGGAGTTTGATCGCGTTGGCGGCCGAGGAGATCCTCATGGAGAAGGAGAGCATCCTCGGTCCCCTCGACCCCCAAATCAACGGTTTCCCTTCGCGGTCCCTTATCACCTTGCCCTCTCGGAAGCCGATCGAGACCATTTCGGACCAGATGGTCGTGCTCTCGGAAGTCGCTCGACGGAGTGCGGACCAGACCCGAGAATTCGTAAAGTGGCTCCTCGAGGACAAACTCGAGCCGAAGGACCGGACCGCGGTCGCCGAGTTCCTGACGGGCGGATATCTCTCGCACGATACGCCGATCGTCCCCCGCGTCCTGAAAGAACTCGGCTTGAACGTCAAAGAAGGCATTCCCGAAGAGGTGTACGAGCTTTTCCGTACCTTCGAGTTCGGCACCTGCGCTCGTCCCCGGTGTGCGGTGTACTGAGGCACTTTGTATTCGGTAGCCGCGCGGTCCCCTGGCTGCCTTACTAGTTCCCTAAGAATGATTTTCAGGACCTGGCTTGCGCGAGCGCCATCTCGGCAATCTCCGACGGCGGCATTTTCTCGGCGCCAAGGAAGAAGGCCCGGACGGCCGCGCCGGACTCCTGGCGATGGCTAAAGACCGAGAGGTGACCTGCGCCGTGAATCGTGTGCACGCGGGCCTGCGGATACAGCCCATTCCCTCGGCAGCGATTGTCTCTCGCGCGACGTCTAGGGCCGGTGGCAGGTCGAAAACGGTGGCCGAGAGATTCGGATGCCGCTGGCATCTGGCCGTGCGCTCAACCGAGAAGCCAGTTGAGTCTTGGGAACCGCTTCACGAGCTTCGAGCGGGAGACGATCCCGTCGACGCCGAGGAACTGGCCCGGCCGTAGGAAGAAGAACATCAAGAACAGCACACCGTAGATTACGCGGTAGTCGACGAGAGGATTGTCGCCGAGTCTGTCGGCGATGGGCCATAATGCCAGCGTGAATAACAGGATCTGGAGAGCCCCGGCGACCGAGCCGACCCGCGTTAGGACGCCAAAGATCAGGGAGATACCAATCGCTAACTCACCGTAGACCAAGAGGCCTTCCACGATTGGGTTCCCTGCAAGGCCGTGGAAGAACAACGCAAAGGGGCTGCTATGCACACCGGGCCCGGCGAGGAAAGCCTCCGTCGCCATTTTCCCGGTCAGTTCGGTAAGGATTTTCTGCGACGCGCTCCACAGGAATAAGAACCCTAAAGCCAGCCTCCCGAAGAACATCGACCATGCTTTGGCCGATTTCAGTTCCGCTCCGAAGATCAGCCCGGACCATCTTGATGCCCCGTGGGCTGTTAGGTATGCTTCCATCGGTTTCGCCTTGGAAAAACACAGCACAGGGACGGTCAAATACGAGACCGACGTACTATCGTTACGCCTATATGCCGCCGGATTTATGGAGTCGCCTTTCCACTTGTTAACCCAGGTCCCGAATCGTTTTTCGCCTTCTGGCAACGGTCTGGGGGTCGCAGTCGTTTCTTACGTGGTGATTTCGAGATACCGATTTCTCCTGTCGCAAGATCTCGTGTTGCGGTTAGCAGAGATTATGCAGGTCTCCAATCATTCGTCAAGCACAATTCAAATCAAGTTCCCTACACTCTCCCAACCACGGCTGAGGCGACCGCGGTGCACCCGGAATCCGTCCAGCAAATCCTCGATCGAAGCTGGATTGAAACGGAGAGGCTCGAGAGGATCGTCGCAGCCATCCTTCGGCGTATTCCTGAGTCCGTTGAGGACGCCTTCGGTCCCCTTGCGTTCGCAGACATCAGCAGTCTCACGATTCGAGCCATGTGTCTCAATGGCGCGTGGCAGTGGATTGTGTTCAACGGCCCAGGGCTGGCTGACCTACCTGACCCGGTCGTCGCGGGAATCGTCGTCCATGAGCTCGGACACGTGTTCAACCAAGAATCGCGGCCGGAAGGCTTCCAGGAAAAAGCTGCTGAGGATGCGATGTACGCTTTGGGCTTCCACCGTGAAACGATCGCGTTGTGGGAGGCGATGCGTCATCTGCCCTTGAGCGAGGCAGCTACGATCGAAAACAGCAACCTGCATTCGATGGAGGCCGCCCAAGCGCTCCGTGAAGGGCTGCCGAGGATTTTACAGCAGTTCTCCCGCGAAGACGGTGGCCTTCGTGCCTCTCAGGATTCCGTGGCAAAGTCACTGAGCGAGGGCACGGCGGCGACGAAGGAATCGCGGCGGGTCAGGTCCCCGACGACGGTGTGAACTTCGGTCCCGGACGCCGAGGCGAGGGCGGGCCGTTAGACGAGGGCAGTCCCCGGGACCGCTCCTTTGCGAATGCAATCATCCAAGGCTTGCGCCAGAGCGCCGAGGATCGCCCCCGGTTACCCTGCTACACGTCCCCTGACCGACGGCAGCTCCGGCCTTGTCTCACAGAAGCTTGCGCTCCGTCGGACCATCATTCCGAGTGGTTCGAGAAGGTCGCGCCGCCCGCGTTACGATTGAAAGGGAATCCCGCGGCGAGGTGGTCATTTGCCAAGCGCAAGTCCAATCAAATCCCCAGGCTCTCAGCGTCCTCGTGACATCCGACACGCACCACGCACCTTCGAAGGCATCTCGATGACCCAACGGACTACAATCCACATCCGCGGCATGACTTGTGCTTCCTGCGTGCAGACAATCGAGGAGGTCCTCCACAAGCTCGATGGCGTCCTCGAGGCGAACGTGAACTTCGCGGCAGAGAAAGCGGTCGTCGATTTCGATCCGTCGAAGCTCGACCGAGCCCGCTTGGAGAAGGCGATCAAAGACGCGGGGTACGAGCCGGTGCGCCACGAGATTGTCCTGAAGGCCTTGGGCATGGCGTCGCCACACTGCGCGGGGCTGGTAGAAAAGGCCCTACTCGACACGCCAGGGGTGCTCTCGGCCGACATCAACTTCAGCCTGGAGACGGTCAAGGTCGCGTACGACCCGTCGGTCGTGACCGTTGCCCAGATCAAGAAGGCCATCTTCGACGCTGGCTACAAGCCCATGGACATCGAAGGCGAATCTGCGGAGGACCGGGAGCGAGAGGCACGACGACATGAGATCCGCAAACAAGCGATCTTCACGGCGATGTCCTGGCTCCTCTCCGTGCCCATCATGCTCGGCACGTTCCGGGAGTTCTTCGGGATCGGTGGCTTCACCCCGGAGTGGCTCGCCAGCCCCTACGTGTTGTGGGCCCTCACGACGCCTCTCATGCTCGGCCCGGGTGCCCAGTTCTTCATCGGGACGTACCGCGGCCTCAGGCACGGATACACGGACATGAACCTGCTCATCGCGACGGGGACCGGCGCCGCGTACATCCTCGGCGTCGTGAACACGGTCTTTCCCGACGCCGGATTTGGCGGACCCGAAGTTGCGTTCTTCGAGACGGCCGCGTTGCTGATCGCATTCCTCGTGACGGGCCGGTACCTGGAGGCGCTGACGAAGGGACGCACGTCGGAGGCGATCCGAAAGCTCATGGGCCTCAAGCCCAAGACCGCGCGGATCGTCCGAGACGGCCAGGAAGTCGACGTCCCCGTCGACGATGTGGTCGTCGGAGACTTCGTCGTCGTGAGGCCCGGCGAGAAGATCCCCGTGGACGGGATCGTCCGAGACGGGTATTCCGCCGTGGACGAGTCCATGATCACGGGCGAGTCGATCCCGGTGGAGAAAAAGGTAGGCGATGAGGTCATCGGGGCGACGATCAACAAGACCGGCCTCCTGAAGTTCGAGGCCACAAAGGTCGGTAAGGAGACGGCCCTGGCTCAGATCATCAAGCTCATCGAAGATGCCCAAGCCGCGAAGCCGAAGATTCAGAGGCTCGCGGACAAGGTCGCGGGCCGGTTCATCCTCGCGGTCCATGTCCTCGCCCTGTTCACCTTCCTCTTCTGGTTCTTTGTAGGCTACGATGCGTACTTCCGCGGCGGGACGTTCCTGTTGTCCTCGACGAGCGTCTTCAGCATCTCCCCCGGGGTCTTCTCCGTGCTCCTCGCCATCACGGTCCTCATCATCTCGTGCCCATGCGCCGTGGGCCTTGCCACGCCGAGCGCGATCATGGCGGGCACCGGGAAGGGCGCGGAGTTCGGCGTCCTCATCAAAGGGGGCGACGCCCTCGAACGGGCCCACAAAGTCAACACGATCATCCTCGACAAGACGGGAACGCTCACGAAGGGCGAGCCTTCCCTCACCGATGTGGTCGCCTCCGATGCCGTCGGCGAGGGCGAAGCCTTGCGGCTTGCCGCCATTGCGGAGCGTGGGTCGGAGCATCCGTTGGGCGAGGCAATCGTACGGGGTGCCGAGGCTCGGAGCATCCCGCTCGACGATGCAGAACGCTTCGTGGCCATACCCGGGCATGGGATTGCAGCTGAATACAAGGGCAAGGGGATTCTCCTCGGCACGAGGAAGCTCATGAAGGACCGCGGCGTCCGTGAGGTGGAGAAGTGTCTCCCCGCTATGGAGCGCTTGGAAGCGGAAGGCAAGACCGCCATGCTTCTGGCGGTGGACGGGGTCGCTGCGGGGGTCGTCGCTGTCGCCGACACCCTCAAGGAGCATTCCGCCGAGGCTGTCGCGCGTCTCAAGAAGCTAGGCCTCGAGGTGGTCATGTTGACGGGCGACAATCGCAGGACCGCGTCGGCCATCGCGCGAACGGTTGGGATCGACCGGGTCCTCGCGGAAGTCCTGCCGGAAGACAAGGCGAATGAGATCAAACGACTCCAGTCTCAGGGCCGGATCGTCGCGATGGTGGGCGACGGCATCAACGACGCGCCCGCCTTGACCCAAGCGGATGTCGGAATCGCGATCGGAAGCGGCACGGATATCGCAAAGGAGGCGGGGCACATCATTCTCGTGAAGGAGGATCTCCGGGACATCGTGACCGCCCTCGAGCTCAGCCGCAAGACGATTCGGAAAATCAAGCAGAACCTGTTCTGGGCTTTCGTCTACAACGCGGCCGGAGTCCCGATTGCCGCGGGAGTCCTCTATTCGGTGGTCCCGGTCCTCGTCAGCCCGGAGCTCGCGGCGCTCTTCATGGCGACGAGCTCCGTTTCTGTGACCCTGAACACCCTCCTCCTCAAGCGGTTTAGGCCTAGTCTGCTGAGGCTCCGAACACCCGCAAGGGAGCCGTTCCGACCGGTGCCCATGCCACAGGCCTACGCAGGAGGCGGCGAGGGAGGCCAGTCCGCGGGAGGCGGAGGTCCATGAGCGGATCGCGGAAGATGAGCGGAAGGAAGCGGCGCTACTTGACCGCGGGTGCGTACCTCACCATCTCCGCCGTGTCCAGCTTCCTGTTCTACCTCGCGGCCCGCTTCAGGGGCGCCTCCGGCACAGACACATATCTCGGTGTTGTGTGGGTGTTCGCACTGGCCGCGATTGTTTCCGCATCCCTGCTGCCGCCGCTGCTCGAGCGGAAGCTCGGCAAGCCAACTGGCTGAGGTGGGGGGATGAGCGACGACAGCGGCCTGAGCCGTTTCGACGGGTAGGAGTCCTCTTCGCGCGAGGCATCTCCATGAGCTGGGAGGATGAGGAACCAGAGGGTCGTTGGACCCGCAGGGATTGGGTCAAGGCAGGGATGGGAATCGGAGCGGTGGGAGCCCTTACCGCCCTTGGGGCCTCGGCGGCGGGGCAACTCCTGCCGCCGCCAATCAAGGCTTCGGGAGAAGTGAGCGATGAAATCCACTACACGAAGTTCCCAACACCGCAGTGGTGGAACGATCGAGCGGGCAGTCCTATGACGGTCACGGACTTTCCGGAATGGCGGGGGGCGACCGGCACTTGGCGTGGTCTCTTTCGGGATGGCAAGCACCTGGCCGGAACAGGATACCCCGTACTCGTGATTCGCGTGAAACGGGACGATGAAGCGTTCAGCGGCCCTTCTCAGGATGAGATTGAACTTCCGGACGGATTCGACCTATACTATGACGACGAAAACCGCGACATCCGGATCGTCGTATGCTTCGATCGATGCGTCCATCTCTGCTGCTACCCGGGTTGGCAGGTGATCAGGGACCCACCTCCCGAGTACAGGTACCTTGCTCCTGCGCTCACCTATGAGAAGTACGGGCTTGACCCCATCTACTGCGTGTGCCACGGCTCTCAGTACGATCCCCTCGTCCTCGTGAAGAACGTGAATCCCAAGAACGAGGTGGAATATGTCGGGGCCCGGCATGTTCACGGTCCCGCAGATCGAGCGCTACCCGTGGTCCCCGTGAGGGCGGAGCGGGATGTCCTCGTGGGCGGCATGCCGGATCCACGGTGGTACGAATATTGTTAGGACCACGGTGACGAGGCGCCGACACGTTCTGTGGGAGATTTGTCATCGCGCGCGAATGGGCCGCGGCCACGGCGAGCGACATTGCCGACGCGTCGTTTCTCCCACCCCTGAAGATTCGACCTGGAACAGGTGGGGACTGATGTGATCGGGGTCAGCGGCTAGGGCCGCGCCGTGCCTAGTTCACCTTCGAATCCGTCTTCGACGGCCGCTTGAGCCTCGCCCGCCGTCCGCTGGACTTGCGGCTACCACGGTGAGTCGATGAGAACGACAAACCTTTGTGAGGTGCCGTACTATTGGTAGATAGGCCGTATTACTGACCATGTACCATGACTTTCTGCTCCTGATGGGCCTGGCGCTTGTCCTGGGATTCAAGTACAGCTATGACGCAGACCATCTCGTCGCCGTGTCGAACCTCATCGCGCGGAGCGATAACCTGAGGCGGACGAGAACTTGGCGACGCGGACCAGCTGGAGGAAGGCGCTCACCGCTCCGAGGGCGAAGAACAGGAGGCGAGGACGTAGGCCAAGCCTGCGAACAGTGCGAGTTGCGTGCCGCGTCCGGGAAGGAGCCGGTTGTCAGCGATCCGAGCGTAGCCGACGAGGACGAGTACAACCGACGCATGGGCCAGCGGCGGGAAGGCTGGCTTCAGAAACAAAATGCGAGGCGACGAGGAATTCGTGAGGGATCCCGGATTGGGTGAAGGCGGTCCCCCTGATGTTCCTTGCGTTCGCCGATGCCCGCCGAATGGCCGATGAAGGCGTCGGACGTCGCCGTCGCGTTTCGAGGTTGCTTACGCGTCGGGCCGCGGGGGACGGTCCCGTTCCCCTGACCCGCGCCGCTCTTCGTCCGTGCCCGAAGGCCGGGCCGCCGTTCCGTGGCCCGCGTGGTGGCCCGCGCCCGGAAGATGGTGTAGCGCCATGAGTCCGCCGAACAGGACGAGGAGGGCTAGACTGCCTCCGTCCGGTACGAAAAGAAAGAGGGCGGCCGCGGCGCCGGTGACGGCGACCACGTACAGAACCCGCCATGAGACCCGGCTCCTTGAGAGGAGATGGGGGCGCTCGGTCGTGTGATGAAGGCGGCCGTTCGCCATGTAATCCTGACCGGCCGGAGTCGCTTGGCGGTCCTTGTCCGGCGAAGCCGATAGGCGCGCGACAGGGTCGATCACGAGGCCTCCACTACGAACATCCCCTCCATGCCTTCCATGAGGTGCATGAGATCGTGGCAGTGGTAGAGCCACTCGCCCGGTCCGTTCTCCCCGGCGACCACCTCGAACGTGTATGTCTCGAAGGGCCCCACTTGCTTCGTGTCGACCCAGCGGTACGTGTCGGCGTCAAACCATTTGTGCCCGTGGAGGTGGAACGTATGGGACTCCGTGCCGATGCTGATCAGCCGGAACCGCACCGTCTCCCCGACGTACGCGTCGAGCGTGGGGTTGTCCGGCCACGTCTTGCCGTTGAAGCCCGCGTACATCTCCATCTCCGTGCCGGCCGGAGGGGTGAGGTTCGTGTACTCGGGCATGTACTCGTCCATGAAAAGCACGTAATCCCGGTCCACCCGCCGCTCCTCGGGAGCGCGGACGATGATTGCGCCGTACAGTCCCTTCTCGATGCCCTCAATCGAGTTCATGAACATCTCTTCGTCGCCCTCGATGGCGCCCATTTCATCTTCCATGGCCTCGCTCCGAGCCACGTGGTCGTGGTACATCCACGTCCCGATGGCGCGGCGATCGGACGTGAACGTGTACGTGTAGCTCTCGCCCGGCATCGCGTAGGCCCCGCTCTCGTAACTCCCATCGCTCGTGATCGCATAGCCGAGGCCGTGGACGTGCAGGCTGACGATCGTGTCGAGCTTGTTGACGAGCGTGACGACGACCGTGTCTCCCGCAATCGCCTCGATCTGTGGACCCGGAATCGTCCCGTTGTAGGTCCAGGCCTTGTAGGTCAACCCGGGCGCGATCTCCCATTCGACCTCGACGGCCTCGAGAGTATCGTATCGCGTCGTGGGCCTGTACGACGGAGCGCCCGACGCGGCGTTTCCGACTCCCCACCAGACCGCGCCGGCCGAAAGCCCCAGCGCGACTGCGGCAAAGATGGCGAAACCCATTCTTCTCGACAAGGGCAGAGCACATCACCTTGCCTACCACGATGATCGGCGACTCCATCCGACTTTCGCTTGGCGAGTGGAAGACCGGACGGGCGTCTTGCTCACATGTGTCAGGCTGAATATGAAAGAACGGAGGCTCTCCTCTCCCGCCTCCGGCGGCTACCTGGGGATTGGATGTCGTTCTTTGATTTGGCGATTCCCCTCGCACTGGGGGCGGTTGCAGGGACCATGGACGTGTTCAGCGGTTGGTGGGCGATGCGAAGGGACGACGTCCCATGGCTGCGGGACATCATCGCGGCCGCCGCTGGAATCGTCGTTGCCGCCGCTCAGTTCGAGCTGAGCGTTTTCCATTCGCGGATGGAAGGCGTCCGCGCAAGCCGCTTGCCTTTTGCAAAGGGACAATCCAATGAACTTGGGCCCCGTTCTTGGGTCCGAGGTCGAGAGATGGGCCTGTTCACGAGGAAATGTGCCTGGTGTGGGGCGAGACTCGCCAATCCGACGTATGTCGAGCGTATGGGCAATCGGTTCTGCTCCGAGGAGCACGCGGAGAGCTACCTAGCGCAGCAGCGGGCCGCGGGCGGGGCTGGCAAGTCGGAGGGTTGCTGCTAGAGCGTGCGGAGCGAGCCATGAAGTGCACAACCTGTGGAACGACGATGAAAGGAAAGCCCATCCGCGAGCAGATCGGGGGCATGGTCCGCTATTACTGCTCTCCGGAATGCTTCGGGGAGGAACTCCGCCGCCGGGAGAAGCCCCTGCGGAAGCGCCTCGAAGGCAGGCCGCGTCGAGCGCGCCGCGTGGAGGCGCGCGCCGGAGGACCTTGATGAAGAGGACTCCACGCCTGCCGGTGAGATCTCGAGCGCCCACCGACTACGAGGACACCCTCGCATGGACGGATTGTGCTCTCGTCGAAGAGCACGCTCGCGTCGAAGCCCCGATGTTCATCGGGGAATTGATGAGCGAGTCTCCTCAACAACCCGTGTCTAAGGGCATGCCATGACATGCAGGAGCTGCGGAAGCGTCTTAGAAGGATGGTTCTGCCCGCACTGCGGCACGAATTCGATCTCGCTATTGATGAGCGAGCACACAGGCCTTAGGAGACGGCTCGCGGTGCTCGGAGGCGCCCTTTCCGAAGGTCGATACACGGAGGCGGGCAGCGCGGCAGTCGGTCTGCGCGATTCGCTCCGTCAACACGTCATCGACGAGGAGTCGAAGGTCCTCAAGCTGCTCATCGACGTGCATGGACGCGCCGGAGTCGGAGCGGCGATCCGCACGTTTCAACGACACCGGGCCGTCCACCACCTCCTCAATGAAATCGAGAACCTCGCGCGGTCTGCACCGGAGAGTGCCTCAGGGAAGTATGGCGAACTCGCCCAGATCCTCCAAAGTCATTTCGGGGCGGAAAAGGACCGGATCTTTCCTTGGCCCTAACCACATACCGGGGGAGGTCGATCAACGCCTGATGGCAGAGACGATGGATATGATGGTCAGAGCCGAAAACAGCAACGTCGCCGAAGCGCGATGTCCGTTCTGCCGCGCTCCTATTCGGAGCGATGCGAGCCTCCACGTTTTCTGCAAGATGTGCGGAATGGGCGTGCCGATGGAATCTGCTCACCTTGTCCACTCGGGGTCCGAGACGCTCCCCTTCTGCTCACGACGCTGTCTCGTCACGTATCTTCAGGCCGTGTCGAGTCCCGGCGCACATTCCTGGGAACCGGTCGACCACGCCCCCGAGGGGTAATTGCCGAACGGAAGCTGGGGCCTGCCGTTTCTTGTCATTTGACTAGAGAAACGCCAAAGAATCGGGAGGGCGCATTAAGCTCCGTGGCCTGGCGACGAAAGGCGGTCAGGTTACGGGCCGACCGGGAGCTGGCCGAGAAGACTGCCGAGGCATTTCAGACGTCCGCGGATCCCCAGGCGCTATCGAATGCTTTCCGTGCCCATCTCGACTGCGAGCGGGAGCGTCGGCGCCTCCTAGGCGCCGTTGAAAAAGCTGCGCGGGAAGTCCTCGACTGGGAAAAGAGGTTTCGCAGCCTCGAGGCGCGGCATGAGAGCCTTCTCCAGGACAACGCAGCGCTCATCGTTGAGCGGAGACGCCTCGAAGAAAGCTCGAGGGCGTTGCGAAAACAGCTCGGCCGAGAGCGAGACCGATCGGGCGCAGTGAGGGCTGGAGCAAGTAACCGAAAAGAGACGGCGTAGGATGGAGCTCGCAGGAAATCGGCTGTGGCGCAGAACGACGCTGGGCCTGTCATTCCTTCTCGCCGTCGCAGGTGGCTTGTTCGGCTTGGTCGTCGCCGACACGATTTCGATGATTCTCGGAGGTGCCGCCGACCTGCGGCACTACGCGTGGGCCACCCTGAGCGGTCTGGCCGGTTCGCTGGCTTTTGTCCTCGCGGGACTCGTGTATCGCCTCGGTCGATCGGACCTCGCCGGACCTGGTCTCTCCGCGGGCGAACACCTTCGAACGTAGGAGGTGAACGGCTGTCGAAAACGGTTCAATGCGGTGAGTGTGGGGCTCGGCTGAAACCGGAGAACGAAGCGTCCCACATGGGCAAGGTTCATCCAAGGGTGCCTCTCGAGTCCCGCGGTGCAGTAAGCAGATCGAAGGCCAAGCCTTCCTTCCGCCTGAGGTCGAGGACCAAGAAGGCGGTCTTCGTCGTTCTCGTGATCGTCATCTTCGCGGTCGCGGCAGGAATGATCTTCCAGTCCTCAGAGAAAGGCGTGCCAATCGATTCGAGCGCCACCCCCATCCGGGTCTCCATGTCCGGGTTCAGTCCCAATACGTTGACCGTGAAGGCGGGAACGCCCTTGAGACTCGACCTGATCAACCTGGACAATCAGTACCATACGGACGGCGGTGGCTGGCACAACTTCGTGATTGAGGCCTTCGGGATGAACCGGTCCGTCGAGCCGCTCGGACAGGCCCTATTCTCCGTGCCGACGGACAGCGCCGGAACCTACACGTGGTACTGCGACGTGTGCTGCGGCGGGAAGGACAACCCCTCCATGCGGGGAACCCTTGTCGTGGAACCATAGGGGTCGTTTGGAGTGGCGCCGGTCTCTCGGGGAGTCCTGACAGCAGGCGGCGTCGTTGTCGGGGCGTCCTTCCTCGGTGCGTCTCTGGGAACCAACGTCGCTTCATCCAACCTCGGACTCACTCCGTGGCTCGTCGCCTTGGCGGGCCTTGCGGATGGATTCAATCCTTGTTCCTTCGCGGGCCTCCTCGTCTTCGCGTCCCTGACTACCACCGCGTTCGAGCGAGACGCCTTGGCGTGCCACGCCCCCGAGTTTCAGGCGTCGGCCTCACGTCGCCTTCGCACGATTCGCAACGGATCCGTGTACATTTCCGCACTCTTTCTCACGTATATGGTCTTGGGACTGGGTCTGCTAAGCGCAATGAACTTCTTCACGGAGGGCCACTGGGCCGGCAAGACTGCGGCGCTCATTAGCATCGCGATGGGTGTCTGGGTCCTGCGCGATGCATTCTTCCCTGAGAGCCGATGGAAGCTCGAAATGCCGAAGGTCTTTCGGCCCCACGTCCACAAGACTCTACAGGCGACGTTCCTTCCTGCGGTGTTCGTCGCCGGAATCGTAGTCGGCCTCTGCACGGTTCCTTGCACGGGCGGAATCTACCTCGGCGTCTTGGGCCTCCTGTCTTCCCAAGGAGGCGGTGCGGAGGGTCTGGGCCTGCTCGTCCTCTACAATGTGATGTTCATCCTACCCTTGGTCATCGTCCTCGCATTGGCGACGAGCAGGCCGACGTATCGCGCCGTTGCTCGCTGGCACCTGAGAACAAAGAATCTGGTGAAGATCGCCTTGGGCGCGGTCATGGTCGCGCTTGGCTTGGTGACCCTCCTCGTCCTCACGTGAGGTTTGCCATGACCGTCGACCAGCCGCGCCAGTCGGAGGGCCGCTACATCCCGGCTCTCAGGTACCGGTGGCTCACACCGCTCTACGATCCTGTCCTTCGGTGGCTGTTCCGCGAGGATGCGATGAAAGCCCATCTGGTCGCGCAGGCGGCGCTCCGTCCATACCATCGGGTCTTGGACCTCGGCTGTGGGACGGGGACCCTGACCGTCCTTTTGAAGGAAGCCCAACCCGAGGCGACTCTGATCGGCTTGGATGGGGACCACGAGGTTCTCGAGATAGCCCGTCGAAAGTCTGCCGTTGCGGGAGTTGAAATCACCTGGGACCATGGGATGGCCTACGAACTCCCGTATCCGGACGGCTCGTTCGACGTGGTTCTCTCAAGTCTGATGTTGCATCACATCACCCGAGAACAAAGGATACGTACGCTGTCCGAGGTCTATCGCGTGCTCAGGCCTGGTGGCTGGCTGCACGTCGCGGACTTCGGAAAGCCGCAGAGCACCTTGATGCGCGCCCTCTCCAAAGTAAGCGAGCTCCTTGAGGAGACGGAGGACGGCGTGGAAGGTCGGTTGCCCGGAATGTTCCGTGCCGCCGGATTGGAGGGCGTGGAGGAGACGCGAAGGTTCAGGACGCCTCTCGGAACCCTGTCCCTGTACCGTGCACGGAAGCCATAGGCAGATGCCTGGCGTTGGGGGAGGTGCGGACACGCGCGGACGTTGAAATCGCTGGCGAGAGTCGAGTTTGCCCGCAGTGAAAGCGGACCGGGGAATCCGAGAAAATGGATGCGGGAAGCGGCAGAACACGATCAAAGGAGATGATCTCTGCAGGAGGAGGAAAGAGTCCGCCCCGGAGGGCGGGCGTAAGGAGGACAACCGGGAGACGAGCCAGAGCTGGTACCTCGAGCCGGCATCGACGTCCAACGGGAACCTCAATCCTCCTTGATTGAGCGCAGAACGCATGGAGTACGACGAATCCCAGCAGGCCCGTTCCCGCTTCTCGGGCTGACCCAGGGACCCTCGCCGAGAGCATTCGGGTCGGTAGATCCGAACTGGCGCCACCGTATGGAGATTAGCCAAACAGCTCTTCGTCCTCTGACGCTGCTGACTGGGACAAAAGCCAAGGCCGTGAGCGGGTTACTCGGCGCTCCCTAACTTCTCGATGTCCGCGAGGTCTTGGAGGGATCCGCGCTCCGCCTTCCGCTCCGCGAGGTCCCTAACGGAGATCACATCGATCACCCGATTTCCGAACCGTCGGCGCACGGCGCGGGAGAGGATCGCGTCGAAGTCCGCGTCGAAGAAGAAATCGATCAGCCATCCTGCGAGGTTGAACGAGATGTGGCGCGCGCCCTTCCGCAAGGCCTCGTCCGCGGTGCGCGGTCCCGGGCGGGCCGGCACGCCCCCCAACTCATCCATCACCGCGTACACGGTCCGGACAGCGTTCGGCCTCACGGGGACGAGGAAGTCCACGTCCTTTGTCGCTCGCTCGTATCCGTACGCAGCCATCGCGAATGCGCCATAGAGGACGAACCGGATTCCCGCGCGCCGGAGCGCATCGACGACGTCCGCATATGCCTCGAGCAGCGTTCGCCGAATCTTCGGGCCGGGGTTCGCCATCCGGTGAACTCCCTCGACTAGCTCGAAGTACCGTTCGCGGGTCATCCTGAGAGCCACATCCTTGCAGGGCTTGAACCCTCCGGAGAGAGTGGTGAATCCGGGTTGCCCCGCGGAGGCGACCGGAGGCGTCAAGACCCAAAACGAGCCGAAAGACGTGACCCCGGACAAGGAGGTCGTCGCCCTGTGCCGGATCGGGGAGCGGTCCTCCCATTCGCCGTTCGTCCGGAAGTGCCTCCTCGGCGATTCGGTCGCGAGGGACGATGACATCTCCGGGACAGACGGGGGACCTCGTAATAAACCAAATGCGAGGCGACGGAGGTCGACAGGGAACCGGGCGGCGCAGATGGGGATGGGCCGCTGGGTAGATTTGTCCGTGCCTTGGCCGGCTACCTAACGAATCCCAGCAGGCCCGCCTCCCCTTGCCGCCCGAGAGCCGAACTAAGTTTCTTGCCTGATCGGCGCAACAACAGGCTAGTAGTAGTCGCAGAGCGGCGCTGGCCCCATGGCCACATCCTACACATCTGTCGGCAACGATTTCAGCTGCTCAATCCGCTCTTGACCAGGGAACCTCCAAGCAAGGGACGAGGGATCGAACAATCTCCAGTCTAACTTGCAGAAGCTGACTTGCCCAAGGGAAATCGTCGGCGGCCGATCTTGGACCGCGATCACCGGGGGTGCGCGCGCCTTGTGGTACTGGTTCACCAGTCTTACCACGGGCAGGAACTGATCCACCGGCAAGAAGCACGAAACGTGGCATTCGCCTTCAACGTCGAGGCCTGGTTTGAATGCGGTCACAATCGATCGACGAGAAGCTTCGATCGCCAACTTCAGCGAGGCGTCGGGTGACGCCGCTCGAAGGATGAAGTTCAGGAACATTGAATTCGTAAGAGAGGGCCAGTCGAAGAACACCCGCGGTTGGAGGAAAACTTCGTCGAAGCGGTCCATGAGCTCGCGCCATTGCTTCTGCAGCAACCGAAGGGCGGACCCCGGCTTCCGTAGGGCTCTCGTGAAGCGTCCCTTCGCATATCCACGAAACGACGCCTCGCGCGACCGAATTACCTGCCACACTTGGCGTGAGGAGAAGTGCTCCCAGATGTGCTCGACAACGAGCGGGACGACAAGCGGGGACTCCGCAATCATTTCGCCCACGTTCACCTCAAACTCCTCCCTGAGGTGCCGCCGAATCAAGAGCTCAAAGTATCGGTTGTCCGCGGGGCCCGTCAGATGAGCCTTGCCATCCGGAGTAATCACCTCGTGGAAGGGGGAGAAAATGAAGTGCGTGTTCCTTGCTTTGAGGAGTCGAAAGTCGGCGACAAGGCCCAGCTCCTTCGCCGCCTTCCAGAAGTCTAGGAATACGTTTAAGGCGGAACCAGGGACCCAGTAGCTCTGGCTGACCACGGAACTGCCGTCCCCAAGTTCGACCTCAGCGCTGAAGGACGCACTGAAAGGCAAAAGTCCAAGGATCTTAGGATTCCGAAGGCCCCGACATCTTACAAGGACATCCTGAAGTCCCAGGAGGTTCGCCTTGGGGTAGGGGTAGTAGACGAAGCCTCCCTTCTCCCGAAGGACAGAGAACCATCGATGGACGGTCCTCGGCGGAACGCGCCTCCCGTCGAGGTTGAAGGTCTGGGACACCTCCAGGGGAGTTAGCCACCCCGATCTGCGTGTGAGGAAGGTCAGGAGGTGCATCAAGCGCGGGTCGAAGAGCCGCATGGCCCTCCCCATCTGTCAGGATACTTAAGCGTGTACTGCCACGGAATGGCGGAGATGCGGCACTGCGGTTATTTATCCGGAGGGCCTGATAACCCTTCACATGCATCGAGGGCGAGTGCGGTTCAATAGCGCGCTCTTGGTGGCAGTGGGTCTAGCTCTGGCGGTATTCACCGTTGTCCCGGTAGTGGGGCAGGCGGGGAAGCCCATCTGCCCGCAGTTTGGGCCTTCGGCCTTCGCGGGACCGATTGTTGTATCGCCATGCCCAGGCAACTCCCTGCCAGCTAGGACCAAACAACATCGTCACTGGTGACATCGGCACCTTGAAAGACTCCGCGGATCGAATCCGCGTCTGGCAGCCCTCCGGAATCAACAGTTATCAGATGAACTGGTTCAGTGAGGACTGCGGTAGGGCCTCGGACGTCCTTGTGGGGGATCCGGATAATGATGGCGAGAAAGAGATCCTGATCTTCGCGTGGACGACGGTCAAGAGCAAGGGAAGTCAGGAGACTCGGATTTTCTTCAAGACCTACGAGCAGGGCTCCACGGGCGCGTCATCGGAGAGTAGCCCCTACTTCTTGGGCGGTCCCGGCTGGGATACGGACGGGGTCATAGCCGATGTCGACAGCGACGGGAAAAGCGAGGTCATCGCGATTACAGTATCCCGGCTTGTGATCTACGGTCACGCAAGCTCCGGTTACGTTATTGAATTCGCAAGCCCGCTCCTGACCGCCCGTCGCCAGGTCGAGGGAGCCGTGGGCAATGTCGACCTCGATCCGGAGTTGGAAATCGTCACGACGACCTACGATGACGGTAAGGGCGGCACAGTGCTCGTTTGGAACCGCCAAGCCGATGGTACATGGACGTACCAAGAGGCAGAATCGGTTGCGTCCTTGAGCGTTTACAAGGCACGCATCGGGAACGTCGATGGGGACGCCACCCCGGAGATCGTCGGGGTAACCTCCAACTACGATACGAAGGAAACATACTTCCTCGTATGGGAATCCACCGTCAACGGGTACAATCTGCAATCGGTCCAGAAATCCGATCTCGACGGAGACGCGACTGCTTGGGGCGCTTCCCTAGGCGACATGAACGGTGATAGCCGGGCCGAACTGTGCTGGGAACCGCCGGAATTCCAGGGAAAGCCATGGTGTGGACCTTCGGAGGGAGCGGCTGGACCCTGTTGTGGAGCATCGACAACTCCGCCGTGACCAACGATGTACACATCGGTGACGCAGACGGAAATCCTAGCACGCTGGAGCTAGTCTTCACGGGTGTTGCCCATTCGAGCGGCAGCGGCGGTACCGGTAACCCTTTGTACATTGAGGTGTTCGTTTGGGCCGGAACAGAAGCCACGTCTTCGTGGAGGTTCTCTAGCGATTTCGGTGAGGCCTGGTCTTCCGACCTCGGGTAGCGTGCCAATCCCACGATTCGACTGAGTACCTTGCTTGACCAACCGCGCCCCGGCGCCGCGAAAAACGGATGCCTACCTCATGAATGGCTGCCGAGCCCACTGATGCCGCCTCTCGGTTCCGCGAGCGACGCGATCCTATCGTGCGGAGCCACCTTGTCCAGTCTGTGGACGAGGTCCACGCCCCTCTCGAAGCATGCCGGATTGATCGACCCGTTCGGTTCGAATCCTTGCAGGCCCGTAGCTTTCTCCTTGCAGTCGAACCCTAATCAAGCGCTTAGGTCCGAGGCAGCCCTCGAACGCTTGCGTGGCGTCGATGCTGTTCGTGCCGTCGCGAGTGGTTGCCAAGGCCCCTCTTAGCGTCCCCTGCGTGTGGGAAAAGGCGCTCTGCCAATCTTTCCCCGATCGTGGCGGCGGGGGATGGATGGACGCATTAGGGTGCCACGCGGTTGGATGGCGGCAATCGCGGAAGGAATAGCCCATATACACGGTCCCTAATCCCCGCCCGGTGCCGGGCTACAAACATCCATGTCGGTTCTGTGGCAAGCTCGTCGACGCGAACTCCGCTTTCTGCCCTTTCTGTACCCGACCCCACCCCCACCACGCTGTCTGCCCCTGGTGCGTCGCCCCTATTCAGGCGGAGTGGCAGATCTGCGGCAAATGCGGGAACGCTCTCGTCGTCCCGTGCGGACGGTGCGGAAAACCCGTGGGTCCCGACGTGGATGTCTGCGAGCACTGCGGGACGACCCTGCGATACCGTTGCCCGACTTGCGCCGCGGTCGTCTCGTCCGGGGACAACACCTGCGTCCGATGCGGAGCCCGCCTGAAGGCTTTCTGGAAATCCAAGGGGGTCCGCTGAACTCGGACTCCGGCCAGACATGCGCCATCGGATCGACGGCTCGAGTCCCCGAAATCTGCGTGGGTACCGACCGGTGTTGTTGACTTAGCATAAAGGAAGTCCCTCCCCTTCCGATTCGTGTTTGGGATGACACTTGTCAGAAGAGGATGGGACGGGAGGCCTCATCGGCCTCCTGTGGGAAAAGGGTGTCGTGCGCCGGGAGAGGACGCCCCTGGGGATCGTCCTATGGGCTCTCTTCCTGTACGTGAGCGGGTCGTCGTCGAGGCGGGTAAGGGATCTCTTGGAGCATCGTGTTCGGAGGAGTCACGTCGCGGT
>Ga0073934_10003812_pt1 | contig 26641 bp, 17 predicted proteins | sample LarsenN4metaG_FD_76834 | JGI IMG/M metagenome (GOLD analysis project Ga0073934, IMG submission 76834) | Hot spring sediment bacterial and archeal communities from British Columbia, Canada, to study Microbial Dark Matter (Phase II) - Larsen... ... | reverse complement strand
CGCAGCTGAACGAGCCTGTCCTCCTCCCCCGCCTGCACCAGCAACCGGCTTACCGTACCTGCCTGCGCGTATTGAGTCTGGCCAAACGGTACAGCGCCGCCCGCCTGGAAGCCGCCTGTCGCTACGCACTGCCCACCGAGATCCGGTCCTACAAAGGTCTGCACCATATCCTGGAAGCCCAGCTCGACCGCCTCTCGCCTTCCGAACCGACACCCGATGTCCCGCCCACCGACCACGCCAACCTGCGTGGCCCGGCCTACTATCAGTGAGGAGAAACGACCAATGCTACTCCAACCCCTCTTGGACCAATTGAGCGCTTTAGGTTTGACCGGGTGCCGCACGGCGCTCGAGGCCCAGCAGCACAATCCGCAATATGCCGAGCTCACCTTCGAGGATCGGCTCGGGCTTTTGTTGGAGGTCGAATGCACGCGGCGCACCGACCATCGCTTGCAGCGCCGCGTGAAGGCCGCCCGTTTCGCGCTGCCCGCCACGATCGAAGAAGTGATATTTTCTCCCGCGCGTGGCCTCGATCGACGCCGCGTGCTGGACTTGGCCCAAGCTGAATGGATTCCACGGCATTTGAATACGCTCGTGCTCGGCCCGACCGGGGCCGGAAAAACTTTTCTCGCTTGCGCGCTTGGCCACTCCGTCTGCCGACAGGGCTTCAACGTGCGCTACGAACGCACCTCCCGCTTGCTGCAGCAGTTGCATCTGGCGCAGGCGGATGGCTCCTATGCCAAACTCCTCGCCAGTCTGGCGCGCCTGCCGCTGCTTATTCTCGACGACTGGTTGCGTGATCCGCTGACCACGGCCCAGGCCCGGGACCTCTTGGAAATCCTGGATGACCGCTATGGGCGGACCTCCACCTTGATTGCCACCCAAATTCCCGTGGCCGATTGGCATGCGCAAATTCCCAATCCCACCCTCGCCGATGCGATCCTCGATCGGCTCGTACACCAGGCCCATCGCCTGGAACTGAAAGGAGAGTCCATGCGCAAGACGCGTACCCCCTTGTCTTGATCGGCGCTGACGGGTATCATCGACCTATCCGCGTCGCTGCGCTCCGCGCTAAACGGCCTGCGGCCCAGCTGATCGCCATCCAGCGGATTGGGTGATCGGCTTGCGTCGGATTGAGTGATCGGCATCAGCCGGAATGAGTGATCGTTTTCACCGGAATGTGCAGTGGTGGGTATCTTTCCCAACGAAGCGGCTTGTTTGCGCTTGGTGAGCGCAATCTTGATGGAACAAGACGAGGAATGGCAGACCGGCAGAATCTATCTTTCCATGGAGCAGAAATGAAAACGAGAACAGCCTTTTGAAAAAAGAGCCATTCCCGTTTCCGTGGGGGGACACCATTTTACCCGAACTTTGTCTTGCCAGAGTCCCACCATTTTGAGAGACTCTGCTTCCGAAGAAAACCAGACCTCTTTTACAGAAAAACCCTTGCACTATCTAATCCGCTAACTTCGATAGCCAATCCGATTTTACGAGAAAAGGTAGATGTAATCGCCACTATACTTGGCCCCTTTGTCAAGACCACAGATCAGCCAAACTAAGGTGTGAAAAACGGGTAGTTGAGTGAGACGATCCCCGCCGTCGTAGGGCGGTGGATATGTGGGAAACGCGGAGCGGTTTCCACATATCCACCGCCCAATCGGTTCAAGCGGCAAAGTGCACCTCGGCGGGTGGGCGATGGCCCAGACTCTGATGCAGCCGCGCATGATTGTAGAACGGAAAGTAGATGCCCAAGCCGCGGTCCAAGTCGGGGACCGTGGCGTAGTCCATCAGGTAGATATTCTCATACTTCACCGTTCGCCACAGGCGCTCCACGAAGATGTTATCCAGCGCGCGACCGCGCCCATCCATGCTGACCCGAATGCCGGCGGCTTCTGGGGCGGGGCAGCGACGCAGTACCGCCCCTACCTACCACTGGTGTCACGGAATTACTGAGCAGGAACGAGAGTTATGCTTTCGCTCTGGCCGCCCAAGTTATGGTCAGGGCGGCGGTCGCCCACCGCCCTGCCACTCCCGAACCAGACGTGAGAGTTTCCCCTCATCCGGCTCTGAGGTGTGTAGCTGTCCCCGTCAGATAGCGCTCAGGACAAGGGTGCTCAACGCCGCCGCGGCGCGGTCGTAGATGTGCCGTTCGCAGGCCGGATGGCGCAGCGTTTCTTCCAAGAGTGCTCGCGCCTGCGCCGATGCCCCTTCCTGAAGTAGAATTTGCGCCCGCCGGTATAGCGCTCGCGCCGCGCGGAAACCATTTTCGGATGCTCGGATGTACGCTTCAGCTGCCTCCAAGTCGCGCCAGGCGCCAGCCATATCGCCGGTTTCCTGCGCCGTCCCGCTCAGCAGCAGCAGGCAGTCGGCCATCCCGTCGCGATCCTGCATTTGTTGATACAGCGCTAAGCCGCGCTGCGCCAGGGTCTGCGCGGCGGGGACATCCCGGCGTTTCAGCGCCGCTTCGCTCAGCCCTTTGTAACTCTGCGCCACGACCCACAGGTTGTTGATGCGCTCACCGATGACCAGGCTTTTCTGGAAGCAATCGGCGGCGGTCTGGGCGTCATCCTGGGTCAGCGCCACCAGTCCCAGGTTGATGCGCGCCTGCGCTATGCCCCAGGGATAGCCGATCTCTTCACAAAAGGTTAGGTTGCGCAGGAAACTCTGCCAGGCGGCGGCGTAATCTCCCCGCGCGCGCTGAACCAGCCCCAGTCCATAGATGGCATACTGCACACCCCAGGTGTAGCCGGCCTGCTCACACACGGCCTGGGCCTCCCTGCACAGGGCTTCGGCCTGGGCAAAATCCCCCAACTCGTACGCCGTCCAGCCGAGCATATAGAGACAATCGCCGATGCCCATCGCATGTTCCATAGCCTGGTAAATCTCCAGGCTCGCTTCCGTCCACATTTGCGCCTGGGCGTATTGCGCTTGCAAAAAAGCGACCCAGGCCTTTTGGTAAAGCAGGAAGGCCTGATCCTCGTCGGACGGCAGTCCCGACAAGGCCAATCCTTCTTCGATCAGGCCGGAGGCGTAGTCATACTGCGACAACTGCCGGTAAAAGACGGCCTGCCGCGCCAGTAACTGCCGCAAGAGGTGCGCCGCGGTCGGATCTGCGGGGGCCGCGTCCTGCATCTGCTCGATGGCCGGTTGAAAAACGCGCGTACCCTCCTTGAACCAGGACTTGGACTCGTAAAACACAAACAGCCCGTGCGCCAGGCGGGCGAGCAGGGCCACGTCCCCACCGGCGAGCCCCCACTGCCAGGCCGCCAGCACGTTCTGTAACTCTTGTTCGATTTCGGCCTGGGCCTGGTTTTGCTGTGACCCTCTCAAGACGCTCTCGCGTTGCCGGACAAAATCCGCAAAAAAGGTCGCATGACGGGCGCGCACTTGCGCCGCGTGCTGCTGCGCCTCCAGTTTTTCCGCCGCATAGTAGCGGATGTCGGCGTGCAGGCGATAACGCGCCAGTGACGCTTCCGGCGCGAGCAAGGATTTGCGCGACAGAGAGGCCAGCGTCGGCGCGCTCACCCCGGCCACCTGCTGCGCGGCCTCGGCCCCAAAGCCACCGCGGAACACCGCTACCTGCATCAGGGCGGAACGCTCTTCTGCGGATAGCAAACTCCAGGCCTGGTCAAAAACTGCCCGCAGGCTGCGGTGCCGGGCGGGGAGATCGGGACTGGTGGAGGCCAGGAAATCGAGGGTGCTTTTGATGGCGTCGGCGATGCGTTCGAGCGGCATGTCGCCGACCCAGGTGGCGGCCAGTTCGATGCCCAAAGGCGACCCCTCCAGCAACCGGCATATCTCCACCACTGCCGGGCTCTGCCCGGCGGTCAGTGTGAACCCCATGCGGGCGCGGCCGGCGCGCTCGGCGAACAATTGCGCGGCCTCGGAGAGTGACACGCCATCTGTTAGCTCCTCACATCCCAGTCCTTGCAGGGAGAGCACCGACTCGGCCTGCAGGTTCAGGCGTTCGCGCGAAGTGATCAACAGGGTGATCCGCGGCGCAGTGCGCAGCAGCCTCAGGACTAACTCGGCGCCGCCTAGGGGAAGCAGGTGCTCAAAGTTGTCCAGCACCAGCAACAGTTCGCGCCGCTCGTTGTGCAGGGCATGGAGCAGTTGGGACCAAATGTCCTGCGCGCCAGAGAACTTGAAGCCCAGCGCGTGGGCGATGGCGAGCGCCACATCGGTGGCATCTTCGGTATCGGCCAGGGGCAGCCAGCAGACTCCGTCAGCAAATTGATCCGCCTGGGCGGCAGCCGCCTGCAGGGCCAGCCGGGTTTTGCCGATGCCTCCTGGACCCGTCAGGGTAATCAGGCGGTACGCTGGATCGCTCAACCGTTCGGCCAACAGCGCCAGTTCGGTCTCGCGACCGATGAAGGAAGTCAATTGCGCCGGTAAATCAGGAACCAGGACAGAGGGTAGAGTCGTTCCGGTAGGGAGCGGTGCGCCGGTACGGATTTGTTCGTACAGGGCGCGGGTCTCTTCCGTCGGTGCCAGACCCAGTTCTTCCGCTAGGATCCGCCGACAGATCTCAAATTGCTCCAGCGCCGCCACGCGCCAACCGTCTGATGCCAGCAAGCGCATCAAGTGCCGATGGGCGGCTTCCTGCCAGGGTTCCAGGGCCAGTTGCTGGCGGATATAGGCCTGCGCGGCCGGGTAGTCACCGCGCCGCTCCGCCGCCTGCGCCAGCAGCGTGAAGGCTTCCAGGGCCTGAACGTGCAGCCGTTCGCGCTCGATGGTTATCCAGTCATCGAATTCCGGGCAGCCCTTGAGCGTAAACCCGGCCAGCAGGTCACCGCGATACAAGGTCACGGCCTGCGCCAGCCGCTCTAGGCAGTAACGACAGGTCTGCCGGTGGCGATGGCGATGGTTTTGTACCTCGGCCCACAGGCGCTGCCAGGTCAGCACATCTACCTCCACGTCGCCGGCCGCGTTGAATTGGACAGTTTGGGAGGTCGCCAACAAAAAAGCGTCACCGAGGGCGCAACGCAGGTTATAGAGCGCCTGACGGAGGTTCTGGGCGGCGTGTGCCGGCGCGGCTTCCGGCCAGAAAAGCGCGCTCAACGCCTCGCGACGAAAGATGCGCTCCGGCTCCAGCGCCAGGCGCACCAGCAGCGCGCGAACCTTGTCCGACTCCAGGTGGGTGACGGGCCGGTCGTCCAGCGTGATGGCTAACGACCCCAGCAAGGTGAGCGAAAGATGTGGCATAATGCCCGTGTTCCTGTTACTCTTTTTCGGGACAGCGCACCGGGACGATTGCGGCGGCGCGCTCCCGCTGCTCGGCATCAAGGGTGACCAGCGTGGCGGCGAAACGGCGCGCCACAGCGATATAGACGGCATCGCTGCCGCGCAGGCAGTGGCGGGCGGCGATTTCGGCAGCAGTCTGCGCCAAGCGAGTATCCAGATTGACCAGCGTGAGTTCCGGGAAGTGGCTCACTTCCAGCGCAAAGGCATATCCGAGATCCGGTTTACCCTGGCCACGTCCGATGGCGGCAGCAATTTCTACGATAGCCAGGGTGGGCAGGATAATCGGCGCGCCCGACTGTCGTACCTCGTGCAACAAAGCTTTACAGGGGAGATGTGCCTTCTCTGAAGGGGTGAACGCGCTGACAAAGACGCTGGCATCTATGGTAACGGGGTTGCTCATCGGCGCATCTCCGAGAGGATTTCGACGGCGCTTTTCTCGCTTTGCCAGTTTTGGGCGATCTCCTGGCCCAGGGCTTCCAGCCGCGTCCAGACCTCGTCCGGGTCGGGCTGGGGTGAAGCGGCATCAATCGGCAGCAGGACGGCTACCGGCTCGCCACGTTGGGTAATGATGTAACGGGCGCGGCGCTCCTTGACCGCGCGTACCACTTCCGAAGCGCGGGCTTTGAGTTCACGAATGCCAATCTCTTCCATTGCAGTTCCTTTCCTATGTGGTCACTTGTGTAACTACATTGTATACCCGTTCCTGGGCTGCTTCAAGCCCGAACATTGCCGCAATTTAGAGATGCCCTGACGTTTTCCTGACGGCCTTCCGGTATACTCTCCTCTGAAACTTGATCTCAAAAGGCACGAGGAGGCATCATGCCCCAAAATGTTCTTCGACCGGCGTTAACGGGAATCAGCAGGCAAGGGGAAGAGAGACGGAATGGAGATGTCAGATTCAGAAGGAGACGAAAATGAAATTGGCTTACAGAATCTATGGGTTGATCGCCGTATTGATTGGGGTCCTATCGAATAGCGGATGTCAAGCGGCGCCCGTTGCCACGCCAACAGCGTCCCCCACTGCGACCGCAACGGCTGCCCCGGCGCCGACGGCGACGATAGAGCCAACATCGGCCACTGCCTATGCCCACGAGCAAATGATTCGCTTCGACAGCGAGCCGCTTGACTTTAGGGCTGAAGGCGCAGTGCTGGGCGGTCAGCGCGACCGTTATGAATTGCAAGTCTTGCCGGGCGAGATGCTGGATGTGTGGCTGATGTCATTGGAAGGCAACGCCGTGCTGAGTATTTTGGGTCCCGATGGCACACCGCTGCCGGGCACCGAAGAGGGACAAGATGTGACCCGCTGGACGGTCATTCTGCCCGCTGGCGGCACACACAGTATCTTGGTCGGCTCGACGCGCGGCAACGCCTCTTACACGCTCTCGGTGCATACGGCGATGCCTGCTTATCAACCCCTCTCGCTCCAGGATTGCCAAACGCTCCAGGCGGACATGACGCGCGCTTTTGAGATGCGCTTTACCCTCATTGACGCGCCGTTCACCGATCCGCTCACCGGAGGGAGCGGTATGGCCTGTACTCTGGAAGCCAACGGCACCGGCGCCGATTTCGGCGCGATCCCCGAAGTGATGACCCAAGTGCGCAGTGTTTTGGCTGGCTGGCAGGAAAATCCACTCTACGCAGCCGATAGCCCCACGGCTTCGATGACGGCATTCACGCGGGATAGGGCACTTCTGGTGGTGATGGCATCCTGGGAACCCCGCGCCGATGCCGATTGCCCGACGGATCAGCCGATTTCGGCCTGCTCACTCACGCCGGAGCAACAACTGTTCAGCGTGCGGCTGCAGGGGGTTCAATACTGAAGCGCGCGTAGCACAGGATTAATCCTGTGCTACTTTGCTACTGTGCTACGGAGGCCCGATGTTGACCGATGGTGTTCCATCTCATTACACTTCCTACCTCCTGCGCGTGTGGCGCGTGGAGGGGCAGCGCCCACCGGGCCTACGGGCGCTGCTATGGAAGCAAAACAGCCGCAGGGCTGAGAAATCTTAAGGAGGCTAAGGATGAAAGGATTGACTTCAACTCGATGGATGATCGCCGGGTTGCTCTGCCTGGCCCTGATCGGAACCGTGAGTCTGGCGCAGGCGCGCGTTTTGCAGGCGACCCTCGGCACCGCCTTCACCTACCAGGGCCGCCTCACCGATGACGGCGCGCCCGCCAACGGGACGTATGACTTGACTTTCGCGCTCTACAACGACCCGACCGCCGGCGTGCAGGTGGGCGGCACGGTGACGAAAGACGACGTGAGCGTGAACGACGGCCTGTTCACCGTCACACTGGACTTTGGCAACGTCTTCGACAGGACGGCGCTCTACTTGGAGATCGGCGTGCGTCCCGGCAGCGACACCGGTGCATATACCACCCTCGCGCCGCGCCAGCCGCTAACCGCTTCGCCCTACGCCAGTTACGCCTTAAAAGCCCCCTGGAACGGGCTGATCGGCGTCCCAACTGGCTTTGCCGACGGCGTGGACAACGACACCACCTACACTGCTGGGACGGGATTGACGCTCAGCGGCGCGCAGTTCAGTCTCTCAACACCTTACCGCCTACCGCAAAATTGCGCCAATGGCCAGGTCGCCCGATGGGACGTCACGGCCTCGGCCTGGACGTGCGCAGTCGGAGGTGACATTACCGCTGTCAATGCAGGAACGGGCTTGACCGGTGGTGGCGACAGCGGGGATGTCACCCTGAGGGCCGATACCCAATATCTCCAACGCCGCGTGACCGGCGCCTGTCCGCCAGGCCAATATCTCAAAGCCATCAACGAAGATGGCTCGTTGGTCTGTGAAGGTCCTGCGATGTATACGACTGCTACATTTTGTCAGCAAAGTATCGGAGACGACCGCGGAACATGTTCTGCCTCTTGTCCAATTGGTCAAGGGTATGTGCGCACCGGAGGCGGATGTGAATCAGAATATGTCGAATACCTCATAGAGAGTCGGCCCAACAGTGATGGCGCCGGTGGGTGGACCTGTTCCTATTACGATATGGCACCGGTTCACGCGTGGTGGATTAAGGCGTATGTCATCTGTCTGCAACCATAGTTTAATAGTCGCCAATTCATGAGCATATGATGAACTCACCATACGCAGCCAGTTAGCAGGATTGAGTTCCCGCAACTTGGCATAAGCGGCATGAATGGCGTGCAAGCACAACTTGGATTTGAGGGCAAAGTGGTTGAGTTTGGTGTCGCCTTTACCCTTACTGGCACAGGTGAGCAGTTCAAGGCGGAGGCAAACCAGATATCGTTGAGCGCATACTTGAAGGGAATCTGATTTCTCACAGCTTGTTGCAAGAGGTAAGGTGAGTGATGAAAAGTAAAATCTTGATAATCTTCTTGATGTGGGTTGTCTTGCTGACCATCACAGTCGGTGTTTCAGCGCAAAACAGTTATTCGATAGATTGGTGGACAATTGATAGCGGCGGTCGTACCTTCAGCAGCGGCGGCGCGTACAGCTTAGGCGGAACAATCGGACAGCCGGATGCCGGTGTGCTGGCTGCGGGCAACTACACGCTCAGCGGCGGTTTCTGGAATGGCCCCGCCTCGCCACAATATAGGGTGTTTTTGCCGCTGGTGGTGAAGAACACGCCGTAGTAACCTGGCACAGATTTTTCATGGATGTACACGGATGAAGTCAGGGTCAAAAAGCGTTCCATCCCACTACACCTCTTACCTCCTGCGCATGTGGCGCGTGGACGGCGAGGCGCGCTGTCGCCTGCTGCTGGAAAACGTCGCCACCGGCGAGCGCGTGGGATTCGACAACCTGTCCGACCTGCCGGCCTTCTTGGAGGCGCAGATACCAATAGAGCCGAAAAGTCTGGAGACTTTTGGAGGTGATGATGCATAGAAAATTACTCCTGTTGATTCCGTTGCTGTTCACCCTGCTCGGTGCAGGCACTTACGGTGTAGCAGCGAGCGCCGCCTCTTCCCCGACCCTGGCGGACGCGCAGCGCCGTTGGGAGCAAGTTACCTTCTACCGCTTTTCTGCCACAATTGACCAGGAGCAAATCCCTGCCGCGACGCTGACCAACGTGGGCCAGACCGGCCGCCGCCAGCGCTTCTACCTTTCCGGCGAAGCCTGGCCCGCCGAGCAACGGATGGAAGCCAGCCTGTGGACGCAGGGCGGCGATGTGCGCAACGGCCAGGGCAAGATTGACCTGCGCCTGGAAAACGGGCGCACCTGGATCCGCGCCGCCGGCGCGGACTGGCAGCCGCTGGACGATTTCAGCGCCGCCTTTGCTCCCAACGGCGACTGGCTGGCCCTGTTGACGGCGGCGCAGGAGGCCATCGTGTCGGAGGAGACCGGTCAAGCCGACGAGCGTTTCACGCGCTACCCCTACCGCCTGGACGGCCCACGCATGGCCCGCGCGATGCAGGAATGGACGGCCGCTGCACTCTCTGCCCGCGGCGAATTGCCCCCCGGCGTGGAGGTCGAACTTCCCGCCGCCTTTCGGAATATCACGGGAGTGGGCGAACTGTGGGTAGATGAGCAGGGCCTTCCCGCGCGTAACACGCTCACCTACGACCTGCCCGGCGAGAACGGCGCGATGACGCGCCTGACGATGCAGGTGGATTTCAGCGACGTGCGCCTGGCCGCGTCGCCGGTCGCAAGGGCACTGGGCGTCTCTCGCCTGCCCACCGCGCCGGAAGTAGGGACGCGCGCGCTGCCGGTCGCGCTGGTCGCGCTGGTCGCGCTCGTTGTCGCGCGCGGCGGACGCTCGCGCCGGGTCCGCACGGTGGTGAGTGGACTGGTCATCGCGAGCACCCTGTTCGGCCCCTTGGCGCAATCGGAGCGCGCCGTGGCCGCCGCCGAACGCCGGCAGGCGACGCAGGCGCAACAGCAGGCCCGTCAGGCCCGCGCCGAGGCGATGGACGCGCTACAAGAGGCGCTGGCCGAACCATCTCCCGCCGGCAAGTTGGCCGTGGCGGGCATTTCGCCGCTGGAAGCGGCGCGCGCCGACACGCTACCCTCTCCCCTGTCATCTGACCCCCTTCCCTTCTCCCAAAGTTGGGAAAGGGGAAGGGGTGGCGGCGTAGCCACCGGGGTTGGGGTGAGGGCCTCCTCCCACTTGCTCACTAACCCCGACGGCGATGACGACGGCGACGGTCTGACCAACGCCGAGGAGGAACGCCTGGGCACGTCGTCCATTAGCGAGGACAGGGACGACAACGGCATTCCCGACGGGCGCGATAGCGACGCCGACGGTGTCTCGGATTACGACGAGGTGACCGGCTTTTTCATCAACGACCGTTGGTGGTATGGCGACCCGCTGCTGTCGGACACGAACAACGACGGCCTTCCCGATGGGCTGGAGTGGAACCTAGACACTGACAGCGACAGCACGCCCGACCTCTACGACGACGATAACGACGGCGACGGTGTGCCGGACGCCTATGACCTCTCGCCCTTTGAGCGCCGGACGGCCGTCTTTGCGCGCAGCCAACCGCTGGAATTCAGCGTCAACGGCTTTACGCCCGATCGCTACCTGTCTGTGGAGTATCAACTCCGCCCCACCAACCCCAATCATCTCTGGTACGCGCTCACCACGCGCGACTGGCCGCGCGATGAAGAGGGGCAGATGCAGGACCGCGATGGCAAGACCTTCCTGGACGTGAACCCCGATTCAATGCACCCGCAGGATGCCTACGGCGACGTGCGTCTCGTGCCAATGTTAGAGATTGAAATCCCCGGCACGGCCGGCCCTAGCCACCTGGCGACCACGACCCCTTATATGAGCCTGACGCTGGACGAGTACACCGACCCGCGCTATCGCGTGGGGACGCCCTTCACCGGCACGGTGACGCTGCGCCGCAGCGCCGCTGGCAGGATAGACCTGCAAGCCACCCTCTCCCGTGCCGACGCGCTGGGCTATCATCGCCTGGCCCTCTACAACGGCACGTGCGAGCGCCCACAGGAGCGCAGGGCGATGACTCGCATCTACCAGACAAACACTGCCGCACAATTTGCGTTCAGTTTTGACGAACTCGCCAATCAGCCCTACGCGCTGCTCTTCTACCACGAGGACGAAGTAGCCGTCTTGAACAACCCCGCGCTGGCTTTCAATCCGCTCCATCTCCCCGCCAACTATGGCTGCGCCGACATTCCGGCCGCGGCGCTGCCGTTTGAAGAGAGCCGCGCGTTGATGGCCGATCCGCAGTTCTACGAGCCGTATGGCGCTTCCGTCATCGGCCTGGGGCCGGGCCAGGGGCGGACGGTCTATCTGCCGCTGCAACTGGCAACCGATTCAACCACCGGCGCGCAACTCGCTTTCCAGGGGCGGATGGTCTACCGGCTGCGCGGCAACACGTGGGGCGCGCCGCACAAGATACGCCTGGTGTGGGCCGTCATTGGGATGAGCGACCGCTGCTCCGGCAGCGATTGCCGCGCCAATCAGACGCAAATCCTCACCATCTACCCCGACGAGTGGCAACTGACCGGCCTGCGCGTGCGCGAGGATCACGGGATGGACGTCGCCATCATCTACGAGGACCCGACGGTGGACCCCGACCTGAACGACGACAACGAACTGGTCTCGCTGGCGCTGGGGCTGGAGGACGCCTTCCTTTCCGGCCGCGATTGCCAGGAAACGGCGACCGGCGTCTGTAACGCCGACGGTCAGCGCGACATCACCGTGAGTGAAATCTACCGCCGCTTCGACCGTGACATCAACGGCCCCTACAACGAGACGCGGCAATGGGCCATCACCGACACCTTGCAGGTGGAAACGCACACCTACACCCACCTGGACGCAGGTCTGGTCGCGTTGACCGGGCCAGACGTGAGGGCGGTGCTATCGGCCTTTGATGCGTACCGGACGATCACCCCCACCTTGCTGTTTGTCACCGAGGAACGCTTCCGCCTGATTGACCTGCAGACGACTTCGCCAGCCACCGAAACGCAGGCCCTGGTCTGGAACGGCGCTCAGGTCACCTTTAACTTTGCCAGCCCGACGGTCAACGCTGTGCACATCCACGCCGGCCTCAAATGGACGCCCTATCACTACAACGGCGACGCCTGGAAACCGGTCTCGGCCGAAACGTATCTGGCCGAGATTGAACGGCGCTATCCGCTCACCGCGCTGATCGAGCAGGCCGGCGAAACGGAAAGCGATGCCGAGGGCAAGCAGTTCGCCTATCAACTCTACTACCTCGCGCTCCTCAACGGCGTGGCGGAACTGGTGCAGGTCGGCGACAGGCCGCTGCGCCATACCTTCCGGGCGGATACGGGCATCGCTTCGTACATCAAATCCAGCCCCAGCGCCATCAACGGTGCGCTCAAAGTGGCGGTCAAGGTGGCGCCTTACCTGGTGCGAGCGATCCGCGATCAACTCCCGTCCGGCGGCGGGTCGAGGCTCATCCAATTCCTGCAAAACCCCTTCCGATTGTTCAGCGAGTTGAAGCAGATTTTCATCAAAGCCTGGGACAAGATCGTCTCGGCCGTTCACACCGTGGCGCAAAAACTGCGGGATGCATTCGGTGAACTCAAGTCCCTGTTCAAGGGGCTGGCGTCGCTCAAAGGCGCCATCGTCGTCTGTGTCGTGGTGGCGTTTGCCCTTGTCATCGCGGCTCTGGTCGCCGCCACAGCCGCCTCCTGGCTTGCCGCGCAACTGGGCGGACCTGAATGGCTCAACGTCGTTGCCGGCGTGGGTATCACCGCCGGGCTGGTCGTGGTCTACCTGGGCTTGATCAAGAACTTTTCGGTGCTGCTGGAGTTCGGCAAGATGCTCTACTCCATCTTCAAGACCGGCGTTGAGACGCTGACCGCGTTGAAGAATATGGCCAGGGCCGTGTTCGCCATCAACAGTGTCACGGCGGTTTTTATGACCACTATCGGCTTTCTGATTGAAGTCGTTGCGACGGTCATCTTTCTGCTCGTCGTCTACCTGAGCGGCCAGGTTGAATTCTTTAGCATCGCCGGGCGCATCCTGTTGGTCGAATCCCTGATCGGGCTGGCGATCAGTTCGATCTTTACGTCCATCACCCTGATTTTGATCGCGCTGGGCGCCATCCTGGGGGGAGTGGGAATGGGCGTGGTCCTCTTTGCCCTGGGCTTTGTGCTGGCCGTGGTTTCGCTGGTGGACATTACCGCGCTGGTTTTGTGCAAGGCCGGCGTATGGGATGCGGCCTGCGGTTTCAGCCTCAGCGGCAACATCATCTCGTACATCCGCCAAATCTTTTACCACGTCGGGGTGCTCACCGAGGCCGGCAACGATCTGCTCCAAATTCGCGGCGTGGACCTGTTGCCGCTGCCCGACCAGTATCGCCCGCTGCTGAGCGACGGCAGCGCGGTAGTGCCGGTGCTGCACCTGCGCCACTGGGCCAAAACGCCGCTCTTTGACCCCGGGGACGAACTGACCTTTAACGAATACCTAGCCACCGCACCCTACGCAAGCACGCAGAATCAGACCTCCCTCCGCTACACTCTGGCGCCGTACACCAACAACGTTGGCGAGCCGGAGTTGGGCGAGATGACAGGAGACTGGTTCGGCTGGCACAAGTTCGGCAGCGCCGAGTACGACGATATGGTGTCCGGCAGGACAGTCTGGCGGATGTATGGCCTGTACGCCCTGCGCGCTGACCGCGTTATCAGCGCCACGGAGGCCGTTCAATTGAGTGCCGGCCTCAACCGCCCCGTCGTCTTTTGGCTTTCCACGGGCATCGCCCTGCCGGGAGCCGAATGTTGGTTCGGCCAGTGTACACTAGACCCGGTCAGGACGACCAGCGTTTTCCCCATCCCGTTGACCCTGGACGTTTTCCCCGCTACCCTGGACGAATTCGTTGCCTGGACGTGGGACCCGAATCTGCCCCCGCTGCTGGACCGCGACGGCGACGGCCTGAAAGTGCAGGCCTTTGGCGGCAACGATCCGAACGACGCGCTATGGGATAGCGACGGCGACGGCGTCTCCGACCTGATCGAACTGCGCCGGCTGGAGAGCGGCGGCAAAATCTCGCCGATAGAGGCCGACAGCGACCACGACGGACTGAGCGACGCCGAGGAACTGCGCCTGGGCAGCGACCCCAACCGCGCCGACACCGACGGCGACGGTCTGACCGACCGGGAAGAGGTGCAAGGCTGGACCTTTACCTACAACATCAACCCCCTGCGCACGGCGCAGGTCACCTCCGATCCGCTGACCGCCGACAGCGACGGCGACGGGATGAGCGATGCCCTGGAGCGCACGCTGCACCTGAGCGACCCGGCGACCTATCCCTTCCACCCGCGCGTCTATAACGCCTTTGGCCTGAGCATCGCAATGGCTCACAACGACACCGACGGCTACCTGGCGCGCGGTCAATCCCTGACCATCACCACCACTGTGCGCAACACGATGGACCAGCTCTCGGCGCAGGGGACGCTCACCCTCACCCGCCCGACCGACCTGGGCGGCGGTGCGACGGTCTGGACGTTCGGCAATAACCCTGCCCTGGCGCCAGGCGCGGAAGTGCGGGTCGGGAGCAGCGCGACCGTGGCCCCTTACGCTCCCACGCAGGTCACCGCGTTGCAGGCCGCCCTGCGCGCCGCTGGCATCAACCCCGATGGCAGCCGCCTGCCCGGCGACCTGACCGCCTCGGCAGAGTTGACCGTCACCGTGGACGCCGACCTGCCCGAAGCGAGCATCACCTGGCCGGCGCTGCACGCCTACCTGCCCGCCGGGCGGAGCGTGGTCATCGGCGGCGTGGCGACCGATACCACTTCCTACATCGAGCGCGTGGAGGCGCGTGCCGACAACGGCGCCTGGCAGACCGCCAACGGGCGGGAACTGTGGAGCGCCGCCGTCCCCATCCCCGCCGCCGAGGGCCTCCACACCCTCTGGGTGCGCGCCACCGACGCGGTGGGCAACGTGCAGTCGGCTGCGTCGCAATCCGCCAACAGCGTCGCCATCTATGCCGATGGCACGCCGCCGACGGTGAATGCCGTGATCGCGCCAAACACCGTGCTGGCTCCGCTTACGGCGGACGACGGCCGTCGGCAACTGACCCTGCGCTTCACTGCCGCCGACCCCAACCTGCCCGGCGGCCTGCCCGGCAGCGGCGTGGCGCTGGTGGAAATGGACCTCGCGCCGCACAGCGCCGGCTGGCAGGCGGCGACCCTGGTTGGCAGCGAGTGGGTGATCACCTACACCCTGCCGGCGGCGGACGCTGACGGCCTGCCGCTGCTGGAGCCGAACGGCGTCTACACGGCGCTGGTGCGCGCCGCCGATACGGCCGGCAATGTCTCTGACGCCTTTGCCTTCGCCTATCAGGTGGATGGCACGGCCCCGCGCGTGGAGGTGCAGTATCCTCCGCGCAGCCGGGTGACCGTCATCTCGAATACGCTGGTGCTTGATCCGCCGCCGCAGCCGATCACCGGCAGCCTGCCCTTCACCGGCACGGTTGTTGAGACCGAAACAGTGCGCAGCGGTGTACAGTCGCTGGACGTGCGCCTGACCCCCGCCGACCTGGGCGTGGCGCCGGGGCTGTGGCGCGGGCACTTTTACGACCAGAGCGGCGCGCAGACAAGCGTCTACACCGTCACGTCGGAAATTGACGCCGACTGGGGCAGCGGCGCGCCCGCGCCCGACCTCAATGCAGACGCCTTTATCGCCGAGTGGCAGCAAGAGGCGCTCTTGCGCGTGCCCGGCGTCTACACCTTTACCGTCACCAAAGACGCCGATTCCGCCGTCGCGCTGTGGGTAGACGGCGCGCTGAGGCTGAGCGCGCCCGTCGGCCAGACGAGCGCCGTGCTCACGCTGGCGCTGGACGCGGGTGAGCATCCGCTGCGCCTGCGCTACAACGAGACAAGCGGCGAGGCGCGCGTGCGCCTGGTTGCCGAACTGGCCGAGGCCGACTGGCAGGCCGCAACCCTGGCGCAGAGCGGCGCGGGCGTGGATTCCACCACCTGGCAATACCAGCCTCCGACAGGGATGGAGGGTCTCTACCGGCTGGACGCGCGCGCCGCCGATGTGCTGGGCAATGTGGCTTCCGGCGCGGCCTGGCGCGGTGAGATAGACACCGCCGCGCCGCGCGTCGCTCTGGAGGTGAGTTACACCGGCGTCGGCGCCACCGCCCAGACCCGCTATCGCGTCTGGATCAACGATTTCAACCTGGTGGCAGAGGGACTCCAATCCCCCTGTGGGGACGCAGCGGCGCTGCACCCCTATTATTACGACACCGCCTGGTGGCGCGAGATGTTCGGCGAGACGCACCGCCTCTATCAGTTGTACGGCGAGTGCAGCGTCCCCGGCTATGTGACCACGCCGCCGACGGTGACCGCCTACGACCGCTATGGCCGCGTCACCACGCTCAGCGCGCCGCTGCCGGAAGCGCCCAATACGCGCGGCCTCTACTGGAACTATAGCCCCTCAGCCGACGGCGGGCTCTATCGCCTGAACCTGAACACGGCGGAGAACACCCACTTGCTCGACCTGCTGACGCTGGGCGGCAACACCCTCTACAGCCGTCAGAACCTCAAGGTGCATCCGCACAGCGAACGCCTGTACGCGGCCCTGCCCACCGCCGACAACGATCGCATCTGGCGCTTGGGGCTGGACGGCAGCAACCCACAGCCGGTCATCACGCGGATCATCGGCGGCAACATCCTGGCCGTGGCCCTGACCCGCGACCATCTCTACTGGCTGGAACGCGGCGGCGGGTGGGGGACTCTGCTGCGCGCCGACCTGGACGGGGGCAACGTTATCACTCTGACCACAACCTTGAACAGCGCGCTCGGGCTGGCCGCCGATCCGCTGGCCGGGGTGGTGTTCGTCGCCGAGAACGGCGGGCGCATCCACTTTTTCGCCGAAAGCGGCGAGAGCGGCGCGATGACGCCCACGCTGGAACTGGGCCAGCCCATCGTGGACGTGTTGCTGGATAACGGAATGGCCGCCGACCCGCAGGCGCGGATGCTCTATGTGACCGGCGAGCGCACCGACGGCGGACGGGGCATCCTGCGCATCCCCTATCCGCCCGCCTGGAGCGGCGACCACACCTACACCGAGGCGACGCTCGTGGTGCCCTCCGACCTCTTTGTCGCCATCTCCGGCCTGGCGGTGGACGGCAGCGGCGGCAAACTCTATTTCGGCACGCTGGACGGCAGCGGCCCCTACACGGCCACCCTGCGCCGCGCCAACCTGGACGGCAGCGACCTGGAGACGGTCTATGCTGCGCCCGGTCACCTGTTCTGGACGCTCAGCCTGGACCTGGACATCAACCATCCGCCCACGGCGACGACGCAGATCGTGCAGGTGGCGCACAACACGCCGCTCACCTTCACCCTGGACGCGCGCGACCCCGACGGCAACCCGCTGACCTTTGCGCTGCTGGAGGGGCCGGAGGGCGAGATAAATCTCGCCGCCACAGTTACCTATACTCCCACCGCCGGTTTCGCCGGGCAAGATCGCTTCACTTACCGCGTGGAGGACAATCGCGGCGCGGGCGCCACCGGCGAGGTCATCCTCAACGTCTGGCCCGCCACGCCGGTCTTTGCCGCGGTCAACGCGCCGCAGGACAACGCCGTGGTTGCGCCGGGCAGCATCCCCATCACCCTCAGCGGCTACGCGCTGCACGAGGTGCAGGCTCTCACCCTGACGGTGGACGGCGCGCCGGTGCAGACCTGGACTTACGGCCCCGGCCTGACCGAGGCGAGCGAAACGCACCCGTGGGCGGCAGCGGCAGGGCTGTACACGTTGCGCGCCCAGGTCCGCGACCGCAACGGCAACGCCGCCGAGAGCGCGCCGACGCGCCTGATCGTGGACTCGCTTCCGCCGACGGTCACCGTGAACACGGTTTACACCTCGGCGCACGCTCTACCCGGCCTGAACGCCTTTACCCTGCGCGGCAGCGCCGGTGACGACAGCGGCATCGCCCGCGTGGACGTCGGGACGCCCTTTGCGGTCGCCCAACTGGACGCTACCCCCTGTCCGGCCTGCGGTTGGCAGTTGGCAATGACCGCCCCGGCCGGCGTGGAGCCGTTCACCCTCACCGTGCGCGCCACCGACCTGGCCGGGCGGATCACCGTCATCACGCCGACGATCGTCGCAGACCTCTACCCGCCGGAAGCGGTGACGGTCACCCTGGCCTACACCGACGGTCTGGGGCAGCGCATACCGCTCTCGTGGGCCAACCCCGTCATCCGCGAGGCCAATCGCCCGCTCATCGTGGAATGGGAGGCAGCCGGCGACGGCAGCGGCATTGAAGGCTATTACGTCGGCTGGACGAGCAGCCCCACGCCGACGCTTGCCGCGCTCACCCGCTACGCGCCCGACGCCCCGCGCCGCCACGAACAGATCGTCGGCGAGGCGCAGGTGACCTACGCGCACCTGGTCATCCGCGACGGGCTGGGCAACGAGCGCGTGCAGACTTTCGGGCCGTACCTGGTGGATTCGCCGCTCACACCCGACCTCATCGGCGCGTCGGACGATGGCGTTTGGTACAGCCACTGGTTGGAGAGCGGCGCATCGCTGCTGAGCCGCGAGCGCAGCGGTCAGGGGACGCACCGCCTCTACGGCTCGTGGAACGCCGACGCGCTGCAACTGACCTGGATCGCCGAGGACGGCGACTGGGATGTGCACGGCGACCTGTGGTTCTACCTGGACACGCAGGCCGGCGGGACGACCGTCGCCGATCAACCCTACGCCGTGCAGGGCTGGCAGGACGAAGTGGCCGTGACACTGCCCTTCGCAGCCGATTATGCGGTGCACGTGCGCGACGCGGCCACGGCCGTCATCAAGCAGTGGGACGGCAGCGCGTGGATCACGGCGACGGTGATGGCGACCGACACACTGCCCTCGCCGTCCGGCCCGCCGGTCTATCGCCTGGTGGGCGACCAGCTTCCGCGCCGCACCGATCTCTACATCCCGCTGGGGTATCTCGGCACCGGCGCGGCCAACCCGCTGCGGCTGGCGGCCTTTGTCGTCAACGAACCTTATATGAGCGGTATGCTGCCCTGCCTGCTCGTCGGCGCGCCCGACCTCAACCCGCTCAACTGCGGGGCCGAGTTCCATCCGTTGGCGCGCGCGGGCGATATTCACACCCTCACGCTGACGCAGTACCTGGCCTTTGACAGTCTGCCCGCCGGCGTGCTGCCCAACGCCGGGCGCTACAGCGGCGCCGCACCTGCCATCGCCGTGGACGCGCAGCCGCGCGGTGCGGTGGTCGGCTATCTGCAAAGCGACCGCTACGACGTGCTCACGCCCGGCCAGCCGATAGACGCCGACCTGGACGGTGTGATTGACCATCCCATCACCGGCATTGAATCGGGCGTGGTGGGGGACGGGCAGACGGTGACCTATACCGTGGTGATCCGCAACGGCGGCGAGGGCGCGATGCCCGGCGTGGTGATCACCGCCACCGCGCGCGGGGCGTTGGAACTTGGCACGCCAGGCCCCTACTCCCTGGGGACGATAGCGCCGGGACAGGCGGCCACACTGACCCTGACCGCCACGGTGAACACCGCGCTCAATCCCAATGCCGCCGAACTGATGCTGGCCGTGGACGACGCCACGCATCGGCCCTTTGAATGGTTCTGGGTGCATCACGCAATAGATAGCACCCCGCCGCAAGCGCCGCGCATCGCGGAACCGTTGCCGGTCAGTTCGCAACTGGGTTGGGCGCTCGCCCTGCCGTTCACCAACACCGTCAGCGGCTGGGTCTACGATGAGGACGTGGCCCGCCTGCAACTGGAGGCGCAACCGTTGCCTTCCGGCAGCCCGCGCACCTTCAATTGCCCCTACGGCGGCGGCTATGCCTGGTCCTGCGCCTGGGATGCTGGGACGAGCGACGCGCAATACCGTCTGCAGGTGCGCGCGCAGGACGCGGCGGACAACTGGAGCGCGTGGAGTGAGCCGATCACCGTCGCCGTGGACGTCACCCCGCCGCAGATCGCGCTGGATGCCTACAGCGAAGATATCCTGGCCAACGACACCTTTGGCGGACTGAACTGGCCGACGGTCAACCTCTCCGGCGTCATCACCGACAACCTGAGCGTGGCCGGCGTGCTGGCCTGTCGCGTGGAGGGCGGCGTGGAATCCTGCCAGAGTGACGGGGCGCTCTTCCCCTCGCCGTGGACGAGCCGCAATTGGTGGTTGCCCTACACCATCGCCGCGACGGGCGAGGGCGTGACCGAGACGGTGCGCTTTTACGCCGTGGACGGCGCGGGCCATCGCTCGCAGCCGCTCACCCGCACCCTGCGCGTGGACACGCTCGCGCCGCGCCTCACCGTCACGCAGGTGCTCACCGAGGTCTGGCGCGAGGACTATACCAACGTAGGCTGGGGATGGTTCCAGAATCCGATCACCGAGACCGCGCCGGTGCTCACCGGCACACTGAGCGAGGCGGCGCTGGCCTGGGCCGACCTGCGCATCGAGCAGCCGGACGGCGGCCTGTGGACGACGAACCTGGTGCGCTTCCCCGACGGGCGCTGGCACGGCGTGCCGCAACTGGATTTCTCTGTGCCGGGCGTGCACACCATCACCGTGCGGGCGGTGGACGTGGCCGGCAACTGGACGGTGGCCGGGCCGTTCAGCCTGCTGGTCAAGCCCGGCATTGACCTGGCCCTGAGCAAGTCGGTGACGCCGATTGTCGACGTTCATCCCGGCGACCTGCTCACCTACACGCTGGTCATCATCAACCGCACCTGGCACTCCCCCGAACTGGTCACCAACGTCCGCTTGACCGATACTCTGCCATCGGCCGTTACACTGGTCTCCCCGCTGCCGCCGGAATGCAGCGGAACGAGTCAGGTGGTCTGCCTCTGGCCGTCACCGGGGCTGGGCGAGGGTGAGGCCCTTTCGGTGACGCTCGTAGTGCGTATCTCGCCCGACTGGGATCCGACGCGCGACGTTTTGCTGAACCGCGCCGAGGTCAGCGCCGATGGCCTGGACGCGCGGCCCGAAGACAATGTGGCCCAGGTCGGGTTGTATCGGACGTACCTGCCGTTGGTGATGAAACCCTCACCGATCGCACTGGACGCTGTTGACCTCTCTTTGAGCAAGTCGGTGACGCCGACTGCCGATGTTCGCCCTGGCGACCGACTGACCTACACACTGGTCATTGCCAATCGCAGCGCCGCACCGGCCGCCAACGTGCGGTTGACCGATACCTTGCCGCTGGAAGAGGTCGGGCTGATCTTCCCGCTGCCGCCAGAGTGCCGCCCCGATGAGATGGGGCCAACGGTGATCTGCGAGTGGCCGTCCCTGGATGGGGGTGAAAGCGTTTCGGTGACCCTTGCGGTGTATGCCTACCCTCACTGGACGGGCAAGGTCATTGTAAACCGCGCTGAGGTGAGTGCCGATAACCCGGAGAGTCAACCAGAGGACAACGCGGCCCAGGTGGAGGTCTCTTCCCTCGACCTGGCCTTGACCAAGTCGGTGACGCCGACCGCCGACGTTCGCCCAGGCGACCTGCTGACCTATACGCTGGTCATCACGAACCGCTCCTGGGTCACGCCTACCCTGATGTGGCTGACCGACACGCTGCCGTCGGCGGTCGCGCCGGTCTCTATGCCGCCCGAGTGCAGCGAGACAGATCAGGTGGTTTGCGAATGGTCATCCCCCACACTGGGTGAGGGCGAAAGCCTTTCGGTGACGCTTGTGGTGCAAATCTCGCCCACCTGGGCGGGCGAACTGCTGCTCAACCGCGCCGAGGTAAGCGCCGATGATCTGGACGCGCATCCGGAGGACAACGTAGCGACGGCGGGGGTTGGCGCACGGCGGGTATATCTGCCGCTGGTGAGCAGAAATGGGCGGCCATAGTCTGAAGAGGCCGCCCAACCGGTCAACTCCTGCCCCCCAGGTGGAGGGGAGAAAGCATCGCCCTACGGCGTGCGAGCGGTCATCAATCGTCGGGGTGCAAGGAAAAATGGGATAGGCTGCTAGCCGAGAGCGGCGACCGCCGCAAGCCGGCGCACGCGGGACTGTGGTCCGCGCTGTGTCTGAGTTGAGAAAATCGCGGTTGTGATAGTTTTTCGCAGACCATATTACAGTCGTGCCACAAATTGACAAACCGGACGTCCGGAATATAATTTATAAGTAGGTGGCCTTTAATAAAAGCGCCCCCGGTGGTGAGTTGACACCACGTGGGGGTGTGCTCCACGCCGGAACGGGTGGCGTGGAGGCCGCCGTAGCAGTCACAGAAGGCGGCTCCCGTCAAGTCCGGCGGGGGCCGTTTTGTTTTTCGTCGCATTGTTTCGTCTCGGAAAGGAGCGACGATGGACTCCACCGGTCCGAAGGACTCCGGGCTCTTCTATAGCCTCTTCGCCCTCTTCCCGTCCCGCGCGGGTCTCCTTATTCGCCTCCCGGTCTCCTGTCCGTCCTCCCCGGATGAAGTTCGTCTGTCCGCTCCCTGCCCTTTACATATCCAGCGGAGAGCGGACCGCCAGGCCACCTCGTTGCAGGACGTGGGTGTAAATCATTGTCGTCCGCACATCCTTGTGGCCCAGCAGTTCCTGGACGGTGCGGATGTCGTATGGGCAAAGCAGTGCTTTGCCCCTACAGGAGGTGGGTGGCGAAGGAGTGCCGCAGCGTGTGTGGGGTCACCCGTTTCTGGATGCCTGCCTTCTGTGCGGCCTGTTTGACCGCCCGCTGCAGGCCGGAAGGGTCTAAGTGATGGCGGCGTTCCTTCCCGCTGCGGGGGTCCGCGGAGCGCCGGGGAGCGGGGAAGAGGTACTGCCAGATGAACTCCCGGGCCGCGTTGGGGTACTTCCGTTCCAGCGCATCGGGCAGGTAGACCTCGCCGAAGCCGGCGGTCAGGTCTTCCTCGTGGAGCAGGCGCACCCGTTCGATCTGGCGGCGCAGGTCGGGGATGACCGACTCCGGCAGGGGGACGATGCGGTCCTTTTCACCTTTGCCGTCCCGAACGGTGATGGTGCGGTCATCAAAGTCAATGTCCTGGATGCGGAGGCGGACGCATTCCATCAGGCGCGCGGCCGGAAGAAAATCCGCCCGGCCGAAGAGCAGTTACTGGCCGAAGTCCAACGCCTGCACCCTGCAAACTGCCCTGACCAACGCCGTCAGCGGCGACGAAATCTGGGTCAAGGCGGGGGCGCATCTCCCCGGCGCGGCCAACAACTCATTTGCATCCTTCCAACTGAAGAACGGCGTGGCGGTCTACAGCGGCTTTGCCGGGACGGAGACCAGCCGCGACCAGCGCAACTGGCAGACCAACGTGACCATCCTCAGCGGCGATATTGACCAGAACGACACCAACACCGACGGCAACTACATCGCCGAGACGCGGAACGACATCCAGGGCAGTAACGCCTACCACGTCGTCACCGGCAGCGGGACGAATTCCACTGCCGTATTGGATGGCTTTGTCATCACCGCCGGCCAGGCGAATGGTAAGAATCCGCACAATAGCGGCGGCGGGATGGTCAACAACTCCGGCAACCCCACGCTGACCAACGTCACCTTCAGCGGCAACACGGCTATCTACGGCGGCGGGATGCTCAACGACCAGAGCAACCCCATGCTGACGAACGTCACCTTCAGCGGCAATCAGGCGACTTATCAAGGTGGCGGGATGGGCAACTACTACAGCAGTCCCACGCTGACGAACGTCATCGTCTGGGGGAACACGGCGCCGATCGGCGGCGCAGGTATCTACAACGACTCCAGCACGCCGGCCATCTCCTACAGCGATATTCAGGGCTGCTTCACCTCCGGCAGTTGGAACGGGGCCTGCGGCACGGACAGCGGCGGCAACATCGAAGCCGACCCGCGCTTCGTGGACGCTGCCCATGGGAACCTGCGCCTGAACTTTGGCTCGCCGGCCCTTGACGCCGGCACGAACAGCGGCTGCCCGGCAACCGACCTGGACGGCCTGCCCCGCCCGGCGGATGGGGACGGCGATGGCACCGCCACCTGCGACATGGGCGCCTACGAGGCCGGGACAATGGTCTGCGGCGTAAGCCAGGGCGGCACCTACATGTTCACCCAGCAGTCCGATGTCAGCATCGCAATCACCACCACGTGCCGGGCATCTTCCAGAAGGCTTGGCACGTGGGAGGAGGGATGCTTGAGAACCGTGCTGCAGGCCGACCTGGATCGCGGCAACAACTGGGTCGTGCGGCGGGTGACCGATCAGGCCGGGTTGTATGCCGAACAGCGCGCCGTCATCGGACCGGTGCGGGTGTATCTGCCGCCGTTGAGCAGAAACGGGAGACCGTAGTCTGAAGAAGCCGCACAACCTGCGGCTTGAGCCGACAGCACCTTCGGCGCCGCGGCTCAGCCGCCACCGTTGAAACTGTCGAAAAAGGGGCGAACCCACCTTAAAAAGTTTGGGTTGTATCTGCCAGAGGTACCCCGATGGCAAAATACAAACCCTGCAACGACAAACAGATGGTCATGCTGCCCATCTCGCTCGAAGACCAGATCCTCCCAGGCAGCCTCGAACACACCATCAGCCGCCTGGTCGAAGAGCATGTTGCCTTGCCCGTCTTCGAGGCTCGCGCTTCCCCACAACGAACAGCGATGAAGCAATTCACCTTGCACACAAAATGCAAAGTGGATGTACAATAGGGATTGTATGCAATTGTCCACAATATCGGCAAAATCCACGCCTGGGGCATGACGGAGACTTCGCCGCTGGGCACGGTGGCGAATTTGAAGAGTTACCAGCTGGGTTTACCCGAAGCCGATCAATTCTCAATCCGCGCCAAGCAGGGTACGCCTGTGCCGCTGGTGGAGATTCGCGGCATCGACGAACAGGGCAAAGAAATCCCGTGGGATGGCAAGACTTTCGGGGAACTGGAAGTGCGCGGGCCGTGGATCGTAAGCAGTTACTATCAAGATGAACGATCCAAAGACTCGTTTCACGACGGCTGGTTCAAGACCGGCGACGTGGTCACGATCGATCCCGACGGCTTCATGCTCATCGTCGATCGCGCCAAGGATCTGGTGAAGAGCGGCGGCGAATGGATCAGCAGCCAGGACCTGGAAAACGCCATCATGTCGCATCCCAAAGTTCAAGAGGCGGCCGTCATCGCCGTGCCGCACCCCAAATGGCAGGAACGCCCGCTGGCCTGCGTGGTGCCCCGCCCCGATTTCAAGGACACGCTGACCAAAGACGAAATCTACGCGCACCTGCGCCCGCGCTTCTCCGGCATGTATCTGCCCGACGACATCGTCTTCATCGACGCAGTGCCCAAGACCAGCGTGGGCAAGTTTGACAAGAAGGTGCTGCGCGCGCAGTTTGCTGATTACGTGCTGCCTGAAAGGTAAGACCGTCCTGATCAAAGGCCGGGCATCCACCATCGGGGACGGGAAGAGTGACCGCGCTCTGTCATGCTCGAAGGTTCGCCACGCGGGCATGACAGAGCAGCGACTGGGCTGCCGGTTTCTGTCTAAGAGCCCATCTCTAAACCGCAGGCCGGGCATCCCCATGCCCGGCCACACCGGCATGGGGATGCAGGTGCTGCCGGTTTCTGTCTAAGCGGCCGGCTTGAGTCACATGTCTTGCGGCGGCAGGCCGTCTTCAACGCAGTTTTAACGCGAAATATGCCCGTTTTGGCAAAGTTGAGGCATAAAAGATTGATCGGAGGGCATGGAAGATTGATCGGAAGGCATAAAAGATTGATCGGAAGGTATGGAAGATTGATCGGAAGGCATGGAAGATTGATCGGAAGGCACAAAAGTTTGATCGGGGGGCCTGGAAGATTGCTCCAGGACTTTTGCCCAAGCGGGCTGAAACGCCGGAACGTGAAGATTTTTCAGTTTGGCCCGCAGGTAATCGCGTAAATAAATGCAGCCTTGCCAACTCGCATTATGTTGCCATAATAAGGAGAAAGCCATGTTGAAGAAGTTCTTCTCCATGCCTTATCTGGTCGCGGGGGTTGTTGTGTTTATCCTGCTGGTTGCGCTGAGCGTCTTTTCGCTGGACGTTCCTATCGGTGAAGCCCTGCTCTACTCTTTTATTTTGACGGTCGTGGGTATGGCGGTGGTTTGGTGGAAGTATTAGGCTGAAGGGATATTCATTACTCATGCCTCCAAAGAAAACGGCAAAAGCAAAAAATAAAAACGGCAACGGCGCGGTTCTGGGAATCGAAGCCCAACTATGGCAAGCCGCCGATAAACTGCGCGGTCACCTCGACGCGGCGGAATATAAACATGTGGCGCTGGGGTTAATTTTCCTGAAGTACATCTCCGACGCTTTCGAGCAGTTGCACGCTCAACTGGTGGAAAAACAAAGCGAAGGCGCCGACCCCGAAGACCGCGATGAGTATCTCGCCGAGCGCGTCTTTTGGGTGCCGAAGGAGGCGCGCTGGTCGCATTTGAAGGCGAATGTCAATTATCGGGTCAGGTGATCCGGCAATTGTCGGCAAGGTGCACCACTCTGAGTAGAGGCAGATGGTTGCTCGAAATTGCGACGGTCCGTTCAATTTAGATCAGCAGGATAGAGGAAAAT
>Ga0073934_10003810_pt1 | contig 26647 bp, 27 predicted proteins | sample LarsenN4metaG_FD_76834 | JGI IMG/M metagenome (GOLD analysis project Ga0073934, IMG submission 76834) | Hot spring sediment bacterial and archeal communities from British Columbia, Canada, to study Microbial Dark Matter (Phase II) - Larsen... ... | reverse complement strand
TTTAACCCGCTTTATCAGTATTATCTTTCACGAGGGTTTGCAATTTTTGCTCCGAATGTAAGAGGTTCTACCGGTTACGGCAAATACTACACACATCTCGATGACGTGAGAAACCGGGAAGATTCCGTTCGGGATCTTGCTGCCGGAGTAGATTGGCTGAGGCGAAATGGCAATGTAGAGCCCCGTTCAATTGCCGTCATGGGCGGCAGCTACGGCGGCTATATGACTATGGCTGCCATTACGCTTTATCCCGATCTCTGGGCTGCCGCCGTAAATACGGTTGGTATAGTTAATTGGGAAACGTTTCTAAAAAATACTTCAGGTTATCGCCGCAGACAACGTGAGGTAGAATATGGCCGCCTGGATCGCGATCTGGATTTTTTACGTTCGATTTCTCCGATCCGAAGAGTTGATCTTATAAAATGCCCGCTGTTTGTAATTCACGGGAAAAATGACCCGAGAGTGCCTTACACCGAAGCCGAACAGGTAGTTACCGCATTACGCAATCGTGGTGCAGTCGTTGAATATAAGCTTTATGACGACGAAGGACACGGAATCTCGAAGCTAAAAAACCGGCTTGATCTATATCCCCGGGTTGCGGCTTTTCTGGAGAAATATTTGAAACCAAGATAGGCTGCACTTACAGGTTTATCGTAATACGTTCCCGTGAGGAGCGCCTTGCTGCGTCCAAAACTTTCTGAATAAGCACCCCATCGTCAAATGTTGCCGCGAATTCCGGCGGTTTGCCTCCGTTTTTTACTGCTTCTGCCAATGACGGGACAAAAGCCATAAAGCCACGCGAAAAGCCTGTATCGGCGGAACCATCCACCAACGGTGCCAAAGCAATATCTACTTGCCGCCACCCGGCATCGCCACGCTTTGAAATAAACAATTCGCCGCGGTGTTCCAGCTTAATTGAGCCCTCTGTGCCGAATATTTCAAATCGGTTAATATATTCCGGACCGGCTATCATTGATACGGAAGCGAATCCTGTCGCATCCGGCGCCAATTCAGTGGGACGAAAACCAAAAATCAGAGTTGATTCATCATCGCTCGTGACAGTTTTCAAACCTCCTGACTCCAAAGGCCTTTGTTTTATGTGTGTATGCAGCCGACAGGTAACCTCAGAAATTTCTGTGCCCGAAATCCAGCAAAATGAATCAATGATATGGGAAACGATAGCCCCGAGAGATCCGCCTCCTCTTGCCTCATCGGACCACCAGTTCCATTTGATTTCCGGATCTCCTCTGTGCGGAGCCTGGAAAATGTATCTTAGATGAAGTATTTTCCCTATTTCGCCTCTGCGAATTATCCGGTAAGCTTCCTGCCGGCCGGGTTGAAACCTAAGTTCATGGTCAATCAGGCCCATTACCTTTGCATTTTTTGCAGCTACAGCCATTTCCTGTGCCTCGACTGTATTCATCGCCATGGGCTTTTCACAAAGGATATGTTTTCCGCAACCGGCCGCAAATAAAGTCATTTCACGATGCAGATCGGGCGGGGTTGTGATACATACGAGATCCACGTCCGGCCTGTCAATAGCCAAGTGCCAGTCATCGAAATAAAAGGGTATGCCAAATTGGCGTGCGACAGTTTCGGCTTTGCCGGGCGTGCCGCTTGCAATGGCTGTAATTTCTACGTCGGGATATGACAGGAATGCAGGTATTTGCACGGTTCGGGCAAATCCGGTGCCGATTACGGCAATACGAACATGATTGTCCATAAAAGAATTTTATAGTTTAAGGGATGAAAGATGAAATCCGGTAGAGCAGATAAAATCAGGAGAATCAGCTGCGGGCTTCGACTCCTGCCGATGCAGGTCCCCGTCGGTTGCCGGCGAATCGTAGAAAATGAAGATAGCGTTTTCTTTCTTCATTTTCCAATCGCGTAATTTCGGCTCCGATAATGTATTTTTCTACGTGATTATCAATCTCTTCGCGCTCATACCGCCGGCCGATTACCTGTAATGTGATCGGGCCGTCCGGCAGATCAATTTGCATGTTCAGGATTCTTTCCTGTCCGACAAGATAATTTTCGCGGATTCTAATAGCTGAAACAGCGAACGCAATACCTGTTTTGCTAAGATCTATAGTCTCACCGGAGAGAAATATATTATCTGAGGTTGAGGTATGAATACCCGGAGTACGTATTGGCTCAAACCAGACGCGAACAGGCAATTGGCATTTACGTCGCGGTGAATGCGATCGTTCAGCAATGAACCCGGTAATTTTTGTCATCAGGGAGCGGATCATCTTTAAGCAATCCGTTGAAAATAAATCGAAAAGAAGAGCCTCGGCTCCAAAGTTATACGATTTATGAAAAATGTCAATTCCCGGCTTAATTATTGTTAACAGAGAGTTTACCGGGAAAGTGGTTTGCCGCCGTTGTCTCTGCTGATAATTTGAGGCGTTTTTGTGCCGTCAGAATACAGCAAAAAGGACAGCCTGCCGGATTTTCCGTATTCTGCGGGAGTTGCCAGCGCAGTAAACTCCCGCTTTGAATCAGAAAGAAAAAGTTTATAATTGTACCCCGTAGATTCGGCAGTGCGGACATCATTGGGCAGTAGTCCGGCCTTGATCAAGGTTTCAAGGTCGGCGAATTCACCGCCCTTTTGCATCGCGAATGCAAATTCGGCACGTGAAATGCGGTCCAGCATATCACGAGCTTCGTCTTCGTGAGTTTCGATTCTTAACAGGCGGAAATAATTTTTACCTTCTTTTTTTATTCGGGCCTCAGCTGCTTCATCTACGCTGAGTATTATCCAGACATCACCGTCTTTTCTTAGCTCAATTTTTTGTACTTCAGTTTTATCGGGATCTTCGCCCGGGAGATTTGCCATAACAGTCGCTCTGTCTCCGGAGATGACCTCACCACTAATTACGATATTTTCAGGGATGGCATTTCCTATACGTTCAAAATCCACCTGATACTCGCGAAGTTCTGTTTCTGTGAGCCCTTCAATCGCAGGTCTTAGGTTTGTAAGGAAGATAGCTTCCCGAAATTTATGCTCACGAAGATATTTGTAGAAAGTACGAACAACGTCGGCAGGTGAATTTGGTTCGATTTTTATGGAACTGCGCAAGCCGGCGTTTCGATTAGAATCGCCGGGGTTAATTGATGCATTTGTTGCCGTTTCCGTGAGTGTATTATTTGCAGTGTCATTGCCTACGTTTGCGCAACCCGAGGGAGCAAGACAGCAGAAAGCTAAAAAAAGGAAAATGAAAAGTTTACAATTCATTTTGAAATCAAGCCGGTAAAAACGGGGAAATCTGAGCCGGCGACGTGTGTAAAGACTTTTTAAGACGCGAAATGCGTCATAACTGCGAGTGCGCAATTACCTTGCGGAGGCAGTGAAACCAGAGGAATTATAACGCTTTCTGACTAAAAAGCGAAGTTTTATTTTTATCAGCCGGTCAAATTGAAAGCACGGCCTCGTCTGTATCGAAATCTGAAAAATATAATTTCCTACTTGCTGAATGAATGTTCATTCAGTTATAATTCTGGACACCTGAAATCACCGGAAAAATTTGCCAATTCGATTATGAGAATAAATAAAGCAGCTGTTTTGGGCGCAGGAACGATGGGTGCCGCCATTGCCGCACATCTTGCCAATGCCGGCATTCCTACGCTTCTTCTTGACATCGCACCGAAGGAACTGACACCGGATGAAGAAAAGCGTGGATTGACATTGAATTCGCCGGAAGTGCGAAACCGCATAGTCAATTCACTGTTTGAGGCAGCTAAAAAATTAAAACCGGCGCCTTTTATGCTGTCAGACAATGCGAAGCTTATAAAAACAGGAAATTTCGAAGACGACATGCCGAAAATCAAGGATTGCGACCTTGTTATCGAGGCTGTCGTCGAAAATCTTGAAATAAAACATAAGGTTTTTGCCGAAGTTAAAAAATATAGAAAAGCGGGAGCTGCAATTGCCACCAATACGTCAGGCATCCCGATTCACTCGATTGCGGAGCCTTTCTCCGATGATTTCAAACGCCATTTTGCAGGCATTCATTTTTTCAATCCTCCGCGGTACATGAAATTGGTGGAACTGATACCGACCGAATGGACGGACCGCGAAATGGCCGCCGGGCTCGAGGAGTTTCTGGATCGCAGACTTGGAAAGGGAGTCGTCCCGGCAAAAGATCGTCCGAATTTCATTGCAAATCGAATCGGAACCTTTGCAATGATGGCAACCGTTCACGAAATGCTGGCGATGGAATTTACTCCGACGGAGGTTGACCAGATTACGGGTAAAGCTATCGGACATGCTTCGTCTGCCACGTTTCGAACCGCGGATCTCGTCGGGCTGGATGTGCTGGTACATGTAAATGAAAATCTTTATCCCGCTATCCCTGACGACGAAGACAGGGAAGTATTTCTTGTTCCCGATTTCATTCGCCAGATGCTGGAGCGAAAATTGCTCGGTGATAAAACCAAAGGCGGGTTTTATAAAAAGTCCAAATCTCAGGATGGAAAAACCGAGATTCTGGAACTCGATTTGAAGACTTTTGAATACAAACCTCAGACTAAATCCAAATTTCCTTCACTTGAGGCCGCTAAAGCGATTGATGACCTGCCAACCCGAATTCGTACCTTGGTTTGGGGTAAGGATCGTGTGGGTGAATTTCTATGGAAGACTATGTCGCGGACGTTTCGATATGCGGCTAACAGAATTCCGGAAATTGCCGACACAATCGTTGATATAGACAATGCAATCAAATGGGGATTCGGCTGGGAAATCGGCGTTTTCGAAACCTGGGATGCGGTAGGCGTGGAACAATCGATCGAACGGATGCGTGCCGAAGGTCAGAAAGTCCCTGAAAGCGTCGAAAAGATGCTTGCTGCCGGAGCCGGATCATTCTACAAACGTGAAAAAGGCGATGTATTCTTCTTCGATCTGGTAGCCGGCGAGTACCGTCGGATCCCGGAACGTCCGGGTGTAATCGTTCTCAAATCGCTCAAGGAACGCAAAGGAGTAATAAAGAGCAATCCCGGAGCATCGCTCATCGATCTTGGAGACGGTGTTGCCTGCCTCGAGTTTCATTCAAAGATGAATTCACTGGGAGCGGATACCGTCCAGATGATGAATTACGCCCTGGACGAAGTCGAGCGCAACTTCATCGGTCTGGTAGTAGGGAATCAGGGCGGTAATTTTTCCGCCGGGGCAAATATTATGATGCTGCTGTTAGCCGCACAGGAAGAAGAATGGGATGACATCAATCTGATGGTTCATTCTCTTCAGCAGGTAGTGATGCGGCTACGGTATTCATCCAAGCCGGTAGTTACTGCTCCATATGGACTAACGCTCGGTGGCGGGTGTGAGATCGCTATCCACGGTAATCGCGTTCGGGCAGCTGCCGAGACCTACATCGGCCTTGTTGAAGTTGGAGTCGGTGTGATTCCGGCCGGCGGCGGCACAAAGGAAATGACAATGCGTGCAATGGACTCGGCGGCCAGGTTTCCGGATGCCGACCCAATCGCTTTTTTGAAAAAGACATTTGAAATGATCGGGATGGGCAAGGTTGCGACCTCCGCTCAGGAGGCCCGTGCCTGGGGCTTTTTCCGTGATGTGGACTCGATTTCAATGAATGGAGATCGTCTGATTGCCGATGCAAAACAGGAGGTGCTCAATCTTGCCGCTTCCGGTTTTGTTCCGCCCGTTCCGCGCGAAGATATAAGAGTCTTGGGTGAAACCGCTGAATCGGCAATGAGGCTTGCATTGCATATGATGAAACGTGGCGGCTTTATCTCCGAGCATGATGAACTAATCGGCAGGAAGCTTGCCCACGTAATGAGCGGCGGAAGTATCAATCATCCAACAGAAGTAAGCGAGCAATACCTGCTTGATCTTGAACGCGAGGCTTTTGTCTCGCTGTGCGGCGAACGCAAGACACAGGAGAGGATAGCGGCAATGCTTAAAACGGGCAAGCCGCTTCGGAATTAGCTTTCTGCTGATTTTTTAGCAATTTCTTTTTGCTTTGGAAAGGTTTTGTTTATGAAACGCTGCGGCTGGGCGAGGAATGATCTGGCAATAGAATATCACGACACGGAATGGGGTGTGCCGCTGCATAATGATCAAAAACTCTTTGAGTTTATTGTTTTGGAAGGAGCTCAGGCGGGATTGAGCTGGGACACGATATTGAAAAAACGCGAAGCATACAGGCGGGCATTTGCCGGCTTCGATGTCGAAAAAGTGGCTCGATTTGGTGAAAAACAGATCGAAAAATTACTTTCCGATCCGGGAATAATCCGCAACCGCCTAAAAATCGCCTCAGCCATAAACAACGCGCGGGCTTTTATCAAGGTTGCAGAGGAATTCGGTTCGTTTGATTCCTATATCTGGCGTTTTGTCGACGGGAAGCCGCTTATCAATCGGTGGAAAGAACTTTCGGAAATTCCTGCCAGGACGCCGCTTTCGGATTTGATAAGCAAAGACCTTAAAAAACGCGGTTTCAGTTTCGTTGGTTCCACGATTGTTTATGCTCATATGCAGGCAACGGGAATGGTTAACGACCATCTTACAAGTTGCTTCAGATTCAAGGATTTATGCAATAAAGGAACCTGATGCCGTATTTGGTAACGAAATTTACACCCGAAACGGGTAAGCAGAGTAACGGAGTTCAATTATGAAAGAAGCAGTGATTGTTTCGGCCGTCCGAACGGCCGTCGGAAAAGCACCGAAAGGCACACTCAGGCATACAAGGCCGGATGATCTCGCAGCCGTTGCAATCCGGGAATCCATTTCACGCGCATCAGGCCTGGATTCACGCGAAATTGATGATGTAATCATGGGCTGTGCTTTTCCGGAAGCTGAGCAGGGAATGAACGTTGCCCGAACGGCGATGATCGAGGCCGGACTTCCGGTCGAGACCTCAGCGATGACTGTAAACAGGTATTGTTCCTCAGGTTTACAGACTATCGCCATCGCTGCCGATCGTATTGCTACCGGAGGTGCAGAGGTAATCGTTGCCGGCGGACTTGAGACGATGTCTATGATTCCGATGGGTGGTAATGTGGTTCGTCCGAATCCGCGTTTGGTTGAAAGCTATCCCGATTATTATCTGAATATGGGTTTGACGGCTGAAAACGTCGCCCGCAAATATGAAATATCCCGCGAACAGGCCGACGAATTTGCCTATCAATCACATCAAAAAGCCATTGCCGCAATAGATGCCGGTAAATTCAAAGACGAAATTGTTCCTGTAAATGTCCGCATTGACGAAATTGATGAACGCGGCCGCGTTCTTTCCAAAGAGGTCGTATTTGACACGGATGAAGGTCCGCGCCGCGATACATCATTGGAAAGTCTGGCCAAACTAAAACCGGTATTCCACGCTGCAGGAACTGTTACAGCGGGGAATTCATCTCAAATGTCCGATGGCGCCGCGGCTGCGGTTGTCATGTCTGCCGAAAAAGCCGCCGCACTGAGTCTAAAGCCGCTTGCCAGATTCGTCTCTTATGCAACCGCCGGTTGCCTGCCGGAGGAAATGGGCATCGGTCCCGTCTATGCAATTCCCAAAGCTCTAAAACTTGCCGGTCTGACACTGGATCAAATAGATGTCATAGAACTTAACGAAGCCTTTGCCGCACAAGGGCTTGCGGTTATGAAATTGCTGGAAATGGATCCTGCTAAGGTGAATGTCAACGGCGGAGCGATTGCGCTCGGACATCCGCTCGGTTGTACCGGTGCCAAATTAACGGCAACACTTTTGCAGGAATTAAAACGCAGAAATGCCCGCTATGGCATGGTTACTATGTGCGTCGGCGGTGGAATGGGAGCTGCCGGCATATTCGAGCGGTTAGATTGATGTTTCGTTATCGATAAGTAAAAGGAGCCAGAGATTATGGAAACACAAATGGAAAAATCATATTTGAAAGGCGGTGAGTTTCTAATTGCAGAACAATCACCGGCTGAGGTTTTTACACCTGAGGATTTATCCGAAGAACAGAGGATGATCGGCGAGACAACGAGGGAGTTTGTGGATAACGAAGTCCGCCCTAATCTCGAGGCAATGGAGAATCATCAGTGGGACGTCGCGCGGTCACTATTGCGTAAAGCCGGCGAACTTGGGCTCCTCGGCGCAACGATTCCCGAAGAATACGGCGGTCTTGGATTAGATCAGACAACCGGCGTGGTCATCGCTGAAATGATGGGACGCGGCTCCGGCTTTGGTACGACATTCGGTGCACAGACGTCAATAGGACTGTTGCCGATACTATATTTTGGAAGTGAAGAGCTGAAACTGCAATGGATACCCAAAATTGTATCCGGTGAAATAGTAACCGCATATTGTCTTAGTGAAGCCGGTTCCGGTTCGGATGCTCTCGGGGCAAAGGCTACCGCACGCCTTTCGGAAGATGGAGGCCACTATATTCTAAATGGCGAGAAGATGTGGATTTCCAATGGCGGATTTGCCGATGTCTATATTGTTTTTGCAAAGGTTGATGGCGAAAAAGATAAATTTTCGGCTTTTGTTGTTGAACGCAGCGAAAATTGCCGTCCCGGAAATGAAGAGCATAAAATGGGCATAAAATCTTCATCGACAACGCCATTGATTCTTTCCGATGCCCGTGTCCCCGTCGGAAACCTGCTTGGCCGGGTTGGGGATGGCGCAAAGATTGCATTCAATATTTTGAATGTCGGACGATTCAAACTCGGAGCCTCGACCACCGGCGGTGCAAAACTTGCAATTCACGAATCTGTCCGTTATGCCAACGAAAGACAACAATTCGGCAGGCCGATTTCATCTTTTGGTGCCATTAAGCACAAACTTGCTGAAATGGCTGTCCGCACCTGGGTGTCCGAATCCATAACATACAGGACAGTCGGCATGATCGATGCCCTGATCGGTGACGGAGCAGACAATGAGCGCAAAATGCAATCGATTGAAGAATATGCCGTTGAATCCTCAATAAACAAGGTCGCCTGCAGCGAGGCTTTGGATTATGTAGTTGACGAAATGGTGCAAATTTATGGCGGATATGGATATTCGGCTGATTATCCTGCCGAAAAGGCATACCGCGACTCTCGAATAAACCGAATTTACGAGGGCACAAATGAAATCAACAGGATGCTGATTCCGGGTCAACTCCTCAAACGTGCCATGAAAGGCAAGATCGGCCTCATGCAAGCCGCAAAAGCCCTGCAAGACGAAATACTTAGTCCATCTCTGTCATTTGATGAAGATTCCGGATTTCTGGCCGGAGAAAAACGCCTTGCACGCAACGCCAAAAAGGTCGCGCTTATGGTACTTGGAACAGCAGCCCAAAAATTCATGATGTCTCTGGCCGATCAGCAGGAGATTCTGCTGAATACGGCTGATATCATTATGGATGCTTACCAGATGGAATCTGCCATTCTGCGTGCGGAAAAATTGAAAAATGCCAAGGGCGAGGCCTCTGCGGCACTGGTTGGCGACATTGCTGCCGTTTTTTGTAATGACGCTATCCAGCATATTGAAATGAAGGCACGAAATACATTGATTGCCATTGCGGAAGGCGACGAAGGACGCACTCTTCTGGTAGCACTAAAGCGATTTACTAAAAACAATTCGCCGGTAAACACCATAGCTGCACGTCAACGCATAGCAGATGCGATGATTTCCGCAAATACATACATTTTCTAGGAAATCGTTGTTTTCCGAATTATTAGAAGCCCGCATTGGTTAGCCCTATGCGGGCTTTTCTCCATGCGTTTGATGGCTGCAGGCGGAAGAGTTGATCAAACAAAAAAGCACTTTTATTTTTAACTGAAATTCCGGAAAATAGTTTCTATGCCAGTTTGTTATAAAGTCGAACGATGGAATGATTCTATGCCGCCGAATCCGGCTATGCTTCGTTCACGCTTGTCTGCCGAAGGTTATGAAGTTTTTCAATGGTCCGATTTGCCCGGTGCGGTTTACGGACTTCATATGCATAGCGAAGATCAATCGCACTGGATTATATCCGGTTCAATTGAATTAACGGTCGAATCAGTAGGCAGTGTTGTGCTTGGTCCGGGTGATCGTGATTACATGCCGGCCGGCTGCTATCATTCAGCACGGGTAATCGGTGATTCACCGGTAATTTACCTGATAGGCGCCAAAAGGGCAGCTGATTCCCCGTCCGATGAGAGAAAGACATGTTCGTTTGATGAAATGGCTTCCTCTTTGCTCGAGCGGTTTCGGGAATAGCTGCCCTTACTCAAGTAAGTTAAATTTCGGCCGAAACTAATACTGCCTTGTCCCGGCCGCGAGCTAGTATTGCTTTGCTCGTATAAATCAAACCTTCCCCTTGTTCGTAAAGTCAAGCTTTATCGTTAATCTTTACCGACGATAGTAATAACGCTCATACTTTTTCGTTTTCGGGTTGATCTTGTAAGTATAAAGAGCGGCTCCGCCTGCTCCGGCGGCTGCGCCTATCAGAGCGCCTTTTTTGCCGCCAATCATCCCGCCGATAATTGCACCGGCACCCGTACCGATACCGATATTGATGATATTCCGGTGTCGGTCATAGATGTTGCCTTCATCGCGGCATACGTAACGGCCTTCGCGGTTATAGTAGCAGTCGCGTTGAGCAATGGCTTGTCCTGAAAAGATCGGTATCATCATTGCCATTAGTGTCGCGATTGTCAGAGTCGAAAGAACTTTTTTCATTTTTTAATTCCCCCTTTGCTCCTAATCCAGAGGAGCGATTTCAGCCATAAGTACATCAAGTGCCGTGCCAAAGCGATAAACTATTTCATTACAATAATATACAGCTCTTGTAATAAATCACGCACCGTACGTTTTGGTATAAAATAGCCGCGTTTGGTGTAATGAACGAACATTTTATGAACGGCTATATGCAAAAAAATGCCCCGCTTTAACGGCGGGGCACATCGTTGATTTTCCAGATGTGGAGACCTCTTATGATGTTATTAGCGATAGTAGATGTAACGCTTTTTCGGTTTAATTTTGTAGGTATAAAGAGCCGAACTGCCTAATCCGGCAAGAGCTCCCCAACCTGCGCCACGCCGGCCTCCGATCAAACCGCCTATGACAGCTCCGCCGGCTGTGCCGATTCCCATATTTATCAAATTCCTGTGACGTCGATAAAAACCCGGACGCCGCTCCGCTGAATAACCGAGTACCTGATAACGCGATGGGTGACGATAATATCGCGTCGGATGAGCCTTTTTGATTTTTCGCCTGCACGTTTGAGCCGCTGCTACAAACGGCAGCGAGACCAGGATTACTACAAACGCCAAAAAAATTATTGTCAGCTTTCTCATAAAATAGTTTTTTCCTCCAAAGTTTATTGCGGAGAGAGCTTTGAAAAAATCGGAGAGAGTATAAAAAGTGTCGAGGGGAAAAGTGCAGGCCTGGCTTTTAATATAAATTGCCAAGCCACAATTTACAAGTTCGCGAAAAAGAGCATTTCCCGTGCTTATTTTTGCTGTGGTAAACTCTCAATCGAATGCTGAAAACAGATATTCCCGAACTTGTGCTTTACTTTGATCTGGAGTGGGTACCTGATGCTGAGGCATCAAGAAAATTATTTAATCTTCCTCCTGAGACTGATGAAGCAGAGGCCATGCGAAAGCTCTGGGAGATGTCGCCCGGATATTCCGATGAAGTTCAGCAGCCATTTGTGAAATATATTTTCTCGCGTGTGGTCTCGATCGCTTTTTTGTCGCGAAAAGTTGTTTATCGCGACGGTGAGCGGCTTCTGGAATTTACGTTGAACTCGCTGCCTAAACTTCCGGTTGAAACGGACGATGTCAACGAAGCGGCAATCATAGAACGCTTCCTTTCCATCGTGGGCCAGCGCCGCCCTCAACTTGTTGGTTTCAACTCAAGCGAATCTGACTTTCAAGTATTGATTCAACGCGGTATTGTAAACGAAATTTCCGCACCGGCCTTTTGTGAGCGGCCGGCAAAGAATTGGGATTCGGGCGATTATTTCCGCAGATGGGACAACGAGGATCATCTTGATCTGCTTAAATTATTCACCGGAGGCAGGATGGCTCCGCGATTGAACGATATTGCAAAAATGTGCGGTTTCCCCGGCAAGATCGACGTCGCGGGCGACCAGGTATGGCAACTTTGGCTGGATCGGAATATTTCAAAAATTGTTGAATACAATCAGCTGGACGTGCTTAATACTTACCTCGTTTGGCTTCGGGTCGTATTTTTTACAGGCCGCTTGTCCGAAGATGAGTATGCGGCTGAATTGTCTGATTTCCGGGCTTTTCTGGAATCAAAGGCTGAAGATCCGGTCAATTCCCATATTTCACAATTTCTCTCTGCCTGGGACGCAGCGATATGAATGGCTTAATTCGTAAGGCCGGAAGCCGCATTGCCCGACTTTTTCCACGTCGTCCCTATCCTGTGCTGGCCGGGCCTCTGCGCGGAGCTCGTTTCATTCTCGGCTCTTTCGCAGGAGATGGAGGCGGGGCTTCGGTTTTCTTCAATCTTTCCGAGCAGGAGCAGTTGTCCGCATTTGCCGTAGTATTAAAACCCGGATATTGCGTTCTGGATATTGGAGCAAATGTTGGTTTTTATTCCGTTCTCGCAGCGAAAAAGATTGCACCGAACGGCCGGGTTTTCGCCTTTGAACCTGTCAGGCGTAATGCTGATTTTCTTCGTCAGCATATTTCCATCAATGGCGCGGACAATATCCTTGTGATTGAGTCTGCCTGTGGCAGGGAAAGCGGCGAAACAGTATTTTTCTCCGGGCCAAATGCGGCTATGGGCAGCCTTTGTCCTGTTGGCGGCTCGTCTTTTCGCGTTGAAGTAGTTTCAATCGACGACTTTGTCGCGAGCCGGAATATACAGCCGGATGTGATGAAAATAGATGTCGAGGGCGCTGAATACGATGTCATCTGCGGAGCAGAAAAGACTATCGGACAATTTCGACCCGTGATTTTTCTTTCAACTCATTCGGCAGAGCTTCGCCGCAATTGTCTTGAGCGGCTTTCTGAAATGAAATATGCATATCGTCCTTTGACGGCGGGAGATGACCCGCACGAATTTGTTCTGATTCATGGTGAAAAAGCCAAATTGCCGACACTATAATTTCCTCAACAAACTATCCATCGCTGAATGAAAATGATTGAATTTAGCAAAATATACAATGAAAACTGCATCGAGACGATGCGTCGTATGCCTGCGGATTTTCTGGATATGACAATCACAAGCCCGCCGTATGATGATTTGCGGGAATATAACGGATATCATTTGCCGATTGAGGAAATATCCCTATTGCTATTCGAAAAGACAAAGCCGGGCGGCGTGGTTATCTGGGTCGTAGGTGATCGGACAGTTAAGGGCAGTGAGTCTCTGACAAGCTTCAAACACGCATTTGCCTTTCGCGACGCAGGTTTTCGTGTCAATGATACGATGATTTATGCCAAGAATAATCCAATCCCCAGCGACTGCGGCCGACGTTACCGTCAATGCTTTGAGTATATGTTTTGCTTTTCAAAAGGACAGCCAAAAACTTTTAACCCGATAACACAGCCGGTAAAGCAGGCCAAGACTTTCAAATCATTTAGAATTACAAAAGTCGGGCGTAATGACCTTGCACATAATCACAAGCCGCCAAAAAGCCGTAAGTTGAATAATATATTTTTTTACAATGTCGGCACCTCGTCGGCACGGGATAAGATTGCTTTCAATCATCCGGCAATTTTCCCAGAGCAACTCGTCGAAGACCAGATTGCCACCTGGACGGTAGCGGATGATGTCGTTTACGACTGTTTTATGGGAAGCGGGACAACGGCAAAAATTGCCCATCTTATGAACCGCAAATGGATCGGTTCTGAAATATCCGAGGAGTATGTCCGTCTCGCGGAGCAGCGGCTTCGGCCATATTTGGAATTGAAAGCGGGAGCCGCCTGAATTTGTAAATATTTAGGAAAAATAGATTTGAATCAGCCGGAAGCAACCAATATGCCCTGGCAGCTGTCAAACCAAAACAAACTTCAGCACACGGAAAAACAATGAAGACGATTTTTTCTCACGTGACTTTTATATCCGCTCTGCTGGCTGCGGTGTCTATTTTCGGCCAGCCAAGACCGGTTACCTCTGCACAGGAAAAGAAAATCCCGCCAGCACCTGAAAAATTTGCCGCACGTTACGAGGGCGGCTTCATTGGCTACAACAAAAAGCAGGATGGAACCTTAAAATTCGATGACGACGGCAAGCGTCTCGTATTTATTGCTGAAAACGGGAAGGAATTATTCTGGTTTCCATACAATTCGCTTTTTGTCATTTACGCAGATGAAAAATCGGTAACTTCGACAGCCGGCAATGTTATCAGGGCAATACCGCTTCCCGGGGCAGGTCTAGGCGGGTTGATCAAGGAAAAGCGGCGATACCTTGTTATTCAATTTGAAGATCCCGACACCGGCGGACAGGGTGTCTGCAGTTTCAGGACGGAAAATGCCGATCTTCTGGAATCCGTTATTCAAACTCTTGCAACAAAGGCAAATCTTGTTCAACGCGGCGAGGCCTTTTACCGACCAAAGCAAATGGAAAAACAGCCAAATTAATTGAGGTCTCCAAACCTGTTTTGCAAAATAGCCGATATTGCTATGGCGGCAGTATCGGCTTTCATAATTCTACCTCCGAGTGTAATCACGTTAATCCGATGGGAAAGCGCCATTTCAAGCTCGCGATCGTCCCAGCCGCCTTCCGGACCAAAAATGGCCGTAATTTTAGCGGCAGATTTTATCCGGTTAAATTCTTTGCCGGCGCGTTCGCTAAACATGACGCGCATTACATTTCCGGCAGGAGGAGATTTGAAAAGATCTTCGAGTTTCTGCAGACCGGCTATTTCCATTAAATATGCACGGCCGCATTGTTTTGTTGCTTCAAGTGCGATCCGGCGCCAGCGTTGGATGCGTTTATTTATACCTTCAGGGCGAACGTCGCATCTTGTTGAAATCAAAGGAAAAAAACGCCGTACGCCTAGCTCTGCCGCCTTTTGGACGACTGTGTCAAGCTTGTCGCCTTTCAATAGTACCGATGCGATTTCAAGATCCAGCGGCGACTCCGGTGAGCCGGGTTGAGATGGTTCTAAAACGGAAAAATGCGTTTTCAGTCGTTCTATTTTTACAACCTTGCAACGAAATTCACCGCCCTTTCCGTCAAAAACCTGAATTTCATCACCCGCGCTCAGGCGAAGCACATCCCGAAGATGATGCGTTTCGGATTCATCCAGTACACCGGCAGAATCCTTGATGGCATCAGGAGGTGCGTAAAACCGACGAACTTCCATAACTTACTATCTTACAATAGCTTACCGAATTTTTCCTTAAATTCCGCCGTCCCGCGGCGAATTGCGAGCCATGTTTCGAAAATCTCCGGGGTCTGAAGCCATACGGCAAGCCAATCGGCGATTTCCCGCCGTAAATCGGCATCAGATTCAAAGGAATGGTCCGACAATGCGGATTCCTTGAGTTGTTGTCGAATCGCGGCAACGCGGCTGCGAATCTGTCCGATGCCTGCTTCGTCACTTTCTGTAAGGAAAATCTTACGCTGCCGCTCAAGCTCCCGAATAGATGCAAGGGCGGATTTAAGTGTGTCAAAACGAAACAGATGCGATAAATCGGACGGTTTTGCAGATTGTGGATAACGTTTGATATAAAGTTCCATTATCTCGCTGTGACGGAGTTCGGCACCTTCGTCAGCAAGCATTCTGGCTATCCGCATTGGCAGGAAACTCTCAGATTGTCCGTATTTTTCTTTGACTGCCGCTTCGATAGCAAGTATTTCCTTAGCGCCGACAGATTCGCAATCCAGCAGTTCCCAGACCGAGAATATAAATTCCCGTTTTTCCTCACCCAATTCCTTGATTCCCGAATCGGTAGAAAAAGTCATTTTAATGAACGATTGATTAACTCAGTCGAAGAATGGTCTTTGGGATCGCCTACGATTACGACCCGGCCGCCAATCGATAAAACCACGTCTCGTTCCGGTACGGTTTCGGGCATATAATCTGTTCCTTTTGCATGAAAATCAGGTTTAATAGCGAGAATTAAATCGGCAACCGTCGGCTCATCAAAAATTGTAACGTAGTCAACATACCTGATGGCCGCAATCAGCTCAGCCCGTTCTTTTTCGGGAATAGCGGGACGGCCCGGACCCTTCAGCGATTTTACCTGTTTATCGGAGTTTATCGCAGTAATCAGAATGTCTCCGATCGCAGCCGCACCCTGCAGATATCGAATATGCCCGACATGCAGAAGGTCAAAGCAGCCATTAGTCAAAACAATTGTTTTCCCGTTTTGACGCTGCCTTTCTACAGCTTCAATCAGGGCTGCACGATCCAGAATCGGTGCAGGGTGTTTGCCGGACACGGATTTATTCAATGATTGTTTCATATTTCGCCGGTTGCGGAATGATGCTGCCCGACTTCAGAGGCCGACAATGAAGTTGCAAGCTCATAACCGTTAACTACCGCCGTTCCTTTCTTCATTACAACGATACCGCCGGCGTGATTTGCTATCCTGGCAGCCGAAAGGAAATCTGAGCCCGCAGACAAAGCTAATGTGAAGGCTGCAATTACCGTATCACCCGCACCTGTTACGTCAACCGGCTCTTTGGGCCCGACGGCGTCAAGTTTTACTGCATTTTCTGCGTTTTCTCGCGCAATAAGGATACCCTGCGGCCCAAGTGTTACGAGAAGAGCTTCTGTTTGCAGAAATTTACGGAGAAGGTTTACCTCTCCTTCTGAAATCAAAGACGAACTGCCATCAGAAACGGCCTTATATGACACATCTCGGGCAAAAAGAGAACGAAATTCTTCGGAATCCATTAAACGCCTTGCTTCTTCAAGATTTGGCGTTGCGGCTGTTGCACCGCGTAAATCTCCCAATCTGAAACGTGAATCTACCGTAATCGGGATTGAATACTTTTTTGAAATATCACGAGCGATTGGGAAAATTTCGGTTGTTGCGGAGCCGTAGCCATAGTCAGAAAAAATTATTGCTTCGGCCGATGGAGCGAGATCCTCTATTCGTTTTGTGATTATTTCCGCCAGGCTTCCGGTAGAGTCCTGGTCCGGTTCGTAATCAATGCGGATAACCTGTTGCCTTACGGCAAATTGCTGCCCGGCCAAAACGCGCAGTTTTGTCGTTGTGCGGATTTTGTCAGAAGTTACGAGATAGTCAGTATTAACGCCTGCTTCACGCAAGGCTGCAGAGAGCAGATCTCCTTCGCGGTCGCGGCCGACAAGCCCGACAAGCAGTGGGTGGCCGCCAAGTGATGCGATATTGGCGGCCGCATTTGCCGCTCCACCGGGTCTGGTCAGCGTTTCTTCATGACGGAGAATAAAAACCGGAGCCTCGCGTGATACACGGGCTATCGTGCCGGAGAGAAACTGGTCTGCTACGGGATCGCCGACGATAATTATGCGGCGACCTTTGAACCTGTTGACTATGCTTTCAGATTTCATTGTCCGAGAATAAATGTAAACCGACCGATACCGCACGGGCAAATTTAAAGGGCGGCAAACTTAAGAAAGAATGCCGCCCCGGAATTTTCAGAGAAAAATATCTGAGGTTAATGGGTATCAAAATTCGCAACCGGGTAGTCATTTGACATTCCCCAGGGAATTGCCGTCAGCGAAATTGTTACCTGATTGAAAACAAAGAACTGGCCGGTTGAATTTCTCCAGACGCCGAGGTCTGTCTTTCCGTCGCCGTCATAATCGCCCTGCGCGGTATAGTCTGTACCTGTCAGGCCGAACGGGACAAAGAGCGGATTGCCATCAGAGCTTTTTATGATATACCACCAAAGGTTATCCGAGGCCGTGGCTCCTTCGCGTACGACGGCGATGTCCGTTTTCCCGTCACCGTCATAATCGCCCGGAACTACGAAATCATTGGCAAAGCCCCATGGAACTGCGCGGAAACCTGCCGTTGTCTGGTTTATGTAAAAAATGCTCAGGTCGTTGGCATTTGCACCCGGACGCTGAACGGCGAGGTCGAATTTTCCATCACCATCATAGTCACCGGGAGCGGTGTAGTCTGTAGAAAGGCCAAATTGGGCCACAGAAAGCCCCAAATCCGAGCTTCTGAGGACATACCATAGCATTGCACCGTTTGAACGGCGAACGACGGCAAAATCGGTCTTTCCGTCGCCGTCGTAGTCACGGGCAACGGGTTCGTCTCCGGTAACTCCGAATTGGGCAATTGATACCGTACTGGAGCCGCTGTTGATTACGAACCAGATACCGTTGGTATCGCGCCAAACTGCCAGGTCTGCTTTGCCATCCCCGTCATAATCTCCGGGCACGAGGTGATCTTCATTGGCAATGCCCCATGGCTGGATAACAACATTGTTTTGGCTTGTTAAAATATACCAGTAATTGTTGCTTGGCCGGAAGATGACGTAATCGGCTTTTCCGTCGCCGTCGAAGTCCATAGCCCGCCGGAGCATAGCCTGTCCAAAGGCGAGATTTGAAACGGCTGCTACAAGAAAAGCCGGAAAGAGAACCTTGCCAATAAACGTAAAAATATTTCTCATTGTGGATTTCCTTCTATATTCGAGTATTAAAAGCACCTTCCGGATGGCTTTATGCCGAAAAGAACCCGCAAAAATGCGGGAATTCAAGTATAAGCATTTAGCCGCACCGAAATCAAGAATTCTACCCGCATTTCCAGTCAAATTGACCGATTTGTTTTGCAATCGCCCGCTCCGAATTCCGGATTGGCATTTAGTGACGTCTTTAAGACGTCTCCAATCTTAAAAAAGTTGGAATCCGCAACAATTTTCATCAATTTGTACCGCGTGTTTGTGTAACGGTAACTGTCTGGCCAGCTATTCTCAAGGTTCCCGTTCGGGACCAGCGCTGGCTTGGCGTAACCCGAAATGTAACCTGTGACGATCCGCTGCGGACGTCCGGTCCTTCAATAATTATCCAGCGAGTTTCAGATTTGACATCATAATCACAGTTTGCTGGTGCGGTTACCCCGATAGTCAAATAACCGCCGCGGAAACGTGCAGACAATGAAGTGCTTGAAATACTGAAATTGCAAACCGTCCTGTTTTGAAGCGCTGCCGCTACATTGAGTCTGCCGCCGGTTTTTACGAGGTTTGACCAGGCAGGCAGAACATCAACCGTGTTAAGCAATGTTGCTTTCAGCGATGCAGGCGACAATGTCGGGTCGTAAGCCGAAAGCAATGCGACCGCACCGGTTACGTGCGGCGTTGCCATTGAAGTCCCGCTAAGCGTACCGTAGCTGGAATTTGAGGTACGCGTAGTGCTCAGAATGCCGGATCCCGGAGCAGCCAGATCAACACTATTGATCCCCCAGTTTGAAAAACCCGAACGCGCATCCGTGCTTGTAGAAGAGGCAACGGAAATTATTCCGGGTGATTGATAAGAGCCCGGAAATGTCGGCGTAATATCGTTGTCACGATTATCGTTGCCGGCGGCAAAAACGTTAAGCACACCTGCCGCCGTCAGAGCGTCGAGAGCATCACGCGTCGCCTGGTCATACCCGCAGGCTTCATCGCAACCGCCGTAGCTGTTATTGGTAACGCGAATATTTACGCCGCGTAACTTCATCATACGAATATAGTTATAGGCGTTTATCAGCATAGCCGAGGTAGTTCCGTAGCCGGTACTGTTGTAGATCTTTACGGCCATAATTCTGACATTCCAGTTGACGCCGACTACGCCCAGCAAATTATTCCCGACAGCTCCGATTGTCCCGCCCGTATGGGTTCCGTGCCCGTTTTCATCCCATGGGTCAGAATCATTGAAAAAGAAATCATAGCCGTAGTAATCGTCAATAAAACCGTTTCCGTCATCATCCATGCCGTTGCCGTTTATTTCACCGGAATTTGTCCACATATTTGCTGCAAGATCCTCATGCGTATAACGCATTCCGGTATCAATGTTAGCGACGACGACCGAACTGCTGCCGGTAGAAAAATCCCAGGCGGCAGGTGCGGAAATTTTTGTCAGGCCGTAAAGTCCCGAAGTTCCCCATTGAGGGTCGTTCGGTGTGGCAAGCAGATGATAATAATAGTTAGGCTGCGCGGCATCGATTTCCGGTAGATTCGCAAATGTTGCAATTGCGGAGTTTACATCGGTTTTTGGTGAAAGTTTTACAAGTGCCCAGCCAAGATCGCCGAGCTGTGTAACGGAAACTGCCCCGAGTATGCCTTGCCGGTTCGTAATCGCCGATAATCCGGATCCGGGACGTAGTTTGACCAAAATTTCGTCCTTTACGAAAGGCTCGGAAGAAGTCCGGGCAAAAGAGACTCCTGAGACAAGAGCGATTACGAAAAGCGTTATGAATAAAGAGTTTAATAGTCTCATTGCGGCAAACGGCAAGAAGGGCCCAATTGAAAGATTATAACGATAGATTCCAAAAAAGACAGTGGAAAAATGAGTTATCCGGTGGTGGGGCGGCCAGTGGGAATCGAACCCACGACATCCAGAACCACAATCTGGCGTTCTAACCGCTGAACTATGGCCGCCGTATAAACGGAAAGGATCAAAGATACCGTGAAACTTTACTGCAAAAAAAGGCAAATTTTGCAGCAAAGAGTAAAAACTTCGCCCCCGGCACGACTCGAACGTGCGACCCACAGCTTAGAAGGCTGTTGCTCTATCCGGCTGAGCTACGGGAGCATCTCAAAAAGCAAATAAAAATACTATCGGTTGCAGGCGACGAAGTCAAATTTATGCCGCGCCGAGCGGTTTATTTTCTTCTATTTTTGCAACCATCGTTTCAAAAACCTCCTCCAGGCTCATATCGCTGGTGTCCAGCACTATTGCATTATCCGGAATTGAAAGCGGGGAATCTTTCCGCGAAACATCACGGGCATCCCGGGCATTTATTTCGGCCAGGGTTTCTTCGTAAGTAACGCTGATGCCGCGGGCGATATCTTCACGATAACGCCGACGGGCACGGGCTTCGGGTTTGGCAGTCAGAAAGAACTTGAAATCCGCGTCCGGAAACACGACCGTGCCAATATCCCGGCCTTCCAGTACACAACCGGACGGGGAAGATCTGCCGATTTCCCGCTGAAGTTCTACCATCCGGCGCCGTACATCGGAATAAGTAGAGACTATCGAGGCCAGCCGGGCAATTTCTCTTGTGCGGATTTTTTCCGTTACATCCCGTCCGTCAAGATAAACCCTGAGGTTGTCCGGTTCGCCCTGAAGCTCTATTCGGCAATTTTCCGCAATGTTTGCGGCCGCCTCGGCGTCTTCCGGGTTTGAGCCGTTCATTGCCGCTGCGAGTGCTACGGCTCTATACATCGCACCTGTGTCAATGTAAAGCAGCCCGTATTTTTTGGCCAACATTTTGCCTAAGGTGGATTTGCCGGCCCCTGAAGGGCCATCTATCGCAATAATCATAAATTGTAATTTTAGTGATTATGGAGCAAAGTGTCTAAACGCGGATGGCATTTCAGACAGTTTTACCCAGTTCTCCACGGACCGATGCGGGAAGTTTATCAAAAACAAGCATATAGGATCTTGTAATCAGGTCTTCGAGCTCGTCGTCATCAATTGCCTTTTGATTGCGGACGGCGACCCAATGATATCGCGCAACATAGGGAGCCGGTTCAATCCCTTCTCTTTCAACAAGTTCCGCAAATTTCTCAGGGGTACATTTGAATGATATCGACCGGTCCGGATTATCCGGCTCCGTAATACAAAACATTTTACCGCCTACGGTAAAGCATAGATCCTTGCCCCATTTAACGTCTTCGACCGCGTGGGGAAACGAAAGGCAAAGGTCCCGTAATTCCTCAATTGTCATCAGCTATTTCTCCCTTGCCGGGCCGGTGCGGATAATATTTTGCATCCGGCGAGAAAACAAGCCTTAATTTGTTGCTGCACGGGATGAAACCGCTTTTTGCAAAGAAGCTATTGCAGTTTCAATATCCGTCCGTGTTATGTCACGATGGGTAACCATTCGGATAGAATTTCCAAATGGAATGGCAAGCACGCCTGACTCCCGCAATGTATTGCAGATTTCCGTGGAAGTCTTCCGCGTCCTGCTCACATCAAATATGACGATATTTGTCCTCACGTTTGCCGGATTTATTGCGCAGCCTGGCATTTCGGCGATTGCAGCGGCCAGAAATTGTGCATTTTCATGGTCGGCGGCAAGAAATTTTGGGGATTCCTGCAATGCGACAAGTCCGGCAGCGGCCAGAATTCCTGCCTGACGCATACCGCCGCCAAGGCGTTTACGCCATATGCGGGCTTCATTAATGAAATCTCTTGTTCCAAGCAAAATGGAGCCAACCGGAGCTCCGAGTCCTTTGGAAAGGCAAAACTGCACCGAGTCACACTCGCTTGTAAGATTCGCAACAGTATCGCCAAGAGCGACCGCGGCATTGAAAATACGCGCTCCATCCATATGAACGGGGATTTTGTAAGAATGTGCCCGATCGCATATATCGCGGCAATGTGCGGCCGTCATTACACTCCCGCCGGCAAAATTATGCGTATTTTCAAGACAAATAAGGCCGGTCGGGCAGGCATAATAAGGCTGGTTTACGTGCAGGGCAGCAGCAATTTCGTCCCATGTAAGATGACCGGATCCGTCTGAGCTGCGGACAGGACGAATGACCACGCCGGAAACTACTGACGGAGTGGCCATTTCATAATTGAAAATATGCCCGCGCTCTTCGATGATAACCTCGTCTCCGGGCTTTGTATGCAGCTTAACGGCAATTTGATTGCCCATGGAACCCGTCGGAACAAACAGTGCCGCTTCCTTTTCGAATAATTCAGCGGCGAATTCCTGTAAACGGTTTACCGTTGGATCTTCTCCGTAAACGTCGTCGCCGACTTCGGCTTCGGCCATTGCTTTTCGCATTGCCGGAGATGGTTTGGTTACTGTATCGCTACGAAGATCTATCATCTCTAATGAGGTTAAAAAATCCTGATTCGATTATATTAGTCCGCCAGAGTCCAGTTTGCACATTTTTTCCCGGCCTTAAAAGCGGATTCGAGAAAAGCAAGTACATCCGTGTCAAAAGTTGGCGATGTTCTGATGTCGTCATACATCAGAATCGCAAGATGGCCGCCGCCTGATTCGACCCATTTGGCAGAGGCCGGCTGCAGGATTTCTTCCGTGAGTGAGGCCGGTTCGGGCGCGGTATAAGAATAAAAAGCAGGTGCGGGGATGCGATCATCACCAAACCAAAAGCCGAAACTGATTACCTCCTCTGAATAAGCTTCGCGTTCCACATTGTTGGCGCCTTCGCGCACAGTGGCCTTACGGCCGGAAAAACGCGTCAGAGCAAGGTCGAAACTATGCCAAAAAAGGTGTACGGGTGAAGATTTACCGTAAAAACGGCCTCTGAAACGGGTCAAAATTCCGTCCACGGCAACCAAAATTTTGTGAAATCGACGGACAAACTCCCTGTCATACGAATTGTTGACGATATCATCGGGAAAAGGTATGTCAGAAGGAGCCTCATACGGCACGGGTTTAATTTTGGGGTGAATGCCAAGTTTGGCAAGATTGGCAAAAATACTGCTATGGAAATCTGCAACGGTCAGGCCGTCGTAAATTGCGAAATCTTCTTTTCGGCCGTCACCTGAGGTGATTTCGATACGGTGATTGATAAAGTCAAATTCGATTCGAAAATTACTATTGCCAAATGGAACTGTACCTGTAGAAAGCCCGTGCGGAGTTACGTATAGAGAGACGTGCCACCAATGATTCATCTTCGGATGAAGAGCAAGGCGAATTTTACCGACGATTTGACAATAGAGGTGCAGTGTGTTTTTCGTCGCTTTCCATTCGTCAGGCGGAATTGGCGGTAGTATTTCTGCCATCAGCGTCGGGCAATATTTCCTTAAGTTTACTTAAGGTCGGATTTCAACAGCCCGTCTCCTTTTCAATTTCTTCTATTTCCCTGACTCTTCTTTCATGACGGCCGCCCTCAAATTCTGATTCGAGAAACGCTTTGACGGTTTCCGCAGCGGTCAATGGGTCAATAAAGCGTGCCGGAAGCGAAAGAACGTTTGCATCATTATGACGTCGGGAGAGAGCCGCTATTTCCGGATTCCAAGCCAAAGCCGCCCGGACGCCTTTTACTTTATTTGCGGCAATGGCCATTCCCTGTCCGGAGCCGCAAAATAAAATGCCGCGATCAGCTTCGCCATCGGCAACGGCACGTGCGACGCGTTCGGCATATGGCGGATAATCAACCGATTCGGGCGAATCGGTGCCGAAATCAACTATCTCGACACCAAGAGAGCTGAGCGTTTCCTTTATTTTTTCTTTTTCTTCATAACCGGCGTGATCGGCGCCGATTGCAATTTTCATTGACATACTTTGATTTTATTCCCTTGCCGGCAAATTAGCCAAGCCGAACACATCATAACGTCAATTTCGGCTTTTGGTTGTTAATAATTGCAGGACGAAATATAATTTCCCGTGTGTGAGGCGTTACGGACTAGGTAAAACATTTTTAATCCTTGCAATGGCAGCTTTTGCCGGTACAGCCGCCGGACAGGATTATCTGCCCGAGCTTGTCCGGAGGATAAAACCGGCTGCCGTAGCTCTGGAAACCTTTGACGCCAAAGGAAACAGCATTTCGCGCGGCAGCGGTTTTTTCATTGCCGCGGACCGGATAATTACGAACCGACATGTTATTGAAAGGGCTTCACGCGTTGAAGTTCACCTGCTGGACGGCAGTAAGTTCGTAGCCAAAGGTGTATTGGCCATAGACGGTGAAGGAGATCTTGCACTTTTACAGGTCGAGGTGCCGCCGCGTCTCGCTTTTCCGCTGCCGGTCGTTCGTACGGTTCCACAGGAAGGCGAATCCATTGTGGTAATCGGAAACCCTTTTGGTCTGGAGGGAAGCGTTTCAAATGGTATTGTCTCGGCCGTCCGCGATATTTCAGGTTACGGCCGCATTATACAAATCACCGCGCCAATCTCACCCGGATCTTCCGGTTCGCCCGTTGTCAATATGGCGGGACAGGTAATAGGCGTTGCAACGCTTCAGGCGGCCGAAGGCCAGAGCCTGAATTTTGCGGTCCCGGCTGAGCGTATTGCACAAATGCGTGTTGGCGAACTGCAGACTTTTTCGTCGTTGAATTCGGAAACCCTTCGCACAAAACGCTCTGCGGCCGAAAGGCTGTATTCACAGGGAGTAGGGCAAATGTCTCTTGATGACTACGCCCGGGCGGCTTCCTATTTTGAAAAAGCCATCGAACAGGATCCGAATTATGCCGAAGCTCTCTATCAACTCGGTTTTTGCTACGGCGTTCTAGGGCGTCACGCAGAGGCCCTTAAAGTCTCAAAACAGGCAGCAAGGCTTCGGCCCGAATGGCCTGAAACCTATGCAAACATTGGTGCGTCAAGTTTTGCTCTTGGGCAATTTCGCGAAGCGGCTGATGCTTATCGTCAAGCTCTCAAACTGGATGAAAACAATCCTGAAACCCAGTACGCTTACGGGCTTGCATTAAACAAGCTCAACAGGACGGAAGAGGAGATTCTGGCGTATCGTCGGGCCATAGCTGCCAAACCTGATCACCTCAATGCCCTGGAGCGTCTCGGCCAGGCATTATTCAAACAAAAACGTTGGGCAGAAGCAGCAAAAACTTTCGAGATGCTCAATACTTACCGTCCGGATGCAAAATCGCTCAACGCTCTGGGTGAAGCGCGGCTCGAACTCGGCAACCTCGATGCCAGTATCGAAGCCTTCAATAACGCCCTTGCTTTTGACCCGGACCTGGAAAAGGCCAGATACAATCTGGGACGGGCTTATCTGAAGGCCGGAAATACCCAACTCGCCATCGTGCAGTATGAAATCCTCCGTAATGCAAAGAGCGAATGGGCTGACCGCCTGTTTATTCTTTTGAACCGTTAAACGTTTTGCGATTTATCAGGGAGGCGACAAATCCGGCACCAAATCCATTGTCAATATTTACAACGCTGACGTTGGAAGCGCAGGAATTCAACATGCCCAGCAATGCTGCAACACCGCCAAAAGATGCTCCGTAACCTACCGATGTCGGCACGGCAATGACCGGAACGCTGACCAAACCGCCTACGACCGATGGCAAGGCTCCCTCCATTCCTGCACATACAATCACGACGCGGGAATCCTGAAGTTTTTCGCGTTCGGCAAGGATACGATGTACGCCCGCTACTCCGGCATCCCAGATACGGCGGACACGGTTTCCCATAGCCTCAGCGGTCAAAGCAGCCTCTTCCGCAACAGGAAGATCGCTGGTTCCGGCAGTGCAGACGGTTATTTCACCGATGCCAAGGTCATTACGATCCCGGAAAACCCTGACCATCCGTGCTGATTCATGCCATTCAGCCTCCGTGCAGATATTTCGTAAAATCCCGTAAACCTCACGCGTTGTGCGTGTTACAAGCGCATTTTGCGATCGGGCAACGATTTTTTGGAAAATTCCGGCTATTTGCTCTGGCGTCTTTCCCATCCCGAAGACAACCTCCGGAAAGCCCTGTCGTTTTGCACGACCATGATCTACACGGGCGTAACCAATATCTTCGAAGGAAAGATTTTTTATGGCTGTAATCGCATCCCTTTCGGCAAGTTTACCCTTTTTGTATTGATGAAGTATCTCCCCGAGCCTCGAAATGTCCATAACAACGATGATTTCACAAATGCAGGTGTTATCTCAAATCAACCCGTGCATCCAAAGGCTCCGG
>Ga0073934_10003809_pt1 | contig 26653 bp, 27 predicted proteins | sample LarsenN4metaG_FD_76834 | JGI IMG/M metagenome (GOLD analysis project Ga0073934, IMG submission 76834) | Hot spring sediment bacterial and archeal communities from British Columbia, Canada, to study Microbial Dark Matter (Phase II) - Larsen... ... | reverse complement strand
GTTGCGCATCGACGGCGACGGCCCGAACGTGTGGATGTTCGTGGGTGTCAACGGTGTCGGTAAGACCACGACGATCGGCAAGCTCGCGTCGCAGCAGCGCAGCACCGGACATCGTGTGGTCCTCGCCGCGGCCGACACGTTCCGCGCCGCCGCGGCCGACCAGCTCGGGATGTGGGCGGAGCGAAGTGGCGGCGAGCTGGTACGCGGCCAGGAAGGCGCCGACCCGGGCTCGGTCGTCTTCGACGCGATGGCGGCGGCCTCCAGCCGCAACGCCGATCTCGTTCTCGTCGACACCGCGGGCCGGTTGCATACGAAGAGCAACCTCATGGAGGAGCTGAAGAAGCTGCGCCGCATCGTCGACCGCACCGAAGGCGCCCTCAAAGAGGTGCTGCTCGTCATCGACGCGTCGACCGGCCAGAACGGCCTCGTCCAAGCCCGCCAGTTCGCGGAGGCGGTCGACGTGACGGGAATCGTGCTGACGAAGCTCGACGGCACGGCCAAGGGCGGGATCGTGCTCGCCATCCAGTCCGAGCTCGGCATCCCCGTCAAGGTCGTCGGCGTCGGAGAGGCCATCGGTGACCTCGTCCCCTTCGACCCCGCGGAGTTCGCGGCGGCGCTCTTCGACCACGGCGACGACTGACGTTCGGCGACTCAGACGCCGAGATCCTCGCCGATCCAGATCGCGGCCCCGATCGCTCCGAACACCTCGACGCGCTGCATCGCGTTGAGTGCTTCGAAGCGTTCGACGAGCCCGAGCGTGGCGGTTCGGTCGATCACGTCCCACGCCGGGTTGGCCCCGTCGGACAGCACTTCACGGAAGAAGTCGGCTCGGTTCACGAACGATGTCCGTTGCATCCGTGCGACGAGTGACTCGTCCTTCGCGCCCGGTGCCGATGCCGCCGGCGTCGTGTCGCCGGTGATCGGTGGTGTCGGGTCGAGCGTGAGGTCCGCGGGAGGGCGTCGCCACTTCTCACCGGCGAACGGGAAGGCACACAACGCTTCGGAGTGCCGCCGGATCAACTGCAGGTGGATGGCCTCACCTGCACGCGCGGCGCCGCCCAGCGCGTAGGCGACGTTGACGGCACGGTGGGAAGCGAGGGGTTTGATGCGAATGTCGGTCTCGAGCTCCTCGAGCAGGCCGAGGAGATGGCGCTGGCTCGCGCGCAGATCGAACGAGTCGAAGCGGTCCATCAGTGTGCCGCCGACCGTCGGGTCGAGAAGTTCGTCGAGCGTCGCGGCGCGCAACGCGGCGCGAGTCTCCGGCCGCAACACGTCGGTCGCACCGAACCTCATGCTGTCGAGCGCTCGCACGAGATCCTCCTCGGACGAGGCCCGTTCGCTCACCTTGGCCTTCGAGCGAAGCAGCAGGCCGCTGACACCCGTGGCACGAATCTCCGGCCACGCTTCGCGCGGCTCCTTCAGTGTCCAGAGGTTCGTCATGCCCGAGCTGGCGCGAATGAACGCTCGCGCCCGCTCGGGGTATTCACGTGCCGGGGGAAGGTCGAAGCGGCGTTCGTGCCGGAGGCCGAACCGCTCCGCGACACGCGACGCGACCTGCACGTCGGCGAGTGTCGGGGGACCGAACGTCTGGAACACGAACTGATCGGTGAGCCGCTCCGACATCACGAGGGACGCGATGAGCCGCGAGTCCTTGCCGCCGGTGAGATCGGCCCGGTACTCGCCACCGGGCAGCGTGACCGTCGCGCGAACGGTGTCGGCGAGGTCTTCGTATGCCGCGTCGAGCAGGTGCTCGGTCGTCAGGTCGCGCAGCTCGTCGGGTGGCATCCACGGCTCGCGTTCGGTTTCGACCCGCAGCTCCCGGTCGCGGGTGAGCACGACGCGCGCGCCGGGTGGGACGAGGCGCACGTCCTCGTATCCGGTGCGGAGGCCGATCCAGTGGCGGCTGTACGCGGGCCAGCACGAGGCGAGCAGGTCGCGCCGTGGGCGCGCCTGCGCCCCAGCGCACGCGAGCGCGCACAACGCAGCCCGCGAGCTGACCGCGACGCAGGCGTCGGCGCGACCGTGGAAGACGAAGGAGAACCCGAGCGGGTCGGTCGCGATCTCGCCGGTGCCGTCGGCGTGGAGGTCGACGATCGTGAATACGCCGCGCAGGTCGCGGACGAGCTCGCGCAGCGGTCGCCGTTCGAGCTCTCGGTCGATCTCGCGTGCCCACGAAGCTTCCGCAGCCCAGGGGCGGCCGCTCCAACGCAGCGCGCCCGTCGACGCGACGATCCCGCGCCGGCCGTCGAACCACCGCTCGCAGTCGGTCCCCGGCGTGCCGAGGCCGCCCTGCCACAGTGCGAGGATCACGTCGCCGGCGTCGTCGGTCCACACGTGATGACGTGTGGGTTCGAAATGCAGCCCGGGCGGCCGCGGGTCGTGGGCGAGTGCGACCCGGGAGTGCGCGAGCGCGCGCCCGGGTGACGCGGCGAGCACCAAGAACGCTGTCCTCACTCGCCAAGTATTGCGCCGGCCGGCCGCGGCCCGTCGCGGGCGGAGCGCTCGCGCTGGACCGGTAGGATGGCGCCCCTGTGTTCGACGCCCTCCAGGACCGTCTCGACGGCATCTTCACCCGGCTGCGCAACCGCGGGCGGCTGACCGACAAGGACATCGACGACGTCGCGCGCGAGATCCGCGTCGCGCTGCTGGAAGCCGACGTCAACGTCCGCGTCGTCCGCTCGTTCATCAATCGGGTGAAGGAGCGCGCGGTCGGGGCGGACCTCTCGCAGAGTCTCAGCCCCGCGCAGCAGTTCATCAAGATCGTGCACGAAGAGCTCGTCGAGACGCTCGGCGGCCAAACCGGCAAGCTGACGATGAGCCCGAAGCCGCCGACGGTCGTCATGCTCGCCGGCCTCCAGGGTTCAGGGAAGACGACCGCGGCCGGGAAGCTGGCACGCCTGTTGAAGTCGCAGGGTCTCCAGCCGCTGCTCGTGGGTGCGGACCTGCAACGTCCGGCCGCGGTCGAGCAGTTGCGTGTCCTCGCCGGTCGCGTCGACGTGCCGTTCTACTCCGAGCCGACCGCCCCGGTCGCCGTCGCCCGCAACGCGCTGGCCGAGGCGCAGCGGCTCGGGCGCAACGTCGTCATCGTCGACACGGCGGGGCGGTTGCAGATCGACGCGGAGCTGATGGACGAACTGCGCGAGATCGGCGCCGCAGTGCAGCCCCACAACACGCTGCTCGTCGTCGACGCGATGACCGGTCAGGAGGCAGTCAACGTCGCGGAGTCGTTCCACGAAGCCGTCGGGCTCGACGGGGTGATCCTCACCAAGATCGACGGAGACGCGCGCGGCGGTGCGGCGCTGTCGGTGAAGGAGGTCGTCGGCCGTCCCATTCTCTTCGCCGGTACCGGCGAGAAGCTCGAGGACTTCGAGCCGTTCCACCCGGACCGCATGGCGAGCCGCATCCTCGGCATGGGCGACGTGTTGACGCTCATCGAGAAGGCCGAGGCCGCGTTCGACGACGATCAGAAGGCCAAGGCCGAGGAGATCCTGCGCGAAGGCACCTTCACCCTCGAGGACTTCCTCGAACAGATGCAGCAGGTCAAGAAGATGGGGCCACTGCAGAACGTCCTCGGGATGCTGCCCGGCGTTCCGAAGGAGGTGCGCAAGACCGAGATCGACGACCGCGAGATCGCGAAGATCGAAGCCATCATCCGATCGATGACCCCGGACGAGCGGCGGCGGCCCGAGATCATCAACGGCTCGCGCCGGACGCGCATCGCACGGGGCAGCGGCACGACGAGCTCCGACGTGAACCAGCTCGTCAAGCAGTTCAAGCAGGTGCAGCAGATGATGCGGGGCTTCGGTGTGCTCGGCCGCAAGGGCAAGAAGGCCAAGAAGGGCAAGGCGAAGCCGCCCAAGATGCCGATCTCGGGCCTCCCCGGGCTCCCCAACTAGACTCACCCCGTTCGTTACTCGTCGCAGGAGCACGTGTGGCCGTCAAGATCCGCCTGATGCGCGTCGGCAAGAAGAAGCAGCCGACCTACCGCGTCGTCGTCGCCGACTCGCGCAGCCCGCGCGACGGCCGGTTCATCGAGATCATCGGGCAGTACGCGCCCCGTGAGGAGCCGTCGGTCGTCCAGCTCGACGCCGAACGAGCGATGCACTGGCTGCGCCGTGGGGCGCAGCCGACCGAGCAGACCGCGAAGATCCTCGGCATCGCCGGCGTGTGGGACGCGTACAAGGCCGAGACCGGACGCGACGCCGCCGCCAAGCCGAAGGCCAAGGCGCCCAAGCCGAAGTCCGTGAAGGAGGCACCGGCGCCCGCGGCCGAAGAACCGCCCTCCGAACCGGAAGCGTCTGCATGACCGACGACGACTTCGACGACGACTTCGAGGGTGACGAGTTCGACGACGAGTTCGACGACGACGAGATCGCACCCGAAGGCAACCGCGTCGTCGGCGGGCGTGCCAAGGCGGTCGTCGAGCACATCGCCCGCCACCTCGTCGACGACGCCGACGGTGTGTTCGTCGACTCGTCCGAGCGCGGCGGCTCGGTGATGCTGCTCGTGCACGCCAGCCCCGGTGACATGGGGCGGATCATCGGCAAGCGCGGCCGCGTGATCCAGGCGATCCGCCAGGTCGCGCGCGCGGCCGGGTCGACCGAGGATGTGCGCGTCCAGGTGGACGTCGCGGAGTAAGCCCCTGTGCGCCTCGAGATCGGGCGCATCGCCAAGGCGCACGGGTTGCACGGCGAGGTCGTCGTCGTCCCGGTCAGCAACCAGCCCGGCCGGTTCAGCTCGGGCGCGCACGTGTGGCTCGACGACGAGCCGGCCGTGATCGCGAGCTCGCGCCCGCACCAGCTCGCCTACCTCGTGCGCTTCGAGGGAGTGACCGACCGCACCGGCGCCGAACGGCTGCGCGGGCGCCTCGTGCACGCCGAGGCGCTCGGCCCACCGCCCGACGGCGAGCTCTGGGTGCACGAGTTGATCGGCGCACAGGTGTGCGACCGCGCGGGCGCCGTTCTCGGCCGCGTGACGGCCGTCGAGGCGAACCCCGCGCACGACTTGCTCGTGCTCGACACCGGCCCGCTCGTCCCGATGGTGTTCGTCGTGGAGCAACGCCGCGACGTCGTCGTCGTCGACGTTCCCGAAGGACTGCTCGAGCTCTGAGGTCGTAGCCGCATGAGGATCGACGTCTTCACGATCTTTCCCGAGTACCTCGAGGCGCCGCTGCGCGTCTCGCTCGTCGGGCGCGCGCGCGAGCGCGGCCTCGTCGACGTCCGCCTCCACGATCCGCGCGACTGGGCGGCCGACCGGCACCGCAGCGTCGACGACACGCCGCTCGGCGGGGGACCGGGCATGGTGATGATGCCCGAGCCGCTGTTCGCCGCGGTCGAAGCGGTCGACCCGCCGCGGCCGCTGCTGCTCCTCACGGCGGGCGGGCGACGCTTCGAGCAGGCCGCGGCGCGCGAGCTCGCGGCCGGCCGCGGGTTCTCGCTGCTGTGCGGGCGCTACGAAGGCGTCGACCAGCGGGTCGCGGACCATCTCTGCGACGCCGAGCTTTCGGTGGGCGACTACGTCCTCGCAGGCGGCGAGGCGGCCGCGCTGGTCGTCATCGAGGCCGTGACCCGCCTGGTGCCCGGCGTGATGGGCAACGAGACGTCCGCGCTCGAGGAGTCGTTCGGCCACGGACTGCTGGAGTATCCGCAGTACACCCGCCCGGCCGTGTTCCGCGAGTGGGAGGCACCCGGCGTGCTGCGCTCGGGAGACCACGCCCGGATCGCCCGCTGGCGCCGCGCGATGGCGTTGCGGCGCACGCTCGCCCGGCGGCCCGACCTTCTCCGGGCCGACGACCTCGGCCCTGCCGACCGGGCGCTGCTCGAGGAGTTCCTCGACGGCGACGCGCAGCGGTAGGATGCCCGTTCGCTTCCAGTCCGCCCCATCCCGGAGCGCCGCGCCATGAACCGCACCGACCTCGTCGACCGCGCCCAGTTGCGCAGCGACATCCCCGACTTCGGCCCGGGTGACACGCTGAAGGTCCACGTCCGGGTGGTCGAGGGCAACCGCGAGCGAGTCCAGGTGTTCCAGGGCGCGGTCATCCGGCGCCAGGGCTCCGGTGCGCGCGAGACGTTCACCGTGCGCAAGGTGAGCTTCGGCGTCGGGGTCGAGCGCACCTTCCCGGTCCACTCGCCGGTGATCGCCCGGATCGAGGTGCTCACCCGGGGTGACGTGCGCCGGGCGAAGCTGTACTACCTGCGCGATCGGGTCGGAAAGGCCGCCAAGATCAAGGAAAAGCGCACCTGACGGCCGGGCGTACACTCGCGTCCCGATGAGCGCCGAGGACCTCGAACGGTACGAAACGGAGATCGAGCTCCAGCTCTACCGGGAGTACCGCGACGTGCTGCCGATGTTCCAGTACGTCGTCGAGACCGAGCGCCGCTTCTACCTCGCCAACGACGTCAAGCTCGACGTGAAGCGCGAGGACGGGCGTACGTACTTCGAGCTCCAGCTCCACGACGCGTGGGTGTGGGACATGTACCGCAACACGCGTTTCGTCAGCGACGTGCGGGTCGTGACGTTCCGCGACGTCAACATCGAGGAGCTTCCCGGCAAGGAACTGTGATGTGACCGACCGCCGGCGGGTGGTGGGGGCGTCGGGCGAAGAGGCGGTTGCTCGCTGGTACGAGGCGCGGGGCTACGACGTCGTGGACCGCAACTGGCGCGTGCACAGCGGCGAGATCGACATCGTCGCGACCGGGCGCGGGACGCTCGTGTTCTGCGAGGTCAAGACGCGGCGCAGCGACGCCTTCGGCTCACCCTTCGAGGCGGTCACCACACGCAAGCAGCAGCGGCTCCGGTCGCTCGCGCGGGAGTGGTTGTCGGCGCACGACGTGCGCGCTGGCGCGGTGCGCTTCGACGTGGCGGCCGTCGTGCCGAGCGCGCGCGGCTGGGTCGTCGACGTGCTGGAAGCCGCGTTCTGAAGCGCCGGGACCGCCGATCAGCGGCGGCGGGCCGCCCGATGCCAACAACCGCTGTGCCAGTGCCGCCGTTCGCGCGGATCGGCGCGGGGGACGACGACCTCGTGACCCTCACCCGGGCGGATCTCGTGATCGCAGCCGGGGCAGCGGTAGGTCTTGACGGCCTCGTACGGCTGCACGTGCCGGACGTCGACCGCATCCGGGTCGTCGTCGGTGAAGCGATGTTCGGTCACCGGGGGATCGCGGCCCACAGCACGAGCAGGAGCACGACGACGACCGCGATGGCGACGAGTGCGATGTCGCTGCGACGCTGCACGCGCCGGCCGAACGGGTTGAAGCCCACGGGCCGGTGACGCTAGTCGGACTGTGACTCGTGCACGCTCGAGCGGCCGCGGGCGGCCCGGATCGCATCCTTGTCGGGATCAGCGATGCGATGCAGCCAGGCGTTGTGCCACTCCCACTGCGCACCGCAGCACGAGCACGAGATCAGGATCGAGCCACCCGACATCGTCTCCGCGTCGACCGGCGTGCTGTCGTACGGGCACCGTTCCAATTGCACATGGTCTCATCGGAACAAGCAGTGCGACGTTGAAGCGCGTCCCGTCTGGCCCGGACGGCGGGTGCGGCGGTACGGTCGCCGACGGACGCGCAGGAAGTCGCCCCAGGCACGAGGATTGCCCGAAGTGATCCACTTCGTCGTGGTAGCGGGAGCACCGGACGCGGTCGCCGACGCGCCGTTGCGGACGGCCCTGACGGGCACCCGGATCTTCGACGGCGACCTTGTCGAGGCAGCCGCCCCCGGCGGCTGGTGGGCGATGGCGGCCTTGCATGCGGCCGATCCGACCTGCGCGGCACGCGTTGCTTCCGATGGCGACGCGCTCCTCGTATGCAACGGCCCGGCGCTCGCGCGGCACCACGATCCGTCGATGCTCGTGGCAGGTCTGGCCCGCGCGTACGACCGGGGGGGCCGAGGCGGTCAGCGCGCAGTTGGGTGGTGCGTGCAACGTCGTGGCGGCGTCGCGGGATCGCGGGCTCTACGCGTTCGGCGACTTCTCCGGCCTGTTTCCCTTGTACTACGCGTGTCGCGAGGGCCTCGTTGCGTTGTCGAACCGTTCGACGACAGCGGCCGCAGCGGTGGGCCGCCGCGGCTGGGACCTGAACGCGCTCGCCTGGGTGATCGGGCACGCGAACCTCTTCGGCGGCGAGATGCCGGCCTCGGGCGTGGCGTACCTACGCCCCGGGGACGCCCTCCACGTTGCGCCCTCCTCCGCGACGCCCGCTGTGGTTCCCGCGCCCGTTTCGGTGTGGCCCGCGCCGGCTGAGCATCGTGGGCTCGACGACCTTGCCCCGGAGCGGTGGGACGAGGTTACCGATACGCTCGTCGGCAACGTCCGCGCGGTCGGAGCGTACGGGCGGCGCATCCGGCTCATGCTCTCTGGTGGCAAGGACTCGCGCCTCTGCCTCGCGCTGGCGAAGGCGGCCGGGCTGCGCGATCAGGTCGTCACCATCACGACAGGCGGACCCGGCCACCCCGAGGTCGAGTGCGCCGCCGCGGCTGCCGAGGCCGCGGGCTTCGAGCACAAGCACGCCGGACAGGCGCGGCCCGCCGCGCATCCGCCAGCCAAGTCGGCGACCCTACATGCGATCCACTGGACGCGACTGCGCCAGCACGCATATCGCTACGAGGCGATCGTGTGCCCGACCGACGGCCTCACGCCCGAGGCGCGGATGACTGTCTTGAGCGTCAAGGGGTTCGGCGGTGAGCTCTACCGAGGGCCGGGTGGGCACGCGAAGCAGTTCAAGAAGCGAATGCCGGTGAACGCCGACGAAATGGCCGACATGTTCGTCGACTACCACCAGAAGCACGACCCGCTCGGCGTGCTGGCACGTGAGGTCAACGACGCGCAAGCGGAATGGCTGCGTACCTGGGTGCGTACCAACGCCGCGGTGGTGCGTCTCGACGTCCTTCCCGAGAAGTTCTACGTCGACTACCGGCTGGGTCACTGGAACGGACCGCTCGGCCAGAACACGCCCGGCGATGTCAAGGTGAACCCGCTGCTGTCGCCGGTCGCCGCGGCGGCGGCGTTCGAACTCTCCGTGCGGGCCCGCACGATGGAACGCCTCCACTTCGAAGTCATGCGACGCACCGCGCCCGAGTTGCTCGGCGTCCCGTTCCTCAACGACACGTGGTCGCCTCAGCTCGCCGAGGCCTCTCCGGTGCCGCTCGCTCCGGCGCCCTGGCCGACCGTTGTACCGGCGACCATACGTTCGATGCGGCCCCGTAGGTGGGTGTTCCTCGAGGAGCAGCGCGGCGAGGTCGACGCGCTGTTCGCCGAAGCAGAACGCCACACCGAGATGGGGTCGATCTGTGATGTCGCGACGCTTCGCAAACTCGCCGCCGAGCCGTCGGCGCTCAGCAACATCCAGGTGAAGTCGGTGATGAGTTGCATCACGGTCGCCTTGGCGCTGCTCGGTCGCTCGCTCCCGGTACGTGATCGGCTCTAACGCGGCCACCAGCGGCCGCGGTGGGGTTCGGCGCGGCCGGAGAGCTCCATGCGGCGCAGCGCGGCCGCGACGCGGGCGGTGCCGATCTTCGTGCGTTCGACGAGCTGGTCGACGGTGGCCGCGTCGCCGCCGAAGGCACGCAGGACCCGCCGCTCGTCGGGATCGCACGCTTCCGGGGGCTCGCGCCAGCCGGTTGCGCCGCCGCGGCCGAGCGCGACCAGCACGTCGCCGGGGTCGACGAGCGGCTGGGCCCCTTCCGCGATCAACACGTTGCAGCCCGCGGCGGCGGGATTGCGGCGCGACCCCGGCAACGCGAACACGTCGCGCCCGTACTTCAGTGCATAGTCGACCGTGTGGCGGGCCCCGCCGGTGATCGTCATCTCGATGACGACGACGACTTGCGCGAGTGCGGCGATGATCCGGTTGCGGGGTGGGAAGCGCTCGGGGCGCGGCAACACGCCGTCGCGGTGCTCGGTGACGACGAGCCCGTTCGCACGCACCCGCCGGTACAGCGCGCGGTGCCGGCGCGGGTACTCGACGTCGAGCCCGGTCGCCACGACGCCGACGGTGAGGCCACCAGCGTCGAGCGCGCCCCGGTGCGCGGCACCGTCGATCCCGATCGCCAGGCCGCTCACGATCGTGATTCCCGCGCTCGCGAGGAACGCGGCGGTCTCGTGCGCGTCGGCGAGACCGTGGGGGGATGCCGATCGCGTCCCCACGATCGCGACCCGCGGCGCGGCGAACGCGTCGGGCCGCGCTCCTTCCCCCCGCAGCACGCGCGGCCGGTCGGGGAGGTCTTCGGCGATCGGGTAGTCGCTGCTCCCGAGGTACCAGGAGTGCCTCATCGGACGTCGCCCCGCAACAGCGCGGCGAGCTCGACGTGGTCCGCGGTCGCCGCCGGTGCTCCTTCGAGGTCGGCCAGCGTCCAGGCCAGCCGCCGCACGCGTGCTGCGCCGCGGCCGGTGAGCCGGCGCGTCCGGCAGACCGCGTGCCACGTCCGCTCGGCGCCGCCGGCCAGTGGGAGCAGACCTGCGAGCGCGCCCGCGGGAACGTGCGCGTTGCGCCGCCACGGTGTGCCGGCCAGGCGCGCCTCTTGCCGAGCGACGGCCGCTTGGACACGCTCGCGCACGACCGACGACGGTTCGCCCGTCGGCGCATCGGCGTCGGCCGCGGTGACCTCCAGCCGCACGTCGAAGCGGTCGAGCAGCGGCGCCGACAGCCGTCGCAGGTAGCGCGCCCGCTGCGTGTCGCTGCACTGGCACTGCGGGTCCGGGCGCCCGCATGGACAGGGGTTGCAGCAGGCGACGAGCAGGAAGCCCGCGGGGAACTCGATCGTTCCCCACGCGCGGCTGACACGCACGACTCGTTCCTCGAGCGGCTGGCGCAGCGCGTCGAGCACCATGGGCGGGAACTCGCCGAGCTCGTCGAGGAAGAGCGTGCCGTGGTGCGCGAGCGTGATCTCGCCGGGACGCGGCCGCGGGCTGCCGCCACCGATGAGCGCCGCGGCCGACGCGCTGTGGTGCGGCGCGCGGAACGGCCGGGCGGTGCAGAGGCCCGTGTGTGGCGCGATCCCCGCTGCCGAGTGGATCTTCGTGACTTCGAGTGCCTGGGCGGGTGGCAGCGCGGGCATGATCGTCTCGATGCGGCGGGCGAGCATCGTCTTGCCCGCGCCGGGTGGACCGATCATCAGGAGGTGGTGACTGCCCGCCGCTGCGGCCGCGAGCGCGTCGCGCGCCAGGGACAGCCCTCGCACGTCGGCGAGATCGCACGGCTCGTCGGCGGCGATCGTGGCGGCGGCTCGGGGACCTTCGGGGAGCGGCGGCCACGGCAGCTCGCCCTTGAGGCAGGCGTGCAGCTCGCCGACCGATCGTGCGACGCGTACCTCGGCTCCCGGCACGAGCGTCGCCTCGAACGCGTTCTTCTCCGGCACGACGACCGCGCAGTGGCCGGCGCGCACCAGCGCGTCGACGAGGCCGAGCACGCCGACCACGGGGCGGACGCGCCCGTCGAGTCCGAGCTCTCCGAGCAGCGCGAGGTCCTCGAGCGCGCACGGCGGCAGCTGCTCGCTCGCGCCCAACAGCGCGACGGCCACGGCGAGCTCGAGCCCGGCGCCGACCTTGCGCACGCCGGCCGGCGCGAGGTTGACGGTGATCCGCGCCTGGGGGAAGGCGAGCTCCGACGACAAGAGCGCGGCGCGCACGCGCTCGCGTGATTCGCGGCCCGACGTATCGGGCAGGCCGACCACCGTGTAGCTCGGCAGCCCGCGGGCGACGTGGACCTCCACGGTCACGACGCGGCCGTCGACCCCTTCGAGCACACTGCTGCGCACCGACGCCAGCACGGCACCTCCCTCGATCGACACGGATGAGGAGGGTCGTGACCGCGACCGACGACGGTACGGGTGAAGCTACGCGCGCGGTGTGACAGTGACGATCCAGACGTCGACCGGACCCCGCGTGTTCTGCCGGACGCGGATGTGCGCGGCCCCCCGCCGTTCCAGGCAGCTCGTGTCGACGACGCGGGGCGCGAACGCCTGGTGGACGACGTACACGAAGGGAGCGGCCTTCGTGCAGACGACCTGCTCGGCCCCCCGGAACTGGACCCGCGTGAACCTGCGCTTGCCGACGTAGTACTCGAGTCCCGCCGGCCGGGCGGTGCTCGCGACGACCTCGTCGATGCCGGACCGGCGCACGAGCTCGCCGACGAGTTGGAAGTTCTCGTGCGGCAGCCGGCGCGCCTGCGCGACGACCGAGTTCGTGCCGGCGACGATCGCCACGGCCGCCACGACGGCGAGCGTGGCGCGCAACAGCGCGAAGGCGCGTGCACCGTCCCAGATGGACGCGAGCCCCAACGCGATCGCCACCGCGACGTACACGAGAAGGAAGCTGCTGAACCGGTCGAAGTAGTAGAAGCGCGCCACCCAGTACGCGACGAACGTGAACGCGACCGGTACGGCGAGGTTGAGCGCGAGGAGTTGTTCCCCGGCGCGGGCAAGGTGCCAGAGGGCGGCGACCAGCGCGAGCGCGACGAGCGCGAGGAGTACGCCACCTCGCGAGACGCCGTCGGGGACGGCCGCATCGACCGTCGGGCGGGCGACGTCGTAGTACCAGCTCGTGAGCATCTCGGGGAACGTCATCGGTCCCGACTCGTAGTCGTCCTGCGACCTGCTCAGCACGGAGGTCAGGACCGGCGCGTAGAACGCGACGGACGCCGTGCCGGTGGCGACGACCGCCGCGATCGCCTTGCGGCGCGTCGCGGGCCGCGCCGCCAGGACGATTCCGTGCCCGACGGCTGGCAACGCGAGCGGTGGAAGCGTCCAGATGCCGACGACTGCGGCCGCGCCGAACCAGACGAACGCGCGTGTCTCGGCCGTGCGCGCAGCTCGGTCGGCGGCGACGAGCATCGCGGCGGCCGACAGGAAGCCGATGCCGTACCCGCGTGCCTGCGGGGCCAGGTCCATGTGCACCGGAGCGAACACCATCAGGCCCGCGACGCTCAGCCCGGCGGCCCGCCCGAACCGGCGCCACGCCCACACGGCGACGAGCGCGACCGCCGCGATCGCGGGCAGCACGCTCCAGACGCGGTACGCCGCCTCGAACCGGCCGAGCCGGTTCGTCGTCGCCCAGGCGAGCAGGTTGAACAGCGCGTGATTGTTCGGGAGATACTCGCCCGCCAGGATCTCGACCGGACCCTCGTTGACGTAGTTGACGACGGTGTACGACTCGTCGTGCCAGAAGCTGCCGTCGAGGAACGCGAGGCGGCTCCACACGAGGAGCGCGGCCAGGCCGCCCGCGACGATCAGTCCGGCGCGTTCCGCATGCGCTCGCTCTCGCTCGACCCACGCCCGAAGGTGCACCCGCCCAGGCAAGACGACGCCCCGTGGGCGACGCAAGGGAACAACTCGACGATCGGGCGCGAATCGATCGGGCATCGACCGATCTACGCAACCAGGCGGCTAGCGTCGACCGGATGCCGCACGACGTGGACGGCTTCGCGGCGTCGCTCGGGGCTCGCAGCGAACACACGCGCCGCGCCTACGTACACGACGTCGAGGAATTCGTCGCGTGGTGCGAGCGCGGCGGCTGCACCGACGTGCGGCTCCTCGACCACCGCACGCTGCGCCGGTATCTCGCGTACCTCACCACACGCGGGTTCGCGCGCAGTTCGATCCAACGCAAGGCGGCGGCCGTGCGCGCGTACACCCGGTTCCTGCGGCGTCACGGAGTGCTCGACCTCGCGGTGGGAGCCCATCTCCGGGCGCCCAAGGGGCCGCGCCGGCTCCCCAGGGTTCCCCGGGCGACCGACGCCGAGGCGCTGCTCGCGACCGCGAGCGCGTTGGACGAACCGGTCGGACATCGGGACCTGGCGGTCCTCGAGCTGCTCTACGGCGCGGGTCTGCGCGTCAGCGAGTGCTGCGGCCTCGACGTGGGCGACGTCGACCTGCGGCGCCGGACCGTCACGGTGCTGGGCAAGGGCTCGAAGGTGCGGCGTCTGCCGCTCGGCGACGCGGCCCGCACGGCCGTGGCCGGCTACCTGAACCGCGGGCGCCCTGACCTGGTGCGGGAGCCGACAGAGGCCCTGTTCGTGAACGCCCGGGGTCGGCGGCTCACGCCCCGCGACGCCCGCCGCATCCTCGCCCGGTACCCCCTGGCCGACGGCCGGACGCTGCACCCGCACGCGCTGCGGCACGCGTTCGCCACCCACCTGCTCGAAGGCGGCGCCGACCTGCGGGCGGTTCAGGAGCTGCTCGGCCACGCCGACGTAGGCACCACGCAGGTCTACACTCACGTGACTCGCGACCGATTGAAGTCGGTGTACGAACGGACGCACCCCCGTGCCTGACGGAACCGGGCCCTCCAGCGTGGACGAGCTGTCAGCGACGATCGCTCAGCTGTGGCAGGAGTACAAGGATGAGGGCACCCGTGACGCACGGGAGCGGCTGATCCTGCACTACTCGCCGCTGGTCAAGTTCGTCGCGGGCCGCGTCGCGGCCGGGCTCCCGCAGAACATCGAGCAGTCCGACCTGGTCAGTTACGGCATCTTCGGGCTCATCGACGCCATCGACAAGTTCGACCCGGCCCGCGGCTACAAGTTCGAGACGTACGCGATCTCGCGCATCAAGGGCGCCATCATCGACGAGCTGCGCTCGATCGACTGGGTGCCGCGGTCGGTGCGGGCCAAGGCGAGGGCGATCGAGCGGGCGTACTCGAAGCTCGAGAACGAGCTGCGGCGCAGTCCCGACGACAAGGAGGTCGCGGCCGAGCTGGGAATGACGGAGGACGAGCTCGCGACGGTGCTCGGGCAGGTCAGCTTCGTCGGGGTCGTCGCGCTCGACGAGCTGTTGAGCGCCGGCTCCGATCGCGGCCCGGGCGCGACGGTCGGCGACACGATCGCCGGTTCGGGTCACGACCCGGTCGAGGCGTTCGAGTCCGAGGAGATGCGCCAGGTCCTCGCCGACGCGATCAACCGCATGCCCGATCGCGAACGGCTCGTCCTCACGCTCTACTACTACGAAGGCCTGACGCTCGCGGAGATCGGCAGCGTGCTCGGTGTCACCGAGAGCCGCGTCTGCCAGATCCACACGAAGGCGATCTTCCAGCTCCGCTCGCGGCTCTCCGAGCCCATGCCCGAGCGAGGCCTTATAACCTGACGGCAGCGCTTCCCCCGCTCGTGCCCGGTCGCGATCTGGGGAGGTGCCGTGCGGCGGCTCGTCGTACTCCTTGCGCTCACGTTGGTCCCGACGCCGGCTGCCGCCGCGCCCGTGTGGCAGCGGCCGGTCGACGGCGCAGTCGTCCGATGGTTCGACCCGCCCGCGTCGCGCTTCGGCGCCGGTCATCTCGGTGTCGACCTCGCGGCCGCACCCGGAACGCCCGTGCGCGCCGCGGGCGCCGGGACGGTCACCTACGCCGGCCGGATCGGCGCCGCGGCGCACGTCGTCGTCGCGCACGACGGCGACCTCCGCACGTCGTACTCGTTCCTCGCGGAGGTGTCGGTGCGTCGAGGCGCCCGCGTCCGCGCGGGGGAGGTCGTCGGGACGGCGGGCGGCACGGGGCGCAACCACAACGGCAACGTCGTGCACCTCGGCCTGCGCCGGGGCGACGACTACATCGACCCGATGGTGCTGTACCGCGCCGTCGACCTCGCCGAGGTCGTGCACCTCGCTCCGGTCACCGATCCTCTGTTCCACCTACCGGCCGCCGAACGCCGCTCGCTGCTCGCCGGCCTCGCGCACGGCGCGCTCGACATCGTGCGCGACCCGGCCGGACTGCTTCGCACGGCCGGCGCGGTCGCGCGCCCGGTGGGCGAGTTGCTGTACGTGGTCGGCGCCGAGGTCGCGCCGATCGTGCGCGCGGCGCTCGAGCGCGCGCCCGGCCTGCCCGCGGCGCCGCTCCTCGTACGCGCGCTCCGCCTCGGCTACTCGTGGGCGCAGGAACGGGCGCGCTGCGACGACGGCGCACGTCCGGCCGACGGTACCGGCGGATCCGGCCATCGCGTGCTCGTCGTCGCCGGCCTCGCCAGCGCGAGCGAGTCGGGACCGCCGGTCGCGCTTCCCACCGATCGGCTCGGATACGCGCAGGAGGAAGTCACGTACTTCTCGTACGCACCAGGGCCGCGCTACGGGCGGTCAGACACGTACGCCCCGCTCATCGAGTCTGCGCACCGGCTCGCCGCGCAGCTCCGCGCGCTGCAGCGCGCCGAGCCCGGCCGCGAGGTCGACCTCGTGGCGCACTCGCAGGGCGGGGTGATCGTGCTTGCCTTCCTGCAGCTGCTCTACGAGCCGGGCGACCCGAGCTACCCACCGCTCGGCACGGTCGTGACCTTCGCGTCACCACTCGACGGCGCGCCGCTCGCGGCCGTCGCGCGCGAGGTCGGCGGTGAGATCGGTCTCGCACCAGCCGTGCGCGACCTCGCGCCCGGCTCGCACCTGATGCAACGGCTCGCGGCCACCGAGCTGCCCGGCACGATCGAGCTGACCACGATCGGTGCGTCGACCGACGTCGTCGTACCGGGCAACGTGGCGACGACCGACGGTGCCGCGCACACCGTCGTGTTCTCCGGCTGGTCGGCGCATTCGTCGATCGTGACCGACGACGACGCGCTGCGCGCGGCCCGAGCCGCGCTCGAACGGCGCGACGCCCTGCCGTGCCGCGACTTCCTGACCTTCGCCGGCGGGGAGCTGCTGCCACCCGTCGTCACCGAGCTGACCTACGGGTTGGGCGACGCGTTCGACGCGCTCGACGCCGTGCCGGCCCCGTGAGCGCGCCGGTACACTGCGGCCCCGCGCAGCGCAGGAGCGAGGCCCATGCACGACCCGCTGGTACACGCGCCCCGGTGCTTCTCGCGGCGCACGCCGACTGCGATGCTCCTGCTCGCGTCGGGCGATGCCCCGCAGCTCCTGCGCGGCACCGCGCTCGACATCTGGGACTCGTTCGCGGCGCCGACGACGGTCGCTCGGGCAACGGAGGCACTCGCGTCGGCCTACGGCGTGGAACAGGTCGTGATCGCCCGTGACGTCGAGCACGTCGTCGAGTCCCTCGTCGCCGACGGGCTCCTCGTGCGCGCCGCGCCATGACCGCGCTCGACCGCACGCTCGCCGCGGTGGTCGCGCACGGACTTCCCGGTGCACCCGCCGGCCTCGCGAACCTTCGCGCCGACGACTTCGACGTCCTCCTGGCGAACGCGGCCGAGCAACGCGTGGTCGGTCATCTCGTTGCCGCGATCGACTCGGGCGCGCTCGCCGCCGACGACGACCAGCGTGCGCGCGCGCACGAGGCACACCATGGCGCGCTGGCGCTCGACCTGCTGCTCGAGCGCCTCCTCGTCGACACGACCGCCGTGCTCGCGGGAGCGGGCATCGCGCACCGGGCGTTGAAGGGGCCCGTCCTCGCGCACACTGTCTACGCAGATCCCGCGCTGCGATCCTTCGGCGACGTCGACGTGCTCGTCGACGGCGCACGGTTCGACGACGCCGTCGCCGCGCTCGCGCGAGGCGGAGGCCGCCGCCGCTACCGGGAACCGCGACCCCACTTCATGGCGCGCTTCGGCAAGGGCGTGTGCGTCGAGACCGGCGGCGGGCTCGAGGTCGACGTACACCGCGTGTTCGTGTCCGGACCCTTCGGACTCGCGATCGATCCGGCGGACCTGTTCGCGACCGCCGATACCGTGCGCATCGGCGGTGTCGACGTTCCGGCACTCGATCCGACGCTGCGGTTCCTGCACGCGTGCTACCACGCGAGCCTCGGAGGGCGGGTGCCGCGGCTGTCGGCGTTGCGCGACGTCGCGGAGACCGCCCGCGACGCCGACCCCGACCGCGCGCTCGCCCTCGCCGCACGCTGGCGAGGGCGAGCGGTCGTGCAGCGCGCACTCGACTGCACACGGGCGACCTTGCCGGCGGAGCTCGCAGGTCCGCTGTTCGACTGGGCGGCCGGCTACACCCCCGACCGGTTCGAGACGACCGCGCTCCGGGCGTACGTGTCCGAGCGGCGCAGCTACGCCGTCCAGGCGTTCGGTGGGGTGTGGGCCATCCGTGGCGTGCGAGCCCGCGCGGCGTACGCCCGCGCGCTGCTCGTGCCGACACGCGACTACGTGGGCGAGCGCGAGGGTTCGTACACGCGCCGCTGGCGCCGCGGGCTCGCGCTCGCTCGGCGCTGGCGGCGGGACTAGCGACTCAGGAGTCGGTGTCGGCGCTCGCCTCGGAGGCCGGCGCCGTGTGGGGCGCGGGCGCCCCGGCGCCGCGTGGCACGTCGGCGCGGCGGGCCGCCATCATCGCCCGGCCGAGCAAGACGGCCCCGCCTCCGAGCGCGGCGAGCTTCACCGCGTCGGTCCCGGTGAGGGGCAGTCCGCCACCTCCACCGAGCGGGTCGCCGATCGTCCGGCGGGCGATCGTGGTCGTCGTGGTCGTCGTGGTCGTCGTGGTCGTGCCGGCGCGCGGGTCCACCGTCGTCGGAGTGCCCCCCGCGCCGCCGACGCCGGTGTCGGGTGGCGCCGTGGTCGTGGTCGCCTGCGCCGTGGTGGTCGTGGAGCCCGCCGGCACCGTCGTGGTGGGGCTGGGCGGAGCGCTCCCGGCGGCCTGGTGGGGCCGGATGGTCACGAGCGACGGCGCCGACCAGGCGACCGCGGCGGCTCCGGCCCCGGCGCCCAGGGAACGTCGTACGAACGCACGGCGGCTCACCAACCCCGGCATGTCGCTCGTGGGCGGCATCGCGCGATCCACCTTCCCCACGCCCGTCCCGTCCTGCATCCTGCGCTTGTCCGTGGCTGCGGACGGGTGCGCGACGCGTGAGGCAAGCGCCGCATCGCCCCCAGCCACCAATGTGGGGAACGTACCACCCGGCGCGCGGTTCTACACCTTGCCGATCCGGACATTTCGCCGGAGCGCGGCCTGCGGCTCGCGAAAACCCGCCCGCTACACTTGCGGCAACCCGGGCACTCGGTCCCGGACACTGCACGCCCGCGAACCCGAGGTGGCGTCGGACCGCTTTCCGCAGCTCCGGCGCTCGCGCGGGCGGAAGAAGCGAACCTAGGGAGGCGCGGCCGTGGCCGTCGTGACCATGAAGCAACTGCTGGAGGCCGGGGTCCACTTCGGCCACCAGACGAGGCGTTGGAACCCGAAGATGCGGCGCTTCATCTTCGGCGAGCGCAACGGGATCTACATCGTCGATCTCCACCAGACGCTGGAGCGCATCGACGCCGCCTACCGCTACGTGCGCGACACGGTCGCGAACGGCGGCTCGATCATGTTCGTCGGCACCAAGAAGCAGGCGCAGGAGCCGGTCGAGCGCCAGGCGCAGCGCTGCGGGATGCCGTACGTCAACTATCGCTGGCTCGGCGGGATGCTCACCAACTTCCAGACCGTGCACTCGCGCGTCTCGAAGCTGCGTGAGCTCCAACGCATCGTCGACTCCGGCGAGATCGATCAGATGCCCAAGAAGGAAGGGCTCAAGGTGCGCCGCGATCTCGCGAAGCTCGAGCGCAACCTGGGCGGGATCAAGCAGCTCGAGCGGGTGCCGAGCTCGATCTTCGTCATCGACACCAAGAAGGAGCACATCGCGGTCACGGAGGCGAACCGCCTGCGCATCCCCGTCGTCGCGGTGGTCGACACCAACTGCGACCCCGACATTGTCGATTACGTGATCCCCGGCAACGACGACGCCATCCGCTCGGCGCAGCTCATGTGCCGAGTGATCGCGGACGCCGTCATCGAGGGCAAGCACATCGCCCAGCGCCGCAACGCCCGCCCCGGCACTCGCGCCGAGGAGGCCGCGCCCGCCGCACCGGCGCGGCCACAGCGGACGCCCGAAGAGGAGGCCGAGTACCAGCAGCGCCAAGCCGAAGCGCGTGCGGCCGCCGCGGGGAAGCAGCGCGAGATCGAAGAACGCGCCCGAGCGGCGAAGCTTGCCGAGGCGGACGCGCCACCCGCCGAGGCGGTCGAAGTCGCGGCCGAGACCGCGAGCGAGTGACAGATGGCTGAGATCTCCGCGAAGGACGTCGCCGCGCTCCGCAAGATGACGGGCGCGGGGATGATGGACTGCAAGAAGGCCCTGGAGGCGACGGGAGGCGACCTCGACGCGGCGAAGGACTGGCTGCGCGAGAAGGGTCTGGCGGGTGCGGCCAAGCGCGCCGGGCGGGCGGCCGACAACGGCGCCGTCGACGTCGCGGTCGAAGGCGGCACGGGCGCGCTCGTCGAGCTCAACTGCGAGACCGACTTCGTCGCGAAGGGTGCCGACTTCACCTCCTTCGTCGAGTCGTTGACCCAGCACGTCCTCGACCACGGCGATGCCGACTTGCTCGCGCAGGCGTACGACGGCGGAACCGTGGCCGACGCCATCGCGCAGCTCTCGGCGAAGGTCGGCGAGAAGATCGAGCTGGGGCGCGTGCACCGCTTCGAGGCGCCCGATGCCGTGCTCGACGCCTACAAGCACATCCAGAACGAACGCGGAGTCGTCGGTGTGCTGGTCGAGGTCGCTGGGGTCGACGTGTCCGACACCAAGGCGCGTGAGGTTGCCCACGACATCGCGCTCCACATCGCGAGCGCGGCGCCGCTCTACGTCAGCCGTGACGACGTGCCTCCCGCGGAGGTCGAGCGCGAGCGGGCGATCCTCGAGGCGCAGACCCGCGAAGAGGGCAAGCCCGAGCAGGCCCTGCCGAAGATCGTCGAGGGCAAGCTCAACGGCTTCTTCAAGCAGGTGGCGCTGCTCGAGCAGGCGTTCGTCAAAGACAACAAGACGACGATCGCGCAACTGGTCGCGAGCCTGGGGAACGGCGCGACCGTTCGGCGCTTCGCACGGGTGAAGATCGGGGAGGAGTGAGCATGCCCGGGAGCCGGTACCGCCGCGTGGTGCTCAAGCTCTCGGGTGAGGCGTTCGCCGATCGTTCGATCGGCTACGGCATCGATGCCGAGGTCGTGGGCCGCATCGCCGAGGAAGTTGCGAAGGCACGCTCCGATCTCGGCGTCGAGATCGCGGTCGTCGTCGGCGGTGGGAACATCTTCCGCGGTATGAGCGGCGCCACGCGCGGCATGGACCGCGCCCGCGCCGACTACATGGGCATGCTCGCCACCGTCATCAACGCGCTCGCGCTCCAGGACGCGATCGAGTCGCTCGGTCAGTCCGTGCGCGTGCAGACGGCGATCACGATGGCGCAGGTCGCAGAACCGTACATCCCGCTGCGGGCGATCCGTCACCTCGAGAAGGGCCGCATCGTGATCTTCGCCGCCGGGACGGGGAACCCGTTCTTCACGACCGACACGACCGCGGCGCTGCGCGCGGCCGAGATCGGCGCCGAGGCGGTGCTGAAGGGAACGCACTCGGGCGTCGACGGGGTGTACAGCGCCGACCCCCGCACGAACCCCGACGCCGTCAAGCTCGCCGAGGTGAGCCACTTCGAGGTGCTCAACCGTGGGCTCAAGGTGATGGACTCCACCGCGATCACGTTCTGCATGGACAACGAATTGCCGATCATCGTGTTCGACGTGACCGAGCACGGCAACATCATGCGGGCGCTCGTCGGCGAGCCGATCGGCACGATCGTCAGCTCGAGGGAGGCAACGTGACGCATCCGAAGGTCGACGAGGCTCGCGAGAGGATGCACAAGGCGGTCGCGCACTTGAAGGACGACTTCGCCACCGTCCGTACCGGGCGCGCGACTCCGGCGCTGGTCGAGAAGCTGAAGGTCGACTACTACGGCTCGGAGGTCCCGTTGCAGCAGCTCGCCGGGTTCTCCGTGCCGGAGCCGCGCGTGCTCGTGATCTCGCCGTACGACAAGGGCGCCGTCAAGGCGATCGAGAAGGCGATCCAGTCGAGCGATCTCGGAGTGAACCCGTCGAACGACGGCACCGTGATCCGCATCACGTTTCCCGAGCTGACCGCCGACCGCCGCAAGGAGCTCGTGAAGATCGTCAAGGGCAAGGCGGAAGAGGGCAAGGTTGCCGTGCGCAACGTACGCCGCCACGCCCGCCAAGAGCTCGAGCACATGGAGCGCGACGGCGAGATCTCTCGCGACGAGCTGGAGCGGGTGGAGAAGGACCTGGAGAAGGTGACGCACGATGTCGTCGCGGAGATCGACACCCTGTGCGCCCACAAGGAGAAGGAACTCCTGGAGGTCTGAGCCCATGGTTCGCGCCATGGGCGCCGGGGGCACCGCTCCCGATAGCGTGACGCCCCGGGGAGGACGCCTACGTGAACGATCGGTCCGACGAAGAGCACCGGCCGGCGCCGCCCGCCGAGGGAGTGCGCATCCTCGGCGCGGAGGAGGCGCAGGCCGCGCTCGGTCAGCGCGACCGTGAGCCCGACGCGCCGCCGCCCGAGCGGTTCCCGGACCAAGGACCGACCTGGTCGGCGTCGGCCGAACCGAACGGGGGCGCACCACCGGCCGACGACGAGCGCGAGCCGATCGTCCTCGACGACGATCGCCCGAGCGGCGAAGTGCCCGAGCTGCCGCACTGGACCGAACCACCGACGGGCGCGGTCCCGGCCATCTTCGCCGACGACGCCGCGACCGAAGACGACGAGCTCGACGCCTGGGCGACGATCAGCGGCAACCAGCCGCGCTTTCGCGCGGAGGGTTCGGACTGGGCCGAAGCCGACTTCGGGGAGGACGATCTCGACGAAGGCGTCAAGCTCGGCGCCCTGGCGCAGCCGCCACCGGTCGACGAGGACGCGGCGTTCGAGCAGGCGATCGCGCAGCGGCGGCGACCGCCGCGAGGCCGGGCGGCGCGAACCGTCACCACACCGAGCCCGCGCCCGCCGCGACCGCCTGCCGAGGCCGACGCGGGCAGTCGCCCGGCTGGGCGGGACCTCCCGACCGCGCTGGCCACCGCCGGCGTGATCGTCGTCGTCGCGTTGATCTGTTTCAACCAGGGAACGTTCTGGACCGCACTGCTGGTATCGGCGGTCGTGGGTCTCGGCACGCTCGAGCTCACCGGTGCGCTGCAGACCCGAGGCTTCCGGCCCGCGGCGGTCCTCGCGCTCGTCGCGTCGCTCGGCATGCCCGTCGCGGCGCGCGAGTACGGGGCGAGCGCGTACCCGATCTTCTTCGGGCTGGTCATCCTCTTCTCGATGCTGTGGTTCCTGTGGGAGGTCACGCCGGGTCGCCCGCTGGTCGGTGTCGCGACGACGGTGTTCTCGTTCGCGTACGTCGGTGGCCTCGGTGGCTTCGGTGGCTTGATCCTCGCGGCGCGTGACGGCGTCGGCATCATCATCGGCAGCGTGGCGTGCGTCGTCGCCTACGACGTGGTCGGCTTCTTCGTCGGGTCGCAGTTCGGCAAGAGCCCGATCGCCCCGCGCGTCTCGCCCAACAAGACGTTCGAGGGTACGGTCGCCGGGATGGTCGCGGCCGTCGTCGTCGGCTGGTTGATCGTCGGCGGCGGCATCGGCAGCGGCCTGGCGCCGTGGTCGCCGGGTCGCGGCGCGGTGCTCGGTCTGTTCCTTGCCGCCGGAGCCTTCCTCGGCGACCTGTGCGAGTCGATGTTGAAGCGCGACCTCGGCATCAAGGACTTCGGCTCCTTGCTGCCCGGTCACGGCGGCGTGCTCGACCGCTTCGACGCCTTGTTGTTCTGCCTGCCGATCACCTACTACCTCGCGTTGCACCTCGACCTCGTCGTGCGCTGATGGCGCGCGGCGTCGTGATCCTCGGATCCACGGGATCGATCGGAACCCAGGCGCTCGACGTCATCGCCCGGCACCGCGACGACTACCGCGTCGTCGCCCTCGCGGCCGGCTCGAACCGTGAGCTGCTCGCTCGCCAGGCGGCGGAGTTCGGCGTCGCGCCCGACCTCGCGCGGACGTGCGCCGGCGACGCGGACGCGCTCGCCGAGCTCGCCGCCCACCCGGACGCCGACGTCGTGCTCAACGCGGTCGTGGGTTTCGCAGGCCTGCCCGCGACGCTCGCCGCGTTGCAGGCTGGCACGCGCCTCGCGCTCGCCAACAAGGAGAGCCTCATCGCCGCCGGCCCGATCGTCGCCAAGGCCCGAGCCGCAGGGGGAGGTGAGATCGTCCCGGTCGACTCCGAGCACTCCGCGGTGTGGCAGTCGCTGCGCGCCGGCCGCCCGTCGGAAGTGCGCCGGATCCTGCTCACGGCGAGCGGCGGGCCGTTCCGCGGCCGCACGCGCTCCGAGCTCGCGACGGCCACGCCGGCGGACGCGTTGCGCCACCCGACCTGGAACATGGGCGCGAAGATCACGATCGACTCCTCGACGTTGATGAACAAGGGCCTCGAGGTCATCGAAGCCCGCGAGCTGTTCGGTATCGATGTCGACCGGGTCGATGTCGTGGTGCATCCACAGTCGGTCGTGCACGGCATGGTCGAGTTCGCCGACGGGGCGACGATCGCCCAGCTCTCGATGCCCGACATGCGCCTGCCGATCGGCCTCGCGCTCGCGGCTCCGGACCGGTTGCCGGAACCGTACGGAGCGATCGATTGGCAGACGCTGGGAACGCTGACGTTCGAGGCGCCCGACCGGGCGACGTTCCGGTGCCTCGATCTGGCCTACGACGCGGCGCGGGCCGGCGGTACGGCGGCGGCGGTGCTCAGCGCCGCGAACGAGGTTGCGGTCGAGGCGTTCCTGGGGGAGCGCCTGCCGTGGCTCGGCATCGCGGAAGTCGTGGCCGAAGTGCTCGACATGGGTACCGGGAACGCCGATGAGGTCGGAGACGTTCTGGAAGCCGACCGGGTGGCTCGCGAGCGGGCCGCCGCAGTGATCGACCGGAGGACCAACGCGTGAGGGACCCGCTCGAAGGGACCGACGTCCGCCTGGCGCGGCCGTGGATCTGGGTGCTGGGGTTCGTTGCCCTCTCGGTGTTGTACGTGCAGCTCTTCCCGAAGCAGATGGCGTTCGTCGCGATGCTGCTCTCGCTGCCGGTGATGATCTTCCTGCACGAGCTGGGCCACTTCGTCACCGCCAAGCGCACCGGCATGAAGGTGACGGAGTTCTTCGTCGGTTTCGGGCCGCGCGTGTGGTCGTTCACCAGGGGCGAGACCGAGTACGGCGTCAAGGCGGTCCCCCTCGGCGGCTACTGCAAGATCATCGGGATGACGAACCTCGAAGAGGTCGCGCCCGAAGACGAACCGCGGGCGTACCGCTCGAAGGGCTACGGCGCGAAGGTGCTCGTCGCGGTGGCGGGCTCCACGATGCACGGGCTCATCGCGCTCGTGCTCGTGTTCGGCCTGCTGACGTTCCACGGCGACTGGCAGGAACGCACGACGACGCTGACGCTCGACGAGGTCACGCCGGACTATCCCGCGTACGAAGCCGGCTTGCGCTCGGGGGACCGAGTCGTCGCGATCGACGGCCAGCGCCTCCGCGACTACGAGCAGCTCTTCAACTACCTCGGTGCGCGCAACGACGGCGAGACGGTCACGTTCACGTATGAGCGCGACGGCCAGACCTACGATGCGCCGGTCACGCTCGAGGAGTCGACGCTGGACGGCATCACTCGCGTCCGCGCCGGGATCGCTCCCCGCGTGCACATCCCGAAGATCTCGCTGGGGGATGCCGCCGTCGAGGCGCCGCAAGTGGTCTACGAGCTCGGCAAGGAGTCCGTCGGCGCGCTCGGCAAGATGTTCTCGCTGTCGGGCATCCGCAACTACTTCGGGCTGCTCTCGGGTGACGAGGACGCCGACGAGACGCAGCGCTTCCTGTCGCCCGTTGGCTACGTCCGCGTCGGCGGCCAGGCCGTCGAGAGCGGGCTCGTCGAGAGCGTCATGCTCCTGATCCTCATCAACGTGTTCGTCGGGATGTTCAACCTCGTACCTCTCCTGCCGTTCGACGGTGGCCACATCGCGCTCGCGACGTACGAGAAGGTCGCGTCGATCGTCAAGCGGCGACCGGTGCACGCCGATGCTGCGAAGCTGCTGCCGCTGACGGCGATCGTCGTCGGCGTCATGGGGTTCATCTTCTTGTCGAGCGTGTTCCTCGACATCGCAAAACCCGCCGACAACCCGTTCTGACGCGCGCGCGACAATGGCCCGGATGGGGGGTGTGGGGCGAGGCGTCGCGGCCGTATTGCTGGCACTCGTCTCCGGCGCGTGCTCCGGCGACGGCGCGCCAACGGCTCCGACGCGTTCCGACGGCTACACGGTCGTCGCGTCAGGCGAAGTCGGCGAGTCTCGTGGAGCGTCCTCAATGCACGAAAGGTGTAAATCCGCTCCCGCCGGGTGCGGTGGGCAATGCGAGGGATCCCCCGCGTGGTTGCCAGACTGCGCGCGGTGCCGCAGTTCGTCGTCCATCCCGCTGCCGACCTCGCCTATTCCTCGTTCGTGCTCGAGGGGCTGGCGGCGATCGCCGGGCCGAGCGCCGTCACCTACGCAACCGACGGCTTCCCGCGGCGTTTCACAGGCGGGCGGGTGCTGGCGTTCTACCTCGCCGGCAACCCGGGAGCGCGCTGCTTCCTCTCATTCACCGATCACCCGAACGCCAACGCGATGGGGCTCGAGTGGGCACGCGTCTACGGGATGGTCAACGCGCGCATCGACGAACCCGACCCGCGCGTCGTGCCGATCGGCCCGACCTTCGGTGTTCGCCTCACGTCCGCCCGGCTGACTGCACGCCACGCCGCGCACGCGATCCGCTGGGCGGGCGGCCGCGGCATCCCGGAGCTGCCCGGCCGGCTGCGCGGGCTCGTCGAGCACCAGCACCGGCGCGTGCCGATCACTCGCTACATCCCGCGCCCGTCGGACGACGACTACGTCTTCTTCACCGCGTGGCCCTGGGCCAAGCACGCCGACGTCAACCC
>Ga0073934_10003807_pt1 | contig 26664 bp, 19 predicted proteins | sample LarsenN4metaG_FD_76834 | JGI IMG/M metagenome (GOLD analysis project Ga0073934, IMG submission 76834) | Hot spring sediment bacterial and archeal communities from British Columbia, Canada, to study Microbial Dark Matter (Phase II) - Larsen... ... | reverse complement strand
TGAGGCCTTTGGAGTGCGGCAACTTGTTGCCGCTTTGTTTTAAGATTGGGTAAGAGAAGCGGCGAGCGGAGCGGGCCGCAAACCAAAGCGCTGACAAGTCAGCGCACTCCAAATTTATCATTGCAAACCAAAGCGCTGACAAGTCAGCGCACTCCAAATATACCCTAAACACATACCCGCAATCAAAGATGCATGGTTCCTGATGCACAGTTTGTGAATCAGCAACCCCTGACGCGGGGCCCCTGACGGCTGGTCCATGACCGGCGAAATCTGAGTTGCCTTCGCGCATTGCGCATTACGTTCTCATTGCGCATTACGCATCACGCCTTCAATCTGCACCAGATTATCGTAGAACGTGGCTCCGCCTCCCATGTCGGTGAGGTTCTCTGAAGTCGTCCAGTTGACATTTCGCCTGTGGGGGCTGAGCTTGTTCCACCAGATCGATGGCGCAACTGCTACTCCGGCGCGCACTCGATCAGAGATATAAGCTGTTAGCCGCAACTCCCCGCGATCATTAAAGACCCGAACTGTCTCGCCATCGCTTATATTGCGCGCCTTAGCATCCTCAGCATTGATCTCAACAATAGGCTCCTTTTCATCCTTTATGAAGAAAGGCAGGTTGGCGAAAGTCGAGTTGAGAAAAGAATGGGCTGGCGGCGAGAGCAGTTGAATAGGGTATTTCTCGTACAGCTCCGGCGAGACCTCGCGGCATTCAAGAGGCGGAGTATAATCAGGAACCGGATCTAATCCATCCTTGATCATCTGTTCTGAGAAGAATTCGCATCTGCCCGACGGCGTTGGGAATTGGCCTTCGGCGAAGGGCACAAACTGAGGGGGCAAATTGAGCCGCGCATAACCATCGCGCTTGAGCGCATCAAGTGTAATTCCTTTCAACCAGGGATGATCTGTCTTGAGTGCACTGGCAGCGATCTCTTCATCGCTCTCTTTGAAGCAGTCTTCGGTGAAGCCCATGCGGGCGGCGAGCAGACGAAAGACTTCCGAGTTCGATTTAGCCTCGCCCAGCGGCTCGATTGCCGGTTGATTGAGCATCAAGTAGAGATGGCCGTAAGGCTTGATTATGTCGAAATGCTCAAGCTGAGTAGTGGCAGGCAGAACTATGTCGGCATAGTCGGTTGTGTCCGTTGGAAACTGCTCGTGGACGACGGTGAAGAGGTCCTCTCTCTTCAATCCGCGGATGACGCGCGCCAGGTCCGGGGCCACTGCTGCGGGATTTGAGTTATAGACATATAAAGCTCGCACCGGGGGTCTGGCTTCGGTCAGCGCTTCTCCCAGGCGGCTCATATTAATTGTTCGAGGGTTGCCTTTGATCAGGTCCGGTCGTTCGAGCGCGTGATAATTGAGCGGGAAAGTGCTGCTGGTGCTCAGTATGATTCCGCCGCCGGCATCTCTCCAGGCCCCTACAAGCGCAGGCAGACAGGCGATGGCGCGCACTGCCATGCCTCCCCCGCGATGTCGCTGAAGGCCGTAGTTGATGCGGATGAATGATGGGCGCGACCGGGCATACTCGCGCACAAGGTTTATGACCTGCTCTTTGGTCAACCCGGTGATCTCGGCCACTCTGTCAGGAGAATACTGCTGCGCGCGCTCGCGCAAGCGCTCGATGCCGATGGTGAATTTCTCTATGTATTCGCGATCTTCGAGGCCCTCGTTCAAGATTACATTCATCATCCCCAGAGCGAGCGCAGCGTCGCTGCCCGGCCTGAGCTGTAGATGTTCGTCTGCTTCGGCGGCAGTGCGGCATCGGTAAGGATCGATGGCAATGATGCGCGCGCCGCGCCGGCGGGCTTCGAGGATCTGCGGCCACAGGTGCACATTAGAGGTAATGACATTCGAGCCCCAGATGATTATCAGTTTCGCCAGATGAACGGTTTCAGGATCGGTGCCAATCCTCGCTCCGATTGTGTAAGAGTAACCTGCTCCCCCGGCGGTAGCGCAGATGGTGCGATCAAGCAGCGATGCCCCCAGGCGATGAAAGAAGCGGCGATCTATGCTCTGGCTCTGCACCAGGCCCATTGTGCCGGCATAGCTATAGGGCAAGATCGCTTCCGGCCCGTCAGCAGATTCAGCAATCTCTTTGAATCGGGTGGCAATCTCGTCGAGCGCCTCATCCCAGGTGATCGGCTCGAACCGTCCTGCGCCTTTGGGGCCCTTGCGGCGCATTGGGTGGAGAACCCGATCCGGGCTATAGGTTCGCTCTACGTAGCGCGAGACTTTTTTGCACAGGAAGCCGCGCGTGAATGGATGATCGGGGTTCCCGCGAACTTTAACAGCGCGTCCATCTTCCAAATCGATCAGCATCGCGCAAGTGTCAGGGCAATCATGCGGACAGGCCCCGCGAACTGTTCTTCTATTCGTTCCTGATTCAACAGCCATCAGCAGTCTCTTTCTTCTTTTGGTTCAGGCGCTAAGCGCCTTCAAAACCATTCTTATCTCAAAACCATTCTTATCTCAAAACCATTCTATCTATGCGGATGGTAACCCACCGGTCGTCATATCTGGTTTGGTTGCAGCGCAAGTTGTGCCAGGGCGAAATGACTCGCTCCAGCCACAGGCCGCAGCCGGAAGATTATCGCCTGGAAGCATTTTGTTTGAGCCAGTTGGCAAGATCACGCTCGCTCTTGAACTCTATCAGAGCTTCGCCTAATGCTTCCAACCGCTCTAATCCAAGCCCTTCTATCTGCTTGCGCGTCTTTGCCGGCAGCTTGCCCAGCAACCGCTCCAGTTGGCGCAGCACCAGATTCTTCTCGCCCTGCTCACGACCTTGCTGCAAACCTTGCTGCAAGCCTTTCTGTAAAATGTCTTGATAGACTACCGATTCTTCCAGCATATCTCCCTCCTTCAGTATCCGATAAATCATCTCCTTATCATATCTCAACCCTGCCAGCACCCGCGATAAACTTATCATCTCCCGCCGACGCTCCCGCGATTCTATCCTCCTGATCCTGGCTGCTACCGTCTCCAGCAGCTCCTCCCCGGAATCGGCTCGACACAAGGTCACCAGCGGCAATAGCCCATCGTGCTTGAGCAATTCGTCCGCGTCGACCTCCCACATCTTGATCACCAGGTAAACGTGATAGGTCTGTTCATCTACATATCTGTCGGGAATCTCTTCTCCTGTGTCTTTCAACACAATCAGCACCTGGATGACTCGTCTGCCGGGCGACTGACGCTTGAATGCAACATAGTAATCGAGCATCCGCAGCGGCACAGGAACCTTGCTCCTGATGGTGGTCTGAAACTCTATGTGAAGAATGTCATCAGACTCGGCCAGCAGAATGGCCGAATCGGCGCGGATGGGCTCGCGGCTGAGTTCGGTCTTGAGGACCTTGACTCGGCCCACCTGGGCCCCCAGGAGCCAGCGGGCGAACTGATCGGGGTACTGCTCAACCAGCAGCTTGCAGAAGTTGTCGCTGGTGATGCGTTGAATCGAACCGCCCTGCCTGGTTGCATTAGATCGTTTGCGCTTCATATACCCTCCGGTTTACTCTCAATCTGGACTGAGGACGCCTGACGCGCGAAGACTAAAAGAGCCCCTTCACCATTCCACCATCTATTTGAAGGGCGGCGCCAGTGACATAGCTGGCGCGTTCAGAGGCGAGAAATGCTACCACATCGGCAAACTCTCGCGGCTGGCCCAGCCGCTTCATTGGAATGCCGGCCTGCCATCGCCTGTGCACCTCTTCAATGTCGATCCCCTCTTTCCTGGCAGTAGCTTCGCTGAGAGATTGCAGCCGCTCGGTCAATGTGTAGCCGGGGCAGACGCAATTGACAGTGATGTTATCTGCTGCGACCTGATTTGAAAGGCTCTTGGAAAAACCGAGCACGCCTGCTCGCACAGCATTAGAAAGGATTAGATTATCAACCGGCTGTTTGGCGGCAATAGAGGTTATGTTGATTATGCGGCCCCAGTGCCTCTCTCGCATGTGCGGCACAACTGCGCGGCACAGATTGACAGTGCTGATGAAATTCAGTTCCACTGCCTTTCTCCAATCGTCCGATGTGAAATCGGAGAAGAATCCCGCCGGGGGCCCTCCGGCGTTGCAAACCAAGATGTCGATGCGTCCCAGGCGAGTGAGCGTTTCGCTCACTACAGACGTGATGTCCGCTTCCACAGTCACGTCGGCAACCAGGGCCAGGACATCGCCCCCTGTTCGGGCTCGTATCTCTTCGCCTGCCGGTTCAATCCTCTCGCGGTGGCGCGAGCAGATAGCTACTCTGGCGCCCTCTTCTGAGAGCACAAGGGCCACCTCTTTGCCCAGGCCGCTGCTTGCCGCAGCGACAATTGCAACTCTATCCTTCAATCCCAGATTCATACTCGCTTGCCTCTCAGATAATCATCTTTTCCCTCGATCCAATCCCGGCGTATAGGCGAGAAGGTATCTATCGCAACACAATCTTCTGTTGCCACGGCGCTGTGAGGAACATTGGATGGAATCTGGATCACTTCCCCAGCACGCACTACTATCTCTTCGCCGTTGATGTTGAAATTTAATGACCCTTCGAGGATATACGACATCTGCTCGCTTTCGTGACTATGAGTGGGCACAACGCAACCTTTCCTCAGAATCAAGTGAGCTATCATCACTTTCTCGCCGTAGATCATCTTTCTCACCAGTGTATCGCTCAAATTCTCTTCAGGAACCTCATCCCATCGGAATAGCTTCATACGAACATTTCTCCTTCTCCAACTATGCGCACATCTCCGGCGACGCGCACGGCAGTAATTTCATCGCCGCTGGTGTCAACTTCGATATAGAGTGTGCTCGGTCGGAAGATTTCATATCCTTGCTCGCTTATGATTTTAGTGGTTGGCTCAGGTTTTACAAGCCGATGTTTGACAAGATAGTAGCCAAGCGGGCCATTAGCCGATCCGGTTGCCGGATCTTCCATTACGCCTGCGCCAGGGGCAAACACGCGGCAATGGACTGTCGATGCCGCATTCAATACTTCTTGCGAGAAGGCGAGCACAGTAGTGGCCCCCACTGCTTGCGCAACTCGCTCCAGTTTCACCAGGTTAACTTTGATACTCTCGATTGCTTTGAGTGACGAGACAGGGACGATCAGAACGGTGAGGCCATTATAGATGGCTTCCACCGGCAATCCGCTCTCAATATCACTTGCTGAGATGCCCAGCGCGTCGGCAATATCCGCGTAGTTATCGAAGGCGCCTCTGGAGACGGGATTGGGTTGAGTCATAGTCACGCGGCCTATTGCGCCGTTTTCTATTTGCAACTGGACGGAGATTATTCCAACGCCTGTTTCCAGCTTTAAGATAGAAGGTGGCTCTGCGGCTTTAATCATGCCGGTCGCGCCGATCACATAACCAGTGCCGACAATCGGATGCCCGGCAAAGGGGATCTCAATTGCCGGAGTGAATATGCGAATATGGAAATCGGCCCCTGCGCTGTTTGGCGGCAGGATAAATGTAGTCTCGGAATAGTTCATCTCCCGGGCGAGTTTCTGCATGATCTCGGTGCTTAATCCTCGCCTGTCGGTAAACACGGCAAGTTGATTCCCACCAAAAGGGGTATCAGTGAAAACATCTGCGATAATGAATTTGTATCTTTTCATAATTTGCTCCGGATTAAGAGGATATTATGAGTTCAAGATATAACTGAAAAGGGCCCCAACTGTGACCGCAGGGCGGCCACGTCCTACGTCCGACGTCGGACACGGGACGTAGGACGGACTTTCTTTATTTACCATCTCTGCGCCCTCTCTGTGGCTACTTTTCAGGCAGCTCTGTTCAGAGCTTGTTGAACGTCTGTAATCAGATCTTCCACCTGTTCAATGCCGACAGCCAGGCGCACAAGTTGATCAGTGATCCCTGCGCTGGCGCGCTCTTCGGGTGAGAGCCGGGCATGAGATGTAATTGCCGGAATCGTTGACAGAGATTCAACGCTGCCGAGGCTGGGGGCCAGAGCGAACAGCTTGAGCGATTCGATGAAGCGCCGCGCGTCCTGCGCGGTTCCATCAATCTCAAAACTCAACACACCGCCTCCGCCTGTCATCTGCTTCTTGGCCAGCGCATATTGACTGTGGCTCTCCAGAAACGGATAGTAGACTCGCTTCACGCGCGGATGTTGCTCTAAGAATTGCGCCACCTGCAAGGCATTTTGATTATGGCGCTCTACTCGAAGGCCAAGCGTCTTCAGACCGCGAAGCAGCAGCCAGGAGGCATGCGGATCCATTATGCCGCCGAAGGTGATTCGAGTCTCTCGCAAATCGGCGATGAACCGGCGGGAGCCTAACACAACGCCGCAGATCAGGTCAGAGTGCCCGGCCAGATACTTGGTGCCGGAGTGGATCACAACATCGACCCCCAACTCGATTGGCCGCTGATTTATCGGTGTGGCAAAGGTGTTATCTATGAAGGTTGGGATCCCGTGCTGTCTGGCGATCTCCACGACTCGCTCGATGTCAACAATCTTCAGTGTTGGATTGGTAGGCGATTCAATGTAGATGAGCCTGGTATTAGGGCGAATCGCTTGAGCGAACTGATCGGGGTTGGTCGCTTCGACAAATGTAGTCTCGACGCCGAATCGCGGCATCCAGCGGCTCAAGAAATTGAAAGCGCCGCCGTACAGCTCCCGCTGGGCGACAATGTGATCGCCGCTCTTGATTACAGCTATGATGCTGGTCGTAATTGCCGTCATGCCGGAGGCGAACAGCAGAGCAGCCTCGGCCCCCTCCATAGCGGCAATAGTCTCTTCGGCAGCGGTGTGCGTTGGATTGCCGTATCGCGTGTAGAACCTGTCTCCCTGCCTGACCAGCGATTGCTCTTCAATATCAGGGACTTGAAATGTAGACGTTTGAAAGATCGGCGTAACGACTGGCCCGCTCTTCTTGGTCGTCTCTGATTTGCCGTGTACTGCTTTAGTATTTAAATGGAACTCTTCAGCTTTCACTTGTTTCTCCTCCTTCAAGGATAGTTATCATTGTTTGAAAAATGAATACAACCGGTATCTGCTCTGTGGCTCCGCCGCTTCGATGTGAGGAGAGCCTTCGGCTCTCCGGCCAATACTTGCAATATCGCGTGCGGCTGTGCCGCCAAGCTAGCGGCGAAGCCGCGAAAGAGAAGAGAAGCTGCATCCGGCAAGTCTGTGACTTGCCGCACATCAGTAGCGGCGAAGCCGCTATCAGTGTTTCCTGGTAGTATTATTTTTCAAAGTCTATAAATCGATGGATTGTTCAAGTCCATCCTTCTATAGCTCTTAAGAAAAATACTTTTCAGATCGGGCGCCAAGCGCCCTCAAAACAGGGTTATTTTTGAATTGTTTTGAGGGCTGGATCTACTGGATAAACGTAATCGATGGTGCCCGCCTCAAAACAGGGTTATTTTTGAATTGTTTTGAGGCGGCTTTCTGGTCTCTCTCCGCCATATTGAGCAATACGCCTCAAAACAGGGTTATTTTTGAATTGTTTTGAGGGCGCTTGGCGCCCGAACCAGCCGCAATCTTTTTCGGGTCTCTGGTAATTTCCGGGATGAAACGCGGATTTCATCAAAGAAACAAGACGATACTGTGGATTCCCCAAAGGGAAGCACAATATGTTGACGTTTCATTGATGCAATACCTGTTTCAACACGGAAATAACCAAAGAGCCTCTTTTTCTTAAGGTCTATAGCATCAAAGACATCGCTCAATAACACTTGCCAATCGCCTGATCCCCTCTCGGATCCTTGCCGGGGTCTGATTCGAGAAGTTCAATCGGAAAAAGTTATGCTTCGGATCTTCAGGGTAGAACGGCGCGCCGGGAACAAAAGCGACCCTCTGTTGAAGCGCCTCTTTAAATACGCTCTCGGCTTGCGCTTCTTCAGGAAGCTCAACCCACAAGAACATTCCGCCTTCCGGTCGAGTCCATTTAACCTCTTTGGGGAACAGTTCTTCAAGGGAATCGAGCATAGACTGACACCTTTCACCATAGACGGCGCAAAGCTGAGATAGGCGATCTTCATAAGAATTATTGAGCAGGTAATTATAAATAGCCCGCTGTGACAGGGTGCTTGAGTGCAGATCGGCAGCCTGCTTGGCAACTACCAGCTTTTGATATATCTGCGGAGGAGCAATCATCCACGCCACGCGCAGGCCGGGGCAGAGGCTCTTAGAGAACGTGCTGATGCTGATAACCAATCCATCTTCATCAAGCGCCTTCAGAGGCGGCAGGTGATCTCCGCGATAGCGCAGCTCGCCGTAAGGATCATCTTCCACAATAGGGACCCCGTACTTTTGCGATAGCTCTATAAGCTTGTAGCGCCGCTCAAGGCTCAGCGTTGTGCCGGCAGGATTCTGGAAATTAGGGACCAGGTAGATCAGCTTGGGCTGCGCCCGTTTGATCGCCTCTTCGGCTTCATCTACGCGCATTCCCTGTTCATCATTTGACACACAGCAGAAGGACGCCTCGTAGCTGCGAAAGACTTGAATGGCGGCCAGGTAGGTCGGTTGCTCGACCAGCACTGAGTCGCCGGGGTCGAGCAGAACTCGCGCGGCCAGATCTATGCCCTGTTGCGACCCGGCAGTAATGAGAATGTCGCTCGGCGAAACCTCTGCGCCTTTGCCGGCGAGCCGTGCCGAGATCCATTCCCTTAACGGCAGGAACCCCTCGGTGACGCTATACTGAAGCGCCGCGCCGCCGTCATTCAACAGCACTTCGCTGAATGCTCGCTCCATTTCAGCAGTTGGAAAGAGTTCCGGGGCGGGCAGACCACCGGCGAAAGAGATTATCTCAGGGTGCTCTGTGACTTTTAGTATCTCTCGCACAGCATTGGCTTCGGTCAAATCTGTTCTGTGGGCGAATCTGAATTTTGGTTTTGCGATAACTTCCACTGATTTATCTCCTAAGATGTCCGACAAACTTTGGTTTGTCGCCTGCTGGCGAGAAGTAACAATGGCGAAAGCAAGCGACAAACTGATTACACCAGCGCCCGGCGCTCTTCTGCTCTACCAATTGCGCGTTGCTTTCTCAGGCTCAGCAGACGCCGCTTGATTATCGCTCCCAGGCGCTTGATCCCTTCTTCAATCAATACCGGGCTGGCCATTGTGAAACTGAGGCGCATAACATTGTACTGCGGCAGATTGGAATAGAAATGGTCCCCCGGACTGAACAGCACTCCATTCTCTATTGATTGGAGCAGGATTTCACCGGCATTGAGCGATTGCGGCAGCTTCACCCAGACGGCCATTCCGCCTTCGGGACGGTTCCAGATGGCCTCGTCGGGGAAGTGCTTCTCCATAGCTTCAAGCATGGCATCGCGTCGCTGAGCATAAGCCCTCTTGACTCGCTTGATATGCTTTGCCAGCAGCCCATGCCGGGAGAATTCATAGATAGCCGCCTGGGTGAGAAGGCTTGCGTGCAGATCGCACTTCTGCTTTGCCGCGTTGAGATAATCGACGACAATGCGCGGCGCTGCTATCCATCCCACGCGCAGGCCGGGGAACCCTACCTTGGAGAAGCTGTTGATATAAATAACCAGCCCGTACTCATCCAGTGCCTTGAGCGAGGGCAGCGAGGGGCCATCGTAGCGCAGCTCGCCGTAAATATCATCTTCGACGATGGGAACGCGATACTTGAGAGCAAGCTCTAGCAATCGTCGCCGCGCCGCTATATCCATTGTCACTCCCGTCGGGTTGTGAAAGCTGGGAATTGTGTAGATCAGCTTGGGACGGCGTTGAGAGAGAATCTCTTCAAGCGCGCTCAGGTCAATGCCGCTGTCGCCCACAGGCACACTGGAATATTTAGCATTGTTTCCGCAGAAGACGCTGATGGCCCCCGGATAGGTAGGATTTTCAATAGCAATCTCATCGTTGGAGCCGACAAATATCCGGCGAATCAGATCAAGAGATTGTTGACAGCCATTGGTAATGAGGACCTCGTCAGGTTTAACTGTGATCCCTGACAGGGCCATTTGCGATGCCAGATATTCTTGAAGCGGCTCATAGCCACTGCTCATGCCAAGCTGGAGCAGCTCTCGCCCTTCTCTCCTGAGAACGCGATCAACGCAGCGGCGAAAATCTTCCAAGGGGAAAAGATCGGCTTGTGGCAGCCCGTAAGCGAGCGAGATAGTATCTTTAGAGCGTATAGAATGCATCATTGCATTGAGCCATGAATCGCGCTTCTGGTCGGCCAGCAGCGCGTTCCAGAGCATCGGTGAAAGCTGAACTCGCTCCTTCTTGACGGTTGATGGGCTGGCCGCCGGGACAGCGCTGATGAAGGTGCCGCGGCCAACATGCGACCTGATCAGACCGTCCGCCTCAAGCTCTCCGTAGGCGGTTGTGACTGTAGTGCGATTGACGCCCAGCGTTTTGGCAAGCTCGCGGTTGGGCGGCAAACGGTCACCCACTTTCAGCGTCCCGGTGGCTATCATGCTGCGCACTTGCGTAGCTATCTGGGCATAAAGGGGAATGTGGCTATCACGTTTGAGTTCGAAGATCATGGCTACCTGACCTCACAAATTGGCTCAATTCAGCATGCCATTTTAACCGAAAAATATGCTAAGTAAAGGCCCAATTCCAGACCAATTTTAACCAGCCAATAACTCAAGGGGGTCGTTTTCAGATCTGTTCTGAGGGCGCTTGGCGCCCGAACCAAAATACTAACTCGAAGCACGCAACTGTGCGACAGTGGAATAGAACGCGGACGGACGCGGATCAAGCGGATAGTCGCGGATCAGATCAGCGTCTATCAGTAAAATCCGCCTCATCCGCGTTCTATCTCTGCTGTGGAGGCAATAGCTTGTCTGTCCCAAGTTAGGATGAAACTGAATCTCCAGGCGACTGAAGTCGATCGCTTCTGCTCAAACATACCTCTTTCCTCCCTCCTTGTACTATAATGTCACTTGGCAATAGGCCGGATTGATCGAGCCTTTTCGGTTAATAATTAATTGAGCAAAGCAGTGGCGTTTCAACGAGCGGTAAAATTCAGAACCAGATGCTGGCCGCATCGGCGCAGCTTGAAGCGACTGTTCCTGTTGCTCACTCTTCTCTCCATCTTCGCAATCTCATTTGCTCAAACGCAGGAAACTGCCATCCAGGGGACGGTTGTTGATCCTGATGGGGCGAAGCTGGCGGGCGTGCGCATAACTGCCCGCGCAGAGAATCCAAGTGTAAAGTCGGTCATCTCTCTATCGGACGAGAACGGGCATTTTGTCATCTCCGGCATCCCGCCCGGCAAGTATCAGCTCACCTTAGAGCTGGATGGCTATGCCAGATCTATCGTGTCGATAAACCTGCCGCCAGGCTCCAATGTCAACACTTCGGTTCCTCTCTCGCCATCCTCTTTGCAAGGCTCGGTCGTTGACGCCGGTTCTAACAGCCCGTTGCGAGGAGTGGCGGTTGTAGTTACCAACTCGGCCGGCCGCGAAGTCTCTCGCACATTTACCGGCGATAGAGGAGATTATGCCTTCGGGATTCTCGATCCGGGGCCCTACTTCTTGACTGCATCGTTGACTGGTTATGATGACGGCAGCGCCCAGGTGCTGGTTCAACATCAGAAGACCACCGAATACACCCTGATACTTTCGCGGGCCTCCTCGATATTGATCAACGACCGGCTCATGCAGTCTTATAATAATCTCGGCACCCTCTCTAACTCTGTGCAGACTATATTCCAGAGCCGAGACGGAGCGTTATGGCTGGGGACGGCAAAAGGAGTGAGCCGGTTCGATGGGTACGGTTTCGCCTCTTTCGGCAAGGGGAGTGGACTGGAGAGCGATAGCATAAACTGCATATTTCAAGATCGAGAAGGCAATCTCTGGTTCGGCTCAGATCGCGGGGCCAGGAAGTATGACGGCTCGAAAATCGTCTTCATACAAGAGCTGGCGGGGGATGATGTTCGACACATAATTCAAGATCATCAGGGCGACATCTGGTTCGCCACCTCTCATGGAGTTGTGCGCTACGGCAGCGGTGGGCTGGTCAGATTCGACGAGGGGGCCTCGGCATTGCCGAGCAACGATGTGCGCTACCTCCTTGAGGAGCCGGATGGCAGCTCGGTGTGGATTGCGACCGGCGCCGGCGTTGCCCGATTCAGCCAGCAGCGGATGGAGCTAGTTAAAGGCAACAGTGCTCCTACAGGGCTTGTCAAATGCATCCTCAAGGACAGCGCCGGCACCCTCTGGTTTGGCGCCAGGCGCGGCGCCATCAAGTATGAAAACGGCGCATTCTCGCTGTTCACCGATGTGGGGCGATTGCTGGGAGCGGAGATCAACCTGATTCAGCAAGACAGCGAAAAGAATCTGTGGTTTGTAACCGGCGAAGGGGTCATTGTCTATGACAGGCGCATGAAAGAGGCCAAACAGTTCTTTGCCTCCAGCACTATTCGCGCTCTGTTCCAGGATATGGAAGAGAATCTGTGGATCGGCACATCTGATGGCGCGACCAAATTCGATATCTACAGCTTCGCTACGCTGAGCAGCAATCGCGGCCTCATCAATAATAATGTTCACTGGATATTGCAAGACCGCAGAGACGGCAGGCTCTGGCTTGCTACATCGGGAGGAGTGAGCCTATTCGATGGCGCCCGAGTTTCCACGCTGGAAGAACTCAAGGGGGTCCCGGTCAGACATATATTTCAGGATAGCAATGATCGATTGTGGTTTGCCAGCGATCGCGGGGCCGCGCGCTATGACGGCCAGAAGCTTCATTATTTCAGCGATCAGGAGGGGCTGGCGAGCAATGACGTCCGCTGGATATTGCAAGACAGGCGCGGAACCGTATGGTTCGCTACCGACCGGGGAGTGAGCCGCTACGATGGCAATCAAATCACTTCTGTTAGCGAGATGGCGGGCGATGATGCGCGTCATATCCTTGAAGACAGCAAAGGCAATCTGTGGATTGCGACCGGACGCGGCGCAATGAGCTATGATGGCCGAGCCTTTGTCTTGCTTGAGCTGGGAAATTCCTCCGGCGCGCGATGGACGGCTCAGGATAGAGATGGCAATCTCTACTTTGTCACCGAACATGACATCAAGAAGTATGATGGCAAGCAGTTGCTCCCGTTCGATAGCGGAGAGGAACTGTCAAATGATGATGTGAGGCTGATCTTTCAGGATCGAGATGGGTTCTTGTGGTTCGGAACCGGCAGCGGCAGAGTCAAGAAATATCGGCAGTCTGAGGCCGGCTCTATGGTTGCCACATTCGTGCGCGAACGATACGGCATACCGGGCGCGACTATACATTCGATAACTCAGGATAAAGACGGCAACCTGTGGTTCGGCACCGATGGCGGAGCGGTGCGGCACAAGCCTAATCGCTGGTGCCCCACGGTGCAGGTGAGCCTTTCTGTGAATGGCAGAGAAAGCACGGAGACCAATCTCGACTACGGCAGATACAATATCAGTTTCCGTTTTCGTGGAACCAGCATGAAGGGCGACGTGAAGTACCTCTATCGGTTGCGCGGCTTCGACGATCGCTGGAGATTCATCGGACTGGGCGAAGAGGCGGCTTTCAGCGGGCTATCAACCGGGAACTATACGTTCGAGGTGATTAGCGTCAACCGCGACCTCTATACCTCTTCAACCATAGATATCTTCTCGTTCAAGATTGATTCCCCATTCTGGCGCAAGTGGTGGTTCTACGCCGTGTCGGCCCTCTCTTTTGGCTCCCTGCTTGCGGGGTTGATTGCGATCAAGCAATACCGTGAGCGGGGCCCGGCGATGCCCCCCGAACTTCAAACTTATGTCCCTATCGAACCGAACCCTTACATAGTCGGCAATCCGATCCGCACCGAGAAGATGTTCTATGGGCGGCAGGATGATTTCCGCTATGTGAGCGCGAAGCTTGAGAGCACCACTCAGGTTGTGGTGATAGTCTTCTTCGGAGAGCGGAGGACGGGCAAAAGCTCAATACTTTATCAGATCCTCAACGGTCGCCTGGGGCCCCGCTTCATACCGATCTTCATCGACATGCAGGAGATGGTGGTTGATAGCGACCATGAGTTCTTCGGTCGCATTGCCAGGATGATCGCCGAATCGGTCGGGAATAGTCGCGTGGAATTGTCTAAGTACTCTTTCAACGATTCATTGCAAAATCCGTTTCGCCTGTTTACCGATTTCCTCGATGAAGTATTGCAGGCGATAGGTGATAAGACGCTGCTGTTATTGATTGATGAGTATGAGCTGCTGGAGAGCAAGGTAAAAGACGGGCGATTGAGCGAAGATATATTCACCTATCTCGCCAGCTTGATGGACAGCCGCGAGCGCCTGGCATTTATCTTCACCGGCTCAAGGAGGCTGGAAGAGAGGGACCGTCGCTACTGGCGCAAGATGCTCAGCCGGGCAAACTATCGCAAGGTCAGCTTCCTCAGCGAGAATGATGCCAAACGTCTCATCACCGAGCCTGTCGCCGGTAGAATGGTTTACGGTCGCGGAGTGATTGATTCGATCTACTACTTAACTTCGGGGCACCCCTTCTACATTCAGGTCATCTGCCAGAATCTGGTGGCTCATCTCAATGAGCAGAAGAAGAACTACGCTACCGGCGAGGATCTGAGACAGGTGATAGATGAGATCATAGATAACCCTCTGCCTCAGATGATCTATTTCTGGGATGGGCTCAACAGCGATGAGAAGATCACACTCTCGCTTCTGGCAGAGGTCTTGCCGGATGGGCATAACTATGCCACATCGGCGCATCTGGAGCGGGCTATCAGGAAGAACCAGTATCCTGCCAACATGACCCAGGAGACTATTCACCTGACTCTGGAAGAGCTGTTCCGCACCGATGTGCTTGCCAAGAGCTTTCAGGATAGTTATCGTTTTCGCATCGGATTGATGCGAGTCTGGATCAAGCGCAGCCATTCGATGTGGCAGGTGATGAAAGAGGTCTTACGTCTACCGTCCGACCTCCGCCGTCCGGCGCAGGACGTAAGACAGGAGACGTAGGATGCAGGACATTCTGGCAGTATGCGACAGAATCCCTATCTCAATAGAGTAGCGATACAGGATCCGGCGCAGTTCTATGGGCGCAAGCGGGAGCTGGCAAAGATATTTTCTCGCCTGGGGGCCTCGCGCCCGCAGTCGATCTCTCTTGTGGGCGAGCGCAAGATAGGCAAATCATCGCTGCTCAACTATATCTACAGCCGGGAGGTGCGACAGCGTTATTTGACCTCAGCGCAAAATTACATCTTCCTCTTCCTCGATCTTCAACAGCGTCGGGACATCTCTTTGCCTGAGTTTTTCAAATCGCTCTTTGCTCAATTGAAACGAGAAGCAGGCGATCTGGAGCTCGATCTCCCTCAAGCCGATTTTGATTCGGTGAAGGCGGTCCTCGATAACTTGCAGCAGCGCGGGCGCAAGCTCATAGTTCTCTTTGACGAGTTTGACGCTATCACCACCAATAATCAATTTAATCTGGATTTCTATTCCTTCCTGCGCTCGATAGCTAACAACTACAATGTCGCTTATGTCACCTCGTCAAGCCGCGATTTGCAAGAACTCTGTCACACGGACAAGATTGCCGACTCGCCGTTCTTCAACATATTTACCAATGTCTATCTGCGCGCTTTTTCCCGGGATGAAGCGATAGAATTGATTGTCAAGCCATCGAGCGAAGCTGGCATCCCGCTCTCTCAATATATAGAACCGATCCTGGAGATCGCCGGCTACTTCCCGTTTTATCTTCAGGTGGCTTGCTCCGCCTATTTTGAGCATATCGACAGCACCGGCAGCGCCAATCGCAAAGAGATAGAAGAGGCTTTCCTCGACGAAGCCGCCGTCCATTTTAACTATACCTGGGAGCATTTCGAGCCTGACCAGCGCGGGGTGATAGAAGACTTTATTGCCGGGCGCATAGTTCGCATCGAGAGGAACCATATCTGTGATGAGTTGAAGAGAGCAGGGTACCTGATCGAGACCAGGAATGGAGCCAGGCTGTTCTCTTCGCTATTCGCCAGAGCAATAGAAGCTTTCAAGTCCTCGCCCTCTTACGCTGAGGCAGTTGCATTGCCGCCGACGGAATTTGTCGATTACCGATCGGCTGACGCCAGGGCAGAGGGGGCCAGGAGCCTGAAGCGATTGATCGAAGAGGAGCGCAGGCTGGCGCACTTCGAGATTATACGAATGATCAGCGAAGGCGGCATGGGCAAGATCTATCAAGCGCGCGATACGCGGCTCAAACGCACCGTCGCAATCAAAGTTCTGTCAGAGCGGTTTGCAAAGAACGAGGTCGTCAAACAGCGATTTTTACGCGAGGCCCAGACGGCGTCGCAGCTCAATCACCCGAACATTGCCACTATCTATGAGACCGGCGAGGCAATGAATGTGCCTTATATTGTTATGGAGTTTGTCAAAGGAAAGAATCTGGGCGAGATACTTGCAAAGAGAGCTTTTGCCATTGACGAGATCATCAGCATTGGGATTCAAATTGCCAGCGCGCTTCAAGAGGCGCACGAGAACGAAGAGAAGATTATCCATCGCGATATAAAGCCGGGCAATATCATGCTCACCGATAAGGGGCAGGTGAAAGTCTTGGATTTCGGCCTGGCAAAGCCATCTCCGCTGGGCCGGATTGTCGAAGGATCGGCCAAGAATACAATAACCGAGGAGGGCATGGTTATCGGGACCGTCCGCTATATGTCCCCCGAACAGGCGCGAGGAAAAAAAGAGATCGATCACCGCAGCGATATCTTTTCGCTGGGAATTCTGCTCTATGAGATCATCACCGGATCGGTTCCGTTTCAGGGCGAGAACTACCTGGATGCCATTGAAGCTATATGCGGAAAGGAGCCCGCGCCTATAAGAAGTTTGCGCAAGGACGCGCCTGAAGCTCTGGTGAGAGTGATTGAGAAATGCCTGCGCAAGGAGCCCGATGAACGCTACCAATCGGCGGCAGAAGTCATTGCCGCGTTAAAATCCGTTGAGTGACTTTCCCGTTTGATGTAATCTGTAGTCCATTATGAGCAAACAACTAATCTCTTATAAAGCTGAGCAGTTCACCGAATCTATTATCCGCGAGATGACCCGCCAGGCCATGCGTTACGGCGCAGTCAATCTCTCTCAAGGGTTCCCCGATTTCCCTGCGCCGGACGAGATCAAGCAGGCGGCAATCAATGCCATCAACGCCGATATTAATCAATATGCAATCACCTGGGGGGCCAAGCGGTTTCGTGACGCCATAGCCGCTAAGACCGCCTGGTATCTCGGCGTGGATATAGACCCTGAGACTGAAGTTACGGTCACCTGCGGATCGACTGAGGCTATGATCTCAGCCATGATGGCCATTATCGATCCCGGAGATGAGGTGATAATCTTTGAGCCGTTTTATGAGAACTATGGCCCCGATGCGATCCTCTCCGGCGCCACTCCGCGCTATGTGACTCTTTACCCTCCTGACTGGCGCTTTGATAACGATGAGCTTCGCGCAGCATTCAATGAGCGGACCAAGGCTATCGTCATTACTTCGCCGAATAATCCTGTGGGCAAGGTCTACTCGGAAGAGGAGCTTCAATTCATCGCTCAGCTCTGCCAGGAGTGGGACGCGGTGGCGCTCACCGATGAGATATATGAGCACATCTGGTATCCGCGCCAGGACAGGCAATTGTCGCACATCTCGATGATAAGCATTAAGGGCATGCGCAATCGCACGGTGGTGATCAACAGTTTGTCGAAGACCTATTCGGTTACCGGCTGGAGAGTCGGTTACGCGATTGCTTCGCCTGAGATCACCAGCGCAATTCGCAAGGTGCATGACTTTTTGACCGTAGGAGCAGCGGCGCCGCTTCAAGAGGCGGGGGCCTATGCGCTCGGCTTGCCGCGTAGTTATTATGACAAGCTTCAAGCCGATTACCTGGCGAGGCGCAATCTGCTTGTGCCTGCGCTCGAAGAGGCTGGATTCAGGTGCTTCAATCCCGATGGCGCCTACTACGTCATGACCGATATATCAGATTTTGGATTCAAGAGTGATATTGAGTTCACCGAATATCTGGTGCGCGATGTAGGGGTGGCAGTTGTGCCGGGGAGCAGTTTCTACAGCCGGCCTGAGCTGGGCTCGCAGCAGGTGAGATTCTGTTTTTGTAAGAGAGATGAGACGCTGATTGCCGCCGCCGAGCGCATTCAGACGCGGCTCAAATAGCGCAGGCTGGCGGTCTCTGAGGACTTATATTGAAGCTACTCGCGTATGTAGCGAAACTTGAGCAGGAATAGTGATGAAGACCTACGTTTTTCCGATCAATATTGAGCCCGACCAGTACGATGACGGCACACCGGCATTTTCTGCGTCTTGTGAGATTCTGAATGTTTATACGTTCGGCGATACCTATGAAGAGGCCCTGATCAAAATCCATGAGGCTATTGAGATCACTCTTGAATCTATGATTAAGCATGGGGAGCCTATTCCGATTGATCCAGCCCAAGGAGTTATGGAACTTGATCATCCAGCTGTCGCTGTTACATTATGACCGTTCCCAAAAACATTACCGTCCGCGACCTTATAAAGGCGTTGCAGCAAGATGGGTTTATATTTGAGCGCGCTCGCGGCAGTCATTACATCTACCGTCATCCTGATGGCCGGAGAGTTACTTTGCCATTCCATGGTAAAGGGCACACCCTTCCACAAGGGACACTAAAGAACATCATCGAAAAAGAAGCTCGGTGGAGTGACGACGATCTTCGCAGCTTGGGGCTTTTGAAGTAAAGATCCTTGCTAAAGAATCTATTACCTGGCGAGGCGCAATCTGCTTGTGCCTGCGCTCGAAGAGGCGGGATTCAGGTGCTTCAATCCCGATGGCGCCTACTACGTCATGACCGATATATCAGATTTTGGATTCAAGAATGATATTGAGTTCACCGAATATCTGGTGCGCAATGTGGGAGTGGCGGTTGTGCCGGGGAGCAGTTTCTACAGTCGGCCTGAGCTGGGCTCGCAGCAGGTGAGATTCTGTTTTTGTAAGAGAGATGAGACGCTGATTGCCGCCGCCGAGCGCATTCAGACGCGGCTTAAGTAGTTTTGTGCAATTTGTGTGAAAAGGTCTGCAAAACGCTATTTGATGCACACCCTTAACCTCGATACCATCGGCTTTAGCCGCATGGAGATTCGATTTCAACCTAACTTTGTCTCTAATCTTGATGCCATCGGCCTTAGCCGCATGGAGATTCAATTTCAACCTACTGTAGGCTAAAACTGAATCTCCAAGCGACCGCAAGTCGGTGGTATCTGAGGGATGTTAGGCTGAAATTGAACTACCACGCGACCGCAAGTCGGTGGTATCTGATTGTTTTCTACCAGACGTTACACATCTGGCTACCCTCTTGGCGCGCCTTCGGCGCAAGATATGAATTTCAAAACACTCGCTGAGAAACATTCAGTCTGCTGTGAGCAGAGAAATACCATTACATCTTTATTTGGTTGGAGTGAATGTCTTGGCATCATAAGTGAACCCAAAAGTTATTCCCGTTTTGGGACTGAACTTAGTCAGACCGAAGGTTCCCGCAGCATCCCAGACCAGACCGGCGGCGCGAAGCTGGAAACCAAGCCTCGCTTCCGATTCATCCTCGGTGCCGGGAAACGGCTTGCGCGTGCTGTGGCAGCCGTTGACCTCGCCTGCCAGATTGAGTCTGTCATTGACCTTGTAGATGGCCCCCAGCCCGTAAAGGATCACATCATTTTGCGAGAATGGTTGAGTGGGAGCAGTGAGTATCCCTATGCCTACATTGGCGAAGGCGTTGAGATTGCCGAATCGCTTGCCCAGCAGGATTGTTCCCAGGAAGTTGGTGGTGTTGCTGCCGATGCCGCGCGCTTGATTAGAGTTGGGCAAGATTACGCCGAAGCGAAATCCAATGGCAGGCATGTATTTATCTTCTCCACGCAGCTTCATCTTCATAAATAGCGCGAAATCGCCTGTGTCGTGGGTGCTGAAAGGATTGGCGCCCAGATCGAGATTTATCGGCGTTGGCCCCTGGCTCTTGATGCTCAAGTAGTTCTGCATCACGCCCTGGAGCTGGAATTCAACATTGGGCGCCAGTCCGACATTGACTCCTACTACGCCGATGCGAGTCAAATCGCCTTTGAGGCCGGACAGCCCGAACTGCTTGCCCTGAGTGAAATCAAATCCGAGCTGGAGTCGCACCGTGCCGGGCTTGATGATGTCAACATCTTCTGTGATGAGCGGCCGCTGCTGTCCATAGGCACAGGGCGCAAAGCAGAAGATAGCCAGTAAAATGGCGAAAAGAGATCTAGTAGTGCACTCTCTGCCAGATCGGTTCATAAGACCCCCTCATAAGACAGTAGGCAGTGGCGATAAGCTCCGCACAGCCGCACTGTTTTCATCATTTCTCTCGCGTCGCGCGAGCCGTCTGAAAGATTCCTTAGAAAATGCCCTGGGAGCGCAGGCATCCTTGCCTGCTCAGGTTGCACTACCTGGCGAGTAAACAGGCAAGGAAACTAGTACCCCCAGGCTTTTCATCATTTCAGGGGCGTCGCACGAGCCGTCTGAAAGACTCCTCGGAAAATGTACAGCGACCTGTTAGGTTGCTGATAGTACGCAACAAGCAGCAACCTGAGATGTACAGCGAGGCGGTCAGCCTTGCTGATAGTGCGCAACAGGCAGCAACCTGAGATGTACAGCGACCTGTTAGGTTGCTGATAGGTCGCGCATTATCAACAACCTGACAGGTTGTTGTACATCGCATTTTCATCATTTCCGGGCGTCGCGCGAGTCGTCTGAAAGATTCCTCAGAAGATGTACAGCGACCTGTTAGGTTGCTGCCTGCCGCGCATTATCAACAACCTGACAGGTTGTTGTACATCGCATTTTCATCATTTCCGGGCGTCGCGCGAGTCGTCTGTAAAACTCCTCAGAAAATACTCCGGGAGCGCCGCGACCCAAAGGGTGCCCCGCCTTGCCTGCTTGCTCGCGATTTAGCACAATCCGGGCAGGCAGGGATGAGAGGCGCTCCCAGCTATTTTATCGTTGCTAGGCGTCACCTAGCTGCCATGAACAACTCCTAAGAATCAAACTTAGCCGATTCTAAAGGTGCTCCTAACAGATGTCAACAAGGCGAATCGCATCTGCAATTGATTTAGCAAGCGCAGCCGGAGAGATCAATTCGGTAATGTGTTGGTTGATTTGAGACGATTAAGAACTAGAGGACAACTAAGAGCAAGATAGTTGGGGGCTAGGTAGAAGTATTATGGATAGCGAGCAGAGTCAACAGCATCCGCGAGTTAAGGTTCTGTTGCCGGCGAAACTGACTATTTCCGGCGCTGGCAATGGGCTGCGCGCGCTACAGACAGCTTGCCTGGAGATAAGCGAGCGGGAGGCGGTGTTTAAGCTTCAGGAGCCGGTCAAGTTGGGCCTGGAGGCGCGGGCCGAAATCTCTCTCAACTCATCTGATTCGATTAAATTCAAATCCAGGATAGTTAAATGCGCGTATGACTCGCTAACCAGCTTCTATCGAGTGACGCTTACGCTTTCCGATTCCGATACTGAGATGAGGAATAAGATCATCAGATTTGTTCAAGAACAGATACTGCGCGGGCGGCCGGTCGTCTCCTGAATTTCGCCATTCGCCGCAAATGCCGATCTCAAATCATGATAGATGAACGGTAGCCCAGATCGAGTCCTCATCTTTATTGCGCATCATAGCGAAGGTGGCCCCAACGGGGCCACTTGACGCAGCCATCTCGCACACGACCAGCTTGTGTGGCAGCTTCTTGCCGAGAACTTCTTCAAATACGCTGCGAGCATTTTCCGCTCCTGAGCTGAGCAGATCGTTGAACAGATTCTTGCCGACCAGTTCCTCTTCTGTTTTTCCCAGCCTCTCGCTCAAGAGCCGGTTGCATAGCACGATCTCACCCTGGCCGGAGAGCTTTACCACTCCCAGTGGCAGTAGATCGATCTGCTTGCGATTCATCTTGTTAAGGTCTTCACTGGTGAAGCTCATCTCACTTACTCCTTCCTCAGCTGTTAGTGATTCACAGCTGGTAGCATACCATAAGATCGAGCCGCGATGCTCTAATATTTACAAACGGGTGCTATTATAAGATAATTTCGTGCCTGGCGCTGGCAAACTTTACTGCGCGGGCCAATAGAGCGAATGAAATCTTCATTAGCTGCGGCATTGATCGACCTATTGACCGAACAGGCCGCTCGATGCCGCAGCTGGAGAGGCGTTTTAGTTCTCAATTCTATGAAGTAGATCGCTCCTGCCGGAGCTAAGCTCTGCCCTTACTGGGCAGTTTATAGTCGCCAAAGGATTATCTTCATGCAGATGGTAGGAATAGGTATTGTTGGTTGCGGCATGGTTGCGAAGTTTCATGCTGAAGCTATTGGCTTGCTCCCGCAAGCGAAGCTTGTAGCAGCTTGCAGCCGTAACACGGAACGCGCCTCGAAGTTCGGCGCACAATTCAGCATTCCCTGGCGCACTAACTATCAGGAATTTCTCGCCAGTCCTGACATCCAGATTGTTGACATCTGCACGCCGAGCGGGACTCATGCAGAACTGGGCATAGCTGCTGCTCGCGCAGGCAAGCATGTGCTGGTAGAAAAGCCCATCGATATTACTCCTGAACGCGCTCAGGAGCTTATCAATGCATGCCGGGAAGCAGGGGTTAAGCTCGGCGTTATTCTTCAATCGCGTTTCATGGATGCCCCGCAACGGATCAAGCAGGCATTTGACGCCGGGCGGTTTGGCCGGCCTATTATGGGGAACGCTTACGTCAAATGGTTCCGAACGGATCAGTATTATGCCAGCGGCGAGTGGCGCGGCACACTGGCGCTGGATGGTGGAGGGGCCATGATTAATCAGGCGATCCACACAATAGATCTGCTCCGGTGGATTATGGGGCCGGTGGAATCCGTCTATGCTCTGACCGCCACTCTGGCTCATAATATCGAGGTGGAAGACACAGCGGTAGCCGCATTGAGATTCAAGAATGGGGCCCTCGGCACGATAGAGGCTACAACTTCTGTCTATCCCGGCTTCAAGCGCCGCGTCGAGATCACCGGCAAAAACGGCACGGCAATTCTCGATGGAGATTCAATTTCAACCTGGGCGTTTGTTGATCAGACCGGCGAAGAAACGGTTGAGATTGCCGCCGATATTACCGATGGATCGGCAGACCCGGCTGCTATATCTGCCGAAGGTCACCGCCGCCAGATAGCGGATATGATTGATGCCGTCTTGAATGACCGCGCCCCGGCGGTAGATGGCGTAGAAGGCAAGAAGGCTCTCGATTTAATTGCCGCTATCTACCGGTCTGCTGCTGAAGGGAGGGCTGTTAAGCTATGATGGTTACGATCAATCGCGCGCTCTTCCTTTTCTATGTTATATCTCTTCTGACCCTCTCTCTTGTTTCCCTCTCCTGTTCAAACGAATCGAGGCAAGGGAAGATCGTAGGCGTCTCTCTGCTGACCAAAGAGCATGTCTTCTACCGCGAACTGGAAGACGCGATGCGCGATGAAGCCAAACAACAGGGGATAGAGCTGATCATCACTTCAGGCGATTTTGATCTGGCCAAGCAGCTAGGGCAGGTTGAGAACTTCATTGTTCAAAAGGTAGATGCTATTATCCTCTGTCCGACCAATGATAAAGGAATTGGCCCGGCTATTGAACGCGCTAACAGGGCCAACATTCCCGTCTTCACCGCCGACATAAAAGCGTCGCAGGGCAATGTAGTCTCGCACATTGCTTCAGACAATGTGAAAGGGGGGCGACTGGCTGCCGAGTATCTTGCCAGAGCTATCGGCGGCAAAGGCAATGTCGTTGTCATCCATCAGCCTTACATCTTCTCTACTATAGAGCGCGTCAGGGGGTTCGATGAAGCGATTGCTAAATATCCTGAGATTAAAGTATTGGCCTATCAAAACGGCGACGGGATTCGCGACAAAGCTCAGAAGGTAATGGAAGACTTCCTGCAAGCATACACGGATCTGGACGGCGTGTTTGCCATCAACGACGATAGCGCATTGGGGGCGCTGGCAGCCGTTGATGCGGTCAAACGCAGCGATATAGTTATCGTCGGCTATGACGCCACGCCTGAAGCCCGCGCAGCGATACTGCGCGGCTCGGCGCTCAAAGCCGATATTGTTCAACACCCTAAAGAGATAGGCAGACAGACAATTCAAACCATCGCTCGCTTCTTCAGGGGAGAGAAGGTGCCCCCTGAGATTCCAATCGAGGTGAGCGTCTTCGACCAGAAGACGGCGCAATAATCGGGCGGCAATTAGACTGCTTTATCTATTATCATTTATCAAAGGGACTGATGGCCAAAGAGACCATCGCACAGACGGCTACTGAAACAACACGAACTCCGCCGCAAGCTCGGTTGCGCGCCCTCAGCAGTTCATCAAGTAGCTTTGCGCTGCGCCTCATCACCGACTACGGCATCATCGTCGCTTTCATCATCGAGGTAGCCGCATTCGCTCTGATTGCGCCGCGATTCTTCACCTTCAGCAATGGCATCAATGTCGCGCTTCAGGTAGCAATCACAGGCATACTGGCGGCGGGAATGACGATGGTCATACTGACGGGAGGGATAGATCTCTCGGTTGGATCGGTAGTGGCGCTGACCGGAGTGCTATCGGCATTTTTGATGAAGGCGGGATTAATATCTCCCGCACTAGACCTGCTGATAGTGATTGCTGTCGCGGTAGCTGTGGGGGCCTGTTTCGGGGCCTTTTCCGGGCTGGCTGTCTCTAAATTGAACTTTCCCCCTTTTGTTGTGACGCTGGCGTTGATGACCATCTGTCGAGGGATCGCTTTCATTATGACCGATGGGTTTTCCGTTGGGGACCTTCCATCCACATTCAATTATCTTGGGCAGGGCCACATCGGGCCAGTGCCCGTCCTGGTGATCATCATGGCCGTGATCTTCATCCTCAGCCACGTAGTCCTTACCAGAACGCGCTTTGGCCGCTATGTCTACGCTGTTGGGAGCAACGAGCAGGCCAGCTATCTATCGGGCATAAATACGAGCCAGGTCAAGACCGCCGTTTATATTATCAACGGCGCGCTGGTCGGACTGGGCGGAGTCGCGCTCGCTTCGCGGCTTGGCGCAGGCGTGCCCAGTTCGGGCCAGTTCTATGAGCTTGATGTGATAGCGGCGGTGGTAGTAGGGGGCACAAGCCTCTCAGGAGGGAAGGGCAGTGTAGTAGGCTCATTCTGGGGCACAGTATTCATTGGAGTACTCAATAACGGCTTGAATCTGCGCAATGTCGATCCTTACAGGCAGCGCATCGTCCTCGGCGTGGTGATACTTCTTGCCGTGATGCTTGACCGGCTGAAACCCTCGCTGAAGCGCGATTAAAATAGACTGAATTTGACCTTGATATATTTCTTCGGATTCTCCTGAATGTCGTAAGCGAGCCTTGTAAGCTCGGCCATTATTACTGAGAGGTTTTCGCTGAGCCGGTTGTCATTTAACAACAAGCCTAATGTGCCTTCGCTACGTTGCAAACGCTCAGCCAGGCGATTGAAGCTGGCAATCAGTTGATCAACCTCATGCTTGAATTGCTTGTCATTGGTAAATTTTCCCAGGGAGCCGTCGCCGCGATTGACGCTCTTAGCGATGCCATCAATGCGCTTCGAGATACTATCGTAGCGGGAATCTATCTTGCTGAGGCGAGAGGATAGTTCAGTCTGATTGAGGAATTTGCCGAAGCTCCCCTGACCCTGCCGAATTTGATCGGCGAGATTTGAGGTGCGGTTAAGGGCATCTCTTAAATCGGCCATCAACTTTTTGTTCTGAGTAAAACGCGCTATTGAGCCGTCGCCTTGCTCGAGTCGCCTCATCAACTCTTCCGCTTCGGTAGTCGCCGCTTTTAAGTTGACGTAGAACTGCTCGTCGTAGAGGAATCGCCCGGCGGAGCCCCTTCCTGATTTGATCTGTTGATCTATCTGGCCGAGCGTATCCATGATGATGTTATAGTTTGCGGTGAATCTTTTAGACTGGTAGACAATATCCTGGATAGACATCTCCTTGGCGTTAGGCAGATAATCGCCGTCTTTGACCGGCTGCCCTTCTGCTGTCCCTGGAGAGATGTTGACTACCTTTTCGCCAAGCGCTCCTACATCTTCGATGGATATATTTGAATCGCTGCGAATAGCGTCTCTGGCAATCTGGCTATCGACTTCGATGACAACTTCGATGGTATTACTGCGCGATTCATTATCTCTGGGGATCTCGGCGAATCTTACTTCCTTAACTTGACCGACGTAGACGCCGCTTACCCGGACTGCGCTGCTCGGTTTTAGGCCGTTGGCTTCGGGCAACCTGGTTTTGAGTGTGATCCTGTCATTGAAGCCGTCTATGCCTTTGCCACAGGAGATCACTCCAATGATGATTGTTAAAATAGCCGCTATCAGAGTTGAAATGCGGACAGCAGCGACTTTTGATCTTCTCTTGCTTGTCATAATGCTTGCTTGTGAACAGTTTAAGTTTTGCTCAAAAGATCGTTGAGGTCAAGAGGAAGAGTAGAAGAGAGAAAGTATAGGCCTCAAGAAGAAGATTACGCCAAGTTCGGGCGCCAAGCGCCCTCAAAACGGGTTGTTTTTAAAACAGTTTTGAGTAGGAACCAGGGGTTCCCCTACTCCCCCTAGATATCGCGCTAAAAGCGGGTCGTTTTTAAAACAGTTTTGAGTAGGAACCAGGGGTTCCCCTACTCCCCCTAGATATCGCGCTAAAAGCGGGTCGTTTTTAAAACAGTTTTGAG
>Ga0073934_10003806_pt1 | contig 26664 bp, 20 predicted proteins | sample LarsenN4metaG_FD_76834 | JGI IMG/M metagenome (GOLD analysis project Ga0073934, IMG submission 76834) | Hot spring sediment bacterial and archeal communities from British Columbia, Canada, to study Microbial Dark Matter (Phase II) - Larsen... ... | reverse complement strand
CGCGCGAGCACGCCATTTTGTACTGGGTGGGCTCTGTCGGGTTATCCGTATACGATCCGACAAACGCCCCGACGGGCACCGACGTGGTCCCGGATTTCCTGACCGCGTTAAGCGTGCACCGGTCTGCATCGGTCACCGACCAGTTGATCGTCACGGGCGCTCCTGGCGCAACCGTCAAGTATTGAGAAGTCGGGACATTGGGGCTTACGCCGCTGATGCTGACGACCGGCGACGTCGGGGGGCTCGAAGCGATCGACTTCCCGCAAGTGAGGCTGGACGGCAGAGACCCCGTTCCGGCGCCGATGCGGCTGATGGGAGCGCCCGAAGCGTCCTGATCGCCGGCGAGTTCATTGAGATACTCTTCGAGATTCGTGTAACCGTCGCCGTCCTTGTCGCCATTGCGATCGGCGGCGTCGGCCGGATTGAGTCCGGCCGTCCGCTCCCACGCATCCGACATTCCGTCGCGATCGACATCGGCCGGCGCGGCCTTATTTGCAAAAGTCGGAAATCCTCCGACTTCCGAGGGATTCGTGATCGCCCCGCCAGTGCAATTCCTCGTGTCAGCAACGAGCCGAGAATCGACGGCGTCCCGGCCCTGCGCTATGGCCCCGGCGAACTGAAGCGTGTCAAGCGCGCCCTGCCGCGCGTCAGTGATGTCCGCCGGATCAAGAGAAATCCCGCCATTCCTGACGCTCGGCGCCAGCCACCGCTTGTCGGCGGGATCAAGGCCCGCATCCTGGCTCATCGACGCGGACGATCGGAACCAGTCGATATTGTCCTTCATGTAAAAGGAGATCGGATTGACGCCGGTCGACTCGTACCCGAAGAAATCCATGCTCACGATCGACGACGCCGTATCCGGCCCCATGACGCCGAGATTGCCGATGAAGTTCAGCGACAGGGGCGTGCGGCGATTGAAGAACTCGCCGTTTCGCGCGCCGCCATTGTAGAGAACATTGTTGACGAAATCGATTCGACCTCCAGTGAAATCGGGATTGCGGAGTTTGTTGTGGATCGTGAGATTGTGGTGGTAGGTCTGGCCCGCGCCCCACATCACCGAGCCCTTGGAATGCTGCAGCAGGGTTTCCGCGATGATTGACCATTGCACGGTGACGTTCGGCGCATAGACGTTGATCGCCTCATCTACGCCCCACGCCATTGACGTGTGGTCGACGATGACATCGTGCGCCGGCGGGAAAATACCGAGGGCGTCAAGCGCGTTCGCGGAGCCGGTCGAGGCGAGCGCGCCGCGGCCGGGACGAAGCCGCATGTGTCGGATGATGACATGCGGCGCCAGCACGTAGAGCGGCGTCGTCGTCAAGTTCGGCCCAGCTTTGAGATTGACGCCGGACGGCGATGTCTGTCCGGCGATCGTGATGTAGGGATTGACGATCTTCATCGACGTCTGAGCGACGATGTCGCCTGACACGGTGAAAACGCAGGTTCTGGGGCCTGACGCTTCGACGCAGGCGCGCAGGCTCCCGGACCCCGCGTCATTGAGATTTGAAACGATGAAAACCGCGCCGCCGCGTCCGCCTTTGGCGAATTTCCCATAGCCTTCCGCCGTCGGAAACGCGGCCTGCTGCGCGGCGGCCGGGGAAAGCGCTGTGGAGCAAAGCAGCGCAAGAACGCCGATCGGCGCGAATTTCACTCGAGAATACATACGCAACGCCTTCCGAAGTACGAGGCGAGATCGCGCCCCTTGCTAACTCTCGCGCAATGCAACGTCCGATCCTCCCGCTACTCGGATCGGTCGAACATCACGGGTTCAAAGATCCCTCCCGCGCCTCAACGTCTCAATGACTCTCGAAGCCTGACGGCGGCCTGTTTCTATTGGCTTAACCGACTTCCTCGACTTGCCCGCAACGTCGCGATCCAAGCATTAAGAATGGGAAAGCAACGCCGCGGAGCGCCCGCCACTCCTATCTTCGAGAAAGTGGTCGGAGTCAGGTGAAAAATGCGCAAAGCTGACGCGCCGCCGCGTGGATTGGAGCGGACGCCGCGCCAGCCGCCGCGCTTGGCGAGGCGGTTCAAGAACTCGGTGAATAATGCGTTAGACGAAGGCGCGACTTGCGCGCGCGGCGCGACTGTCGGTCGGCCTCCCGCTTCTGTCGAGCGCTTCCTCGTATAAGTCGAGATGGCCGCGAACATACTGGTCGAGGCCGAATTCGTCGACGATGCGCTGACGCGCGCGGGCGCCAAGCGCGCGCCGATCATCGGCTGTTAGATCAAGCACCGACTTGATGGCGGCGATAAGGCTTTCCGTGTCGTTCGGACGGGCGATTCCGCCAGCATCTCCGACGAGCCACGAGCAGTCTCCGACGTCAGTCGCGACAACAGGCACGCCGCTCGCCATCGCCTCCGCTGCGGCGAGCGGAAACGCTTCGCCCCACGCGGAAGGGAGCACGAACAGATCGAGGCCAGGCGTTAAATCGGCGACATCGTCGCGCATTCCCAGGAGACTGACATTCTGGGAGATGCCGATCTCCCGGACAGCGCGTTCGGCGGCTCCGCCCAAATGCCCGGCGCCGATAATAACGCCATGCACGGAATATCCGTCCTTAAGGAGCGACCCCAGCGCTCTTACCAGCCGCGCTTGATCCTTCATGGGATGGGCGCGGCCGACATGTCCGATCAAGACCGCATCTTGCGGGACGCCGAGCAGTTTCAGTAGGCGTCCTCTCGCATCGGGAGAGGGCTTGAAAAGGTCGCAATCGGTGCCATTCGGAATGACGACCTGACGCCTTGGCCTAAAGCCGATGCGTCGATGCTGTTCCGCCGAAACCCGTGAGCAATAGGAAATCGCCGCCGGCGAACCCGAGACCGCCGCGGAAAGGCGAATGAGCGCCTGCGTCATCGGCTTTTCATGCGCGAAACCGGAAAGCGAGTGATGGATGCTCCAGATCACCGGCGTTCTGCGTCCGGAGCGCATTGCGCCAAATGTCGCCGCGAGATTGCCGTGATACATCCATCCATGCGCGATTTGCGGAGCGAAGTCGCGGAACGCGCGCCGGACTTCACCGATCGCGGCGAGATTTGGACGGCCCCTCGCCATCCCCGCAGACCGCACGGGAACGCCAAGAGAATCGGCGCGAGCCTTCAGAGGACCCGCCGGCATGAGCGAAAGAATCTCCGTCCGCCACCTATTCCGATCGAGTTGGCCGACAAAGCTCAGCAACATTGATTCCGCGCCGCCGACATTAAGGCCGGTGATGCTGTGCAACAGGTTGAACATTTCAATCGGGATCCCGAGAGTGGCCGGACCTTGGCAATGCTCTGCGGGCCGCGCCCGGCGCGGTCAAGCCGGTTGAATTTCGCCGCCGCCTTATAAACGAACGCGACCTTTAAGGCGGGTTATACGCCCGCAGTTGCGTCCGGGGACGCCGGCTCAACTGCAGCAAGGCGCGCCGGGACGTAGCGCGGGCCCTGGAGGTCGATTATGGTGCCAAAAAGGGGAGTCCGACGCGTCTTCAGCCGCCGGCCGCCCCGGTTCGGTATGGCTGATTTGCGGGCGCCGCGATGCTGACCATTGGCGGAGCGAGAATGACTTGGCCACGGCTCCTTGCCGCGGGCGCGCTGTTCTTTTTGCCCTACATGTTTCTGCGTCCCGCATCTCTCTTGTTTACCGTCAGCGACGCCCTGTTCGTGCTTGCGGGCATCATTCTCATTCTAGGGCGCGGCGCGCCGGTCTCGCCGTTTGGCGCGCTCACGCCCTATTGGTACGCCGGCGTCGCAGTAATGCTCGGCGCATTGCTGATCAGCAGCATCGCTCATGGTTCCGAAGGCCGTTGGCTTTCGGTAGCGGCGCAGTACGCCTTCAGCCTGCTGGCGCTGCCGGCGATTTTATTGGTCAGCGATCGCGCGCGATGGCTCTTTCTGGTTCGCGCGTTCGTCGCCGGCGTCGTCATCATGGAAATTCTGACTTTTGGAATTCTTTACTACTACGACTGGGACTACGAGGCGCTGCGCGGAAAATTCGGGCCGGAATTCCTGACCGGCATGCGCCGCGTCACCGGGTTTCTCGGCGGCGCCAACCTTCATTCGGCGATTTTGTGCATGGCGCTGCCCTTTGTATTCTATTTGCGCGGCTCCGGCCTGATGTCGCGTCTGGTTTTCGCCGTGTCGGTCGGACTGATTTGCGCCGGGGTATTCTATTCGGCGTCGTTTACCGGGTTTGTGACGCTCATTCTCATCGCGGGCTTGTTTCTGATTGTAGGCCGCGTGCGGATCTCGCCGCAGTTCGCGGCGGGCGTTGCGGCGATCGCGTTCGCCTATATCGCCGCCGGCGCGCCCGTTCCCGGCGTATTCGAGAAGCGCGTTGGAGGCGCCATTCAGGACCTTGATCTGGAAGAGGCGGGCACTTTCACCGACCGCCTAGAATTAATCAAGGAAGCTTGGGCTAAGGCTGACGAGTCAATGCTCGTTGGAATCGGCGTTGACCGATATCGTACGCTCAACGAACTCCAAACTCCAGTGCACAACAGCTATATGCTGCTCTGGGTCGAGGGCGGTTTTCCTGCGCTGATCGGTTGGGTGACGCTGCTTCTGATTCTCGGTTTTGGCGCGCTGCTCATCCGCCGCGAACGACCTCTCGACGCCGCCGTAGGGTTTTGCGTTTTGGCGGTATTCGTCATTTTCTCTTTCACCTCGGCTCATATGTACGCGCGGGTTTGGGTGGCGCCGGTAATCTTGGCGCTCGGTCCAGCGTTCGCCCGCGCCCAGCAGCTGCAGCCGATGAGAAATACGCAAGGATGGGTCGGACGCGACAATTAGAGCGGCGTGCGCTGAAGTGTGCGCGGTTCAGCGCGAGTGAGGCGCGAAGCGGCGAACGCCGCGACAAACAATGACCAGAGCAAGCGCCCCGATTCCGAACCATGGCGCGAAGCTCTAGAGCGTGATGCGAAAAGCGGGAACCGATTTTCCGCGCTCATCGCCGGTCCGGGACGTAACCGTAGCGTCGGAGCATGATCCAGGAAAAGACGGTGAAAAGCCGGCGGCTCGTCGCCGGCATTTGCGCGCTCCACGTTTCATCCTTTTCAACCTTGATTGACGGAGACATCCGAAGCCGGCTTCCGGCCAGCTGATGACGCGGGCTCATGCGCCCGCCTTTTTCGAGGCGCGCGCCGACGCCGCCGAAGTCGATCCCGACGAATGTTCCGATCCGGTCGAGAACATCGGCGGGATCCGTCGAGAAGTCTTCATAACGCACGCGCAAATATCGGCCCGGACCGACCGCGCGAGCGAGGCTTTCCGCCGCGATATTGACGAGAGTCCAACGCAGGCTGGTCCGGACGGTCGATTTCGGCCTGAGTTCACGCTGCAGCCCGGCTTTGACGTCCCGCCGATAGGACTTCTTCAAGGACCAGGCGACGCCGCGGCCGTCTCGAACCAAGTGAACGACGTAAACGTCTAGGCCGGGAATTCGGGCCAAAGCTTCCGCGCGCCCCGGGAGCTTTGATGAGTCAACGATGACGGACTTTCCGGACGCTGAAGCGATCTCACGAAAGAGCGCCAGCGTCGCTTCTGCAAACTCGGAGCGCGCTTTTCCTCGTTTCAAACATGCGGGCCTGAAGGAATTCTCAATCGTCGACTGAAGGCGCCGATACCTCTCCACGAAATCCGCCGGGGCGGCGGACAGCCAACATCTCATCGCGGCCGACCAGAATTCGCATTCCTGCAAAGGCGCGCCGCAAGCGCAGTAATTGTTCTGCGTCCAAGCCGATCGCGTCAGTTCATGAATCTCGCCGGCGCCGAAAACGGAAGGGTGCTCGCCGAGCGCAATCGAAAGCAGAGTTGTTCCGCTTCGACCATAGCCGGCGACGTAAATGACCTTGAGCTGGCCATCCGCGCCGTTTCGGGCCGAAAAATCCGTGCATTCAGACCGATTTCGCAGGGTTGCTTTTGACGCCACCGCTCAGTCTTCCTCGCGCGCCTCAGCCTGGGCCGTCAATCGCTGGTGCGCGAATTCGAGAAATTCCTCGAAGTTCGCCCAGCCGTCTCCATCCTCGTCGGACCAGGGATCATAAACGGCCGGCCGGGCGCCGCCTGCGCTTTCCCACGCGTCCTCCATGCCGTCGCGATCTTCATCGGCGCTCGGCTCCCTCTCGGCGAACACAGGCAATTCGCCGGGCTTGGAAACCAATACGCCTTTCCGGTTATCGACATCACTTACAACGCGCCTGTCGAAGGCGTCGCGAGGCAGCGCGCCAGCCGTTTTCATAACCCTACGGTAGGCCTCGTTGACTGCAAGCGCGTCATGTGTCGGCGGGCAAACAGGCTCTGCGACTTCAGCTATGCTTGCGGCGGCGTTGATTTCGATCAACGCGGGGTCGACGCGATTGTCCGCGCGGTAAATGCGCGCCGAACCGGCGGAGTTGATTTTTTGCAGCACGATCGCGCCAGCGTCCGGCAGCGATTCCGGTCCGCTTCGGAAATAGTTTCCGACCACGTTGACCGGCGTGCCGCCGTGCGATTCCCAAATCTCAAGAAAGGCCGCGCTGGCGTTGTAAAGGACGTTGTTGACGACCTCGATGCATGATCCCGGCGGAAAATTCACCTCAGGACTTCTGTCTCCATTGTGGGCGCAAATATTCTTGATAAAGCTGACGTTCTGCGCTTGACGCGCGTCGCTTCCCAAAAGCGCGCACTTGTCGTGGCGACGAAGACCTTCCGCAAAGATTGACGAGGATATTGTTATCGCGTCGTTGGCGCCGTGCGTGTTGACGTTTTCGTCGCGCGCCCATGAGCCGCTGACATGATCCAGAATGATGTTGTTGCTGTCTTCGATCGTGAAGGCGTCGTTAGCTTCCCGATTCTCGCCGAGCTTGTCGGTTCGAACCCGGATATGGCGGATAATGATGTCATGAGTCCCCTTGACGAGGATCGGCGTCAAGCCCGCAGCGCCGCCGTCATGCGTCACCAGTATGCCGTCGCCGGGCGCCGTCTGGCCGGCGATCGTCAGATAGGGGTTCTTGATGACGGGGCGCTCCTCACCGAACCGAATGATCCCTGACACTCGAAAAACACAGGTGCGCGGCCCCTTTGCGTCAATGCAGGCCCGTAGCGTGCCCGGTCCCTTGTCAGCGAGCGTTGTCACGAAAATGATTTTTCCGCCGCGGCCGCCGATTGAAAATCGGCCATAGCCTTCCGCATCCGGAAAGGCGAGCTTATCCCTTACAATCCGTCCTTCAGGTTCAGCCTGCGCCGACTCGGCTGCTTCCTCGGCTCCGGAACATGCGGACGACGTGAGAGCGGCCGCAGCAAGCAGTAGGATCGAAAGCATCGGCTGACGACTGCGCAGGCGGATGGCGGCTTGGCGGACGGCGGATCCGCGCCTCGGGTTTAAGGATCGCATAGAGCCCCTCCTGTTTTGCGGTCCGCGGCTTGTCAGGTCCGGCCTGCGGTCGCAGTCGAATCCGTCTCATGAGGTTCCGGGCCTGCGGCCCGCCGCGACCGCGTTGGCGACAACAGCGCATCATATAGTCGCGTGATCGCCTCCACGTGGCGATCTACTCCAAAACGAATGCGCGCGTCAGCAGCTGCATTTCGCGAGATATCCGCCGCAAGTCGGCGATCGCTGAGCAGCAGCAGGGCCGCGTCGGCGAGCGCTGCAGCGTCTTCGGGCGGCGCCAAGACGCCGGTCTTGAGGTTGCGCACCGCTTCCGGATTGCCGCCTGAATCCGTCGCGACGATCGGCGTTCCCACCAGCATCGCTTCGACCAGAGTCCTGCCGAGCGGCTCGCCGACGCCGGGCGACAAGAGCATGTCGCAGGCGGCGATCCATCGGCTTCCCGGCGTGCGAAATCCCATTAGCCGTATTGCATCCTCGACGCCGCGTTCGACCGCGCGCGCCTTGACGGCGGTATCAAACCCGTCGCGCGGCTCTCCGAACATCAAGCCGAGGACCGGCGTTGCGGGCGCGCGCGCGCGGATTTCGGCGATCGCGTCGACGAACAGGACCGGACGTTTGCGCGCCACGAGCGCGCCGAAATATCCGATGATTGTCGTTCGCGCGTCGCGCCCAAGTTCTTTAAGGAGCGACTGTCGCGCCTGCTCACGATCTTCCGTCATATGAACGTCAAACGGGCTGAAGACGACCGTGTTCTTCGAAGCGGCTGAGATAAGTCCGGGCCTCGGCGAAGCGAACGCTGATACCGAGACAACCGCGTCGGCGAGCAGCGGAGCGGCCAGCCGCAGCCCTAGCGCGTTCGGATTGCCTCGATTATGCCACAGGACCTTCGCACCGGAGAGTTTGGCGGCGAGCGCCCACGTCGCGCTGGTGCGGCCGTCATTGCAATGGACGATCGAGAAGTCGCCTTCCCTCAAATATCGGGAAAGCCGCGGCGCCGTCGCGAAGAGCTCCGCAAGGCGCACGGCGCCGATCGGCGAACCGCGCGCAAGCGCGGGCGTTGCCGGAGCCGCCTTCGCCTCAACGCCGTTATCGCGAAAAAACTCGTAAACCGATCCGTCGAGATGCTGCAGCACGACGACTGGCTTGTAGCGGCGGGCATCGAGACTTTTTATCAGACCCAGCGATGAAACATGGCTGCCGCCCAGCTCTCGGCCGACAAAAGGAAAACACACGCGAGGCGCGAACTCACGCACCATCTCTCTCCTGGCCGTCTGATCGGCGCTTCGCTTTACTAACCTCTTTTCCGGACTTGGACAACGAAGCCGGCGCGCCGCTGCAGGCCGACGGCGCCTGGCTGGTTAACGCGCGACTTTTTCATTGCTTATGAGAAAGGCTTCTCTATGAAATTGGCGCGACTTCACATTGGGAAGAACCCTGCGTCATGGGCGGTCCGCCGAAATTCGTACGGTTTCACGACCTGTCTCCCGCGACGGTGAACGTCGACTTTCAAGTGCACACTTCTCGGACGGACGGCGAGGGCGCCGTGCGCGACGTGCTTGCGGCGGCGCGCCTGCGGAGCGTGAATTCCATCGCATTCACGGAGCATGTGCGCAAAGACACAAACTGGTTTCCGCAGTTTGCCGATGAAATAGCCGCCGCTTCGGTCGACTTTCCGGAGATTCGAATCTATGTCGGTTGCGAGACCAAGGCGCTCGACGCTTCAGGTTCATTGGACGTTTCCGATGAAATTTACCAACAATGCGACATTGTGCTCGGAAGCGTTCACCGATTTCCGAATGGGCGCGGCGGCTACCTCGACTTTCGCGATATGTCGGCGAAAGAGACCGCGGACATGGAATTCGAACTCGCGCTAGGGATGGTGCGGGGCGGCCGCATCGACGTGCTCTCGCATCCGGGCGGCATGTATGAACGCCGTTACGGAGTGTTCCCGGAGCGCTACTTTCGCGAGCTGATGATTGAAACGCTGAAGTCTGAAACCGCGATCGAAATAAACTCGTCCTATCTTGTCGATCCGGACGGGTTCTTGCGCCTGTGCGCGGAAATCAACCCAATCGTCTCGATTGGATCGGACGTGCACAAGCTCGAAGAAATGGGACGCTGCCGCGACATGCTGCGGGCGCGGGGGATCGGGTCATCGTGAAGGTTCTCGTGACCGGCGCCGGCGCGCTGCTGGGGCAGGGAATCCTGAAGGCGCTCCGCGCATCGACGCTAAATCCGACAATCGTCGCCGTCGATCCGAGCCCAACATCCGCAGGGCTCTACTGGGCTGACGCCGCCCACCTTGTTCCGATGGCGTCAGATGAGAGCTATCTCGATCGCATTCGGAGCATTCTCGGCGCCGAACGCCCGGAAATCGTTTTAATCGGCACCGACGTCGAGCTCCCTTTGTTCGCAGCGGCGCGGGCGGAGCTTGAGCTGGAGTTCGGGACCGCCATTCTCGTCAGTTCGACGGAAGTGGTCGAAATCGCGAACGACAAGTGGCTGACCTATCAGTTTCTGAAGCGGCTTGGCGTCGGCTTCGTGCCGTCATGCCTTCCTGGATCCGAAGCGGCGCTTATCGAAGAGGCGGGCTTCCCATTGATCGTCAAGCCCCGGGTCGGCGCGCGGTCGGTGGGTTTCGGCGTCGTTCGCGATCGGGCCGAGCTTCAACGCGCGATCGAGACCCAGCCGGGCATCATCATCCAAAAGCGCGTCGGCGACGATGATTGCGAGTATACGGCGGGAACAATCACTTTCGACTCGCTTTGCGAGGCGTCAATCGTGATGCGCCGGGATTTGCGTGATGGGAACACCTACAAAGCTTATGTTGAAGAGTATCCGAAGCTAAACGAATTTGTCAGAGGTGTCGCATCGAAACTTGGCGCCTATGGTCCGGCGAATTTTCAGTTCAGGCTGGACGACGGAGAACCGAAGATCTTTGAGATCAACGGAAGATTCTCCGGGACTACGGCTCTACGCCATCACGCTGGCTTCAATGAGGTGGAAATGTGCATCCGCCGGATAATCTTTGGGGAGCCAATCATTCAGCCGGCGCTGCGGCGGCTCGTTTTATTGCGGCATTGGTCTGAAACGGTCGTCGAACCAGAGGCCTTGCTGAAACGGGACGACGCAGCCCATGGCGGGTAAGGGCGCCATCGCGGTTACGGGCGCTTCCGGGTTCGTCGGCGCTCGCATTGTTCGGCGCGCGCTGGAAGCAGGGCGACCCGTCTTCGCATTGGCTCGGTCTCGCGGCTTGCTCGAGAATTGCGACCATCCGCAACTCGACTTTCGCCCTTGGCGAATCGGCGACCCGCTGCCGGAAGGCGTCGACGCCGTTTGCCACGCGGCCGCGCATATCCCGTCGAACTACGCCGATCAATCGCAGGCGATGGAATGCTATCGGGTCAATGCGATCGGCGCCCTTGAGGCGCTTGACGCCTCGATTGCGGCGAAGTCGAAGCAATTTGTTCTGCTGTCGACAGGTCAAATCTATAAGCGCGGTGGCAAGCCGGCGAAGGAAGAAGACGTCGTCTATCCTGCGGAGCGGGCAGTCTACTACCTTTCGAGCAAATTGTGCGCGGAACTCTTTGTCGAGCATCGGCGGCTGACGCAAAATCTTCCCGTCGCCGTACTCCGCCTTGCATCCGTTTACGGGCCCGGCATGCGCGGCGATGGCGTCATGCTGCGGTTCGCAAAAGCCGCGGCGACAGGCGCGCCGCTCAAAGTGCGGGACGGCGGCGCCTATGCGGCCGATTTCGTTCATGTCGACGACGTCGCGGCGGCGGCCATGGCGGCGGTCGAACGCGGGGCGGAAGGCGCGTTCAATATCGGCTCCGGAGTCGCAACGTCCGTCCTTGATCTCGCGCGCATTGTCATTGACGCCTGCGGGCGTGACGCGACATCCATCGAAATCGCGCCTGCAAGCGTCAAGCGAGGCGGCTTCGACGCGCTTGATATCGCTAAGGCGAGGAACATCCTCGGCTTCGAGCCGCGGTCGATCGAACTTGGCGTTCGAGAGTGGTTGCGCGACACGGCTTTCCTCAAGCGAGGTTGAGGCCGGTCTCCCTTATGATCGCCTTGGCCTTGCCGCTGAGGCGGCGCGTCAACTCGGATTCGACATCGGCGATCTGGTCCGCATTCAAATAGTCTACAAAGCCGCCGGCTTTGCCGCGCCGCATGCGAAGACTTTCCGCCCCGCTGCGATCATATTCGTGATCGGGAAGCCCTTCGGCAAGTTCAAGCTCGCGCATTGCGTCAAATCTCGACGCGTTGACCGCTTCGGCTACCCCGGCGGCGTCGACGGAACAGCCAAGAAAGCGCAGCGCCGCCGACGACTGCGCGATCGGGTCCGCCTGAAGCCTCTCATAACCCAGAATGAAATTCGGGCGATGTCGCAGTCCCGCCGCCCAGCCGTTAAGATAGCGACACAATTGAGGAACGCCGTGTTTGGGACTCCGGAGAAACGAGTCGAGGTCGCCCGTGAAACGGCGCTTGTGCAGCGTTGCGTGAAAATACGCCGAGACCAAGACATCTCGCGGATCCCGAACCATGAAGATCACAGGCTTGGTCCGGAACAGGAATGCGCCGTGATCGAGATGGCTGACCAAAATCAGCGGGAGGCCGGGCCTCTTGGCGCCGTAGGCGAATGCGCCAATTCCCCGCGACTCGTCGAGAGCGAAGTTGGGCAGAATTCTAAAGGTTGAATGGAGCGAGACCTTCTCGCCTAGCGACAGCGTCAGATTGAAATAGTTTGACAAGATGAAACGAAACCATGTCCGACCGGACTTTGGAAAGGACACGAGAAATGCGTCAGCGTCGCCGGCCAGCGCGTGAAGGCGACGCAAATTCATCCACTTGCGCCACGCGCGGCGCGCGATATTCATTGTCGGAGATCCCAATGGGCCGGCGGCCGATGCTTCATCGCTCGACCATGCGGATCATGACGAACGCCTCCGCCGCGGCGGCGCCGATTTGCGCGCCGCGGTACTTCGCCTGCGCCTCAATCGCCTCGCGCGAGCGCGGCAGCGGCGCCGACTGCTTCTGACTTAAATAGCAGTCGAGCGCGGAAAGCTTTTTCTCAAGATACGACGAGATGTCGACGAATGCGTTGGGTGAGAACGAAGGTTCGAGATAGGCGGGCGCGAGATGCGTCTCAGAGGCGGTCTCGTAGCAATAGACTTCGCGAATGCCCATGCCGAGAGGCAGGTAAGCGCGCCACTGCACCGCAAAAGAATAAAATATGCGTCGATGATCGAGGTGCAGGTCGAAGGCGAACGGCAAGTATAAACGGTCTGGACGCGTCTCCGCCACTAGGTCTCTGGCGATCGCATTAATCTCGTGAACCGGCTTCTCTTCAACAAGCACCGCCGGCAAATTCCGCAGGTGTCGGTGTTTTACGCCGAGGACGTCGAGCGCTGAGCCGAACTCCGCACGGACCGCGGCGAACTCCGCAGCCGGTATGAAGGGATGCGGCCCGGCTTCGCCGGCGCCCGTAAGGAGGGCGACATGGACTTCATGGCCTTCGGCGACGAAACGGGCGATCGATCCCCCCATTCCCAGCGTTTCATCGTCTGCGTGCGGCGCAATGACTAGAACGCGCATACTGTCACTTCTCCGTGCGTTCGGGGCTGCCAAGCGCGCCTTGAGCCCGAATATCCGCTTCGCCTTCCAGCGTCCATTCCGTCGCCAAAATCGCGCCGTCCGCACAGGCTACCGCGATTGCGCCGCCGTCGACGGCCAAAACCCGTCCCGGCGTCGAGGCGTGTCTGTCGCCGCACGTCCAAGGCGTTGCGCTCCAGACGACGAGCTTTCGCCCCTTCCAGGTCGACCACGCGCCCGGATAGGGACGGGTTGCGGCCCTGACAAGTCTCAACACCTGTTCTTTGGGCCGGCTCCAGTCGATCAGACCGTCCTTCGGCGTGCGTCGCGACGCATAGGTCGCATAGCGCTCATCCTGCGGGCGCCCGGCGAGGTCGCCGCTCGCGATTGAATTGAGCACTGCGCCGAGAATCCGCTCGAGCGCCGCCATATGGCGATCATAAAGGGTTGTCGCGGTCTCATCCGGCGCGACGTGAAAAAACTCCTGCGCCAGAACCGGGCCCGAATCGACGCCTTCGTCGATCCAGAACAGAGTCGACCCGGAGATCTTCTCATCGAGCAAGATCGTCCACGGAATAACGGCGCGCCCGCGCAATCGGGGCAGCGGCGCCGGATGGAATCCGACGACTCTTCCTTTCGCCGCCGCGCGAAATTCAGGCCCGCAGATTTGCGACCAGCCGATTACGAACACGGCATCCGGCGCAATCGCCGCAAGACGTGAAACGATTTCAGGCGCGTTCGCGTTCGCCGCCTCAATAAGTTCGGCATTCGCCGCCGCCGCGTCCTCACGGAGATCCGCATAGTCGGAATGGCGCCCTGCAAGGGTCGACGGCAGCGTGATGACGGCTGCGACACGCCATTTGCTGGCGGCGGCGATCGTTCGCAGCGCAACGCGCGTCGACTGAACAGCCCCGACGACGACGGCTTTCATTCGCCCGCCTCCACCGTATTGCCGAGCTTTTCGCCAAACAAGACGACGCCAATCGTTTTGACAAGTATTGTAAAATCGAGCCGAATCGAGCGCCGCCTCACATACCAAAGATCGAGCGCGAGCTTCTGATCGGCGGTCAGCAGCGTGTTGCCGTTGACTTGCGCCCAGCCTGTCAGTCCAGGGCGGACGCTGAGCCGCTCGGCGCCGTGATCGCCGATGTTTAGCGGCGAGTCGGCGGGAAGAGGTCGCGGCCCCACGAGGCTCATGTCGCCGACAAATACGCTCCAAAGCTCGGGAAGTTCGTCGAGTCGCGTCCGGCGCAAGAAGCGGCCGAACGGCGTCACGCGTTCGGCGTCGCTGAGAAGCTTGCCGTCGACGCCCTTCGCGTCGGTCATGGTGCGGAATTTGACGAGGCGAAACTCGCCTTGGCGTCCGGCGCGTTGCTGTTTGAATAAAATCGGCCGTCCCATCGTGACGAGGATCAACGTCGCAATTGCCGCCGCGATCGGGATTGCAATGATGCAGCCGATGAACGAAAGGATGACGTCTATCGCCCGCCGCGCGCCGTCGGAAGAATGCGGGCGCGCTGCGACGCTCGGCGGCGCTCCGCGCAAATTCATCGTCCGCAATAATTGATCATTGACAAGATTGACGTCAAAGCGGGCTTCAGCGAGCCGCCTCGACGCCGCACCCATGCGCGGCGCCAGCGTCGGATCGACGATGAAGCGTTTCATGGCGTCGGCGAGCGCGATCGGATTCCGCGCCGGGACGAGGAATCCGTTATCGGCCTCGATCACGGTTTCGCGGCATCCGGGCGTCGGCGTCGTAATGATGGCGCGCCCAGTGGCCAATGCCTCCAGAATCGAGCGCGGCAGCCCTTCGCGATGGAATGACGGAAGCACGAAGACCGAGGATCGCGCAAGGTATGGGCGAACGTCATCCGTTTCTCCAAGGTATTCGATGACGCCTTCGCGGCCCCAAGCCTTCACATCGCTCGCAGGAATTCCGGCAGGGTTTGCGTCATGGGGCCCAAGGATTTGAAATCTCGCCGACGGAAATTCGGCGTGGAGCATTCTTGCCGCCTCAACAAACTCATAGTGCCCCTTATCGCGCATGAGCCGGGCGACGAGGAGGAAGGTCGGCGGCCCGTCTGGAACGCATTGAAGGGGAAACTGCGTAAGGTCGACGCCGGATCCTGAAACCTGGACGACGCGATGCTTGCGTCCAATGATGCCGTATCGCTGCATTTCCTCCTTGTCGTCGGAGTTAAACACAAAGATCGCCTGGGCGCGGGCGACGCCGATCCGATAGAGCCCGCCGACAAGGCGCCGCAGAATTTCATTGCGGTTTTCCTCACTGAACACGAATCCGAGACCGCTTTGCATTGCGAAGTAGCGCGTACGAGGCGCAAGCCTTGCCGCCATGCCCGCGTAGATGATGGGCTTTTGCGTATAAGCGAGCACGATGTCCGGCCTTTCGGCTCGGAATATTCTAACGAGCGACCAAAGCGTTCGAAGGTCGGCCAGCGGGTTGAGGGACGTGCGCGCCATCGGGATTTGGCGGAAATGAACGCCGATTTCTTCCAGTTTCTTGACAATCTTTTCGTCGCGTTCCGGCGCGAGCGCCAAGACGTCATGTTCGCCGCTCGCGACAATCGCCTCAAGCAATGATCGCCTGAAGTGGATCAGGGAGCGCGCAAGGCTGGCGACAATGACGATCTTCATACTGCGCCCGCGGAGCGGAGCCTCGCGCTCGCCGACGCGGCGGCGACGGGCGGCTTTTGCGGTCGCTCGGGTTGCGCGCTGTACATCATATCCTTACTCGATCCCGGAGCGTTCCGGACGGTCAAGAAGTTTTGCGCCGCAGCATTACGCGAAGGAAAGGATCCCACGCTAGTGCGGCCTTCCCGACTCGCCTCTCCGGCGCGAAGTCCGACTAGCACACGCCATGCCGCTCCGGAGCTGGGCGGCAGCCGAGGCGCGCCAGGCCGGACACGCGCTATGCGTGCAACCTCATAAAGATTTTCTCGTCTTTGAGGCGAAATGGTGTGTCCACAGGCGCACGAAAGCGGAAATTTCGCGTTGCTGGTGACTTAAATCACGCTCGATTGCGCCTGAAAAATTGACCTGAAAGGCTTCGCGAGTTACTGATTCGTAAATTTGCAGTTGCGAGACAAGCCGTTGTTCTTTGTGCGGCGCGAGATTTGCTGCGGCCGGCGCGAAATCGGCGTCCGGGATGCTGCACGCGTTGGGAGAGGTGTGGTCGCGGTTTTGGGGGTTCTTGGGGAGAATGTTCATTTCAGCAACGGTCGGCGCCGGCCCGATCAGACGTAGCGGCAAGCACGTCATTTTGCTGGCGATTGATGTGGTTGCTGTGGCGACCGCAATCGCAGCGACAATCCTTGTCGCAGTGCCGCGCTATGCCGCCGCGGAATATTGGGATGAATGGGCGCTTGCGGTCGGCCCGATCGCGCTGAGCGGCGCACTCATCTTTTATCTCGTGGGGCTTAGCCGACGGTTTTGGCGCTTTGTTTCAATCGTCGACCTAGCCTTGATCATGTCGGCGGTCCTGCTTCATACGGCGGTTTCGATTGCTCTCTTGACGGCCGTCATGAAGGCCGAAGCGCCGCCAGCGGGATTTTACGTCATTGAGTATGTTTTTGCGGTCTCATTGATGGGACTTGCGCGCTTAGTGCGCCGATTCGGACCGCAGGTATTCGCCGTGGCGCGTCGCGTTATCAGCGGAGATCGCTCGCCCAACGATCCGCCCGCCTTGATTGCCGGATCTCCTGACGCCGTTGAACTTGTCCTCAGGAAGCGCGAACTCGGCGTCCTCAAAGGATTTCGTCCGATCGGCCTTCTCGACGTGAGCGACGTGAACGTCCGTCGTCGTCTTCGCGGCGTGCCGATTCTCGGGGGCTTCCTGTCGTTCAATCACGTCTACAACGAACTCAAAAACAAGCCGAACGCTCCGACGATGTTGGTCATCGCGGCGACGGGCGCGGAAGCGTCTGAGGCCGCCTTTGTCAGCCTTGCAAGCCGGGCGGCCGGCGTCGGCCTGAATGTCGTTCGCGCCGCGCTTTCGGAGAACTCGGTCGACGCTCGCGTCGAGCTTAAGGAATTTGACCTTTCTGACTTGCTCGGCCGCGCTCCAATCAGGTTCGATGCGGAAAGAATCGCCCTTACCATTCGTGGACGAACTATTATCGTCACTGGCGCCGGCGGATCGATCGGCAGCGAGCTCGTGCGTCAGATCGCTCAATTTGAGCCGCGCAAGATCGTGTTGATCGAGCAGAGTGAATTCAATCTTTATCAGATCGATCACGAGATCCGGCAGAATTTCCCCAAAGTGAACGTCGCGCCGGTCCTGTGCGACATACGCGATCGGGGGCACGTAATGTCGGTGTTCGCGGAATGCCAGCCGCAGCTGGTGTTTCATGCGGCGGCCCTCAAACATGTGCCTCTTGTCGAGCTTAATCCCTGCCCGGCGGTAGCGACCAATCTTCTTGGCACGCGCAACGTCGCAGATGCGGCGCGTAGCTGCCGCGCCGTCGCCATGATCCAAGTTTCGACCGACAAGGCCGTCAATCCGGTCGGGGTAATGGGCGCGACCAAGCGGCTCGGAGAACTGTATTGCCAAGCTCTTGACCTACAGAGCGAACGCGAGGCCGCCGCGACGCGCTTTTTCACGGTCCGCTTCGGCAATGTGCTTGGTTCAAGCGGCTCCGTCATTCCGCTCTTTCAAAAGCAGCTCCGCGAACGGCTGCCGCTGACGGTCACGCATCCGGACATGACGCGCTTTTTCATGACCATCCACGAGGCTGTGGCGCTGATCCTGCATAGCGCGCATTCGGCGCTCAATTCGGAAACGCGCCACGGCCGGATCTTTGTCCTCGACATGGGCCAGCCGATCAAGGTTGTCGACATCGCGAATAGGATGATCAGGCTCTCCGGGCTGGAGCCTGGGGTGGACGCCAAAGTCAGCTTTATCGGGACGCGGCCGGGCGAAAAACTGTTTGAGGAGCTGTTCGACAAGAGTGAGCGGCGGCTGCCGTCAGAGATCGAAGGCGTCTTCGTGGCGGAGCCCTCGGCGTTGCCGATGACTGTGCTTGAAGGCTTGTTCGAAAGACTGACAGCCGCGGTCGCCAGGCGCGACGACAAGGCAATCCGCAAAGAGATATTCGCCGTTATTAAGGACGAGTGCGAGTCGGATGATGGCACGCCGCCTGCACCCTACGCCGCTGCGACAGTCGCGCGCGCGCCTTCGTCGCAAGGAGCGGCGGTCGGAGCGAAGTAATGGGGGTCGCGGAAACATTGGCGTTCGGGTTTGAGCGACTGCTCGGTCGAACCGCGCCGAATCGGGACGCGGCGGATGTCGAGACGCGGCCCGCGTTTCGTCCGGTGCGGTCGAAATGGCCGATCTATGAGGAAGATGAAATCGCGGCTGTCGTCGAAGTCTTGCGCTCGGGCCGCGTCAACTCATTGCAGCATGGCGACAAGTGCAGGTCTTTTGAGAGGGCGTTTGCCGAGGCGTGCGAGATGCCATACGCGATTTCGCTTGCGAACGGCACTCTTGCGCTTGAACTTGCGCTGCGCGCGCTCGAGGTTGGAACGGGCGACGATGTCGTAGTCACGTCAAGGAGCTTCATCGCTTCCGCAAGCTGCGTCGTTAACAGCGGTGCTAGACCGGTCTTCGCCGATGTCGACGTTAATTCGCAAAACGTCACTGCGGAATCGGTCCGTGGCGTCCTGACGCCGAACACGCGCGCCGTGATTGTCGTGCATCTTGCGGGGTTCTCTTGCGAAATGGACGAATTATGCGCGCTGGCGAAGGAGAAGGGCCTCAAGATCATTGAGGATTGCGCGCAAGCCCACGGAGCGACCTACGACGGCAAACCGGTCGGGTCGTTCGGAGATGCGTCGGCGTTTTCCTTCTGCACGGACAAGATCATGTCGACCGGCGGCGAAGGCGGCATGCTTTTGCTGCGCGACGAGGACGCGTTCCGGCGCGCGTGGTCCTACAAGGATCACGGAAAGGACTATGCGCTCGCTCAGCAAAAGCCCGTCGATCCGACGTTCCGGTGGCTCCATTCGTCCATCGGAACCAATTTCCGAATGACCGAAATGCAGGCCGCGATCGGGCTCAATCAATTGTCGAAATTGCGGTCCTGGATCGAGGAGCGCCGGCAGCGCGCGCGAATTCTTGACGATATGTTCGCGGGCGTGAAGCTGTTTCGTGTGCCGACCGCGAAAAATCATGTCGGTCACGCCTATTACAAATATTACTTGTTCATCCGGCCCGAGTTCCTGAAGCCGGGCTGGTCGCGAGATCGCATCTTGCGTGAAGCGGTCGCCCTCGGCGCGCCTTGCCAGGCGGGCAGCTGCCCGGAAATCTATCGTGAGCGCGCCTTCGCTGACCGCGGTTTTGGCGAGCGCCCCGCCTTGCCGAATGCGAGGCTTCTTGGCGACACGAGCATCCTTCTGCCCGTCGATCAGACGCTCTCAATTTCAGACGTGAAGGAAATGGGCGAAATTCTTTGTTTCGTCGCGTCGCAGGCGTCAGAATAGCGTTGCATGGAGAGCGACCGAGACAGAGGGGAGCCGCGATTTGTCATCGCCGGCGCGGTGAAGGCCGCAACGACATGGACGGCGCGGAGGCTGGCGGAACATCCTCGCGTGTTCATCCCTGGGCCCGAGCCGCATTATTTCAGCGACGAGCACCATCGCGGGTTCGATTGGTATCTCAGCCTTTTTTCGGAGGCCCCCGAAGGCGCGATTATCGGCGAAAAATCCGCCGATTATTTGGCTCATCCGCTGGCGGCGGAGCGGCTTGCCGATGCGCTGCCCGCCGCACGGATCATTGTTCAGCTTCGAAATCCGGTTGATCGCGCCTATTCGGATTACTGCATGCTTTACAGGCGCGGCGAAACGAGGCGGCCGGCGGGCGATTATTTTCGAAAGAGCGCGTCCGATAACGAGCATCTCGGTTCCCGATTTCTAATCGGCGGCCTTTACGCAACGCATCTCCGGCGAATATACGACCGATTTCCGCGCGAGCAGGTCTTGGTTGAGCTGTACGACGACATCGCCGCCTCGCCTCAAGAAACGATGGCGCGGATAACTGACCATATCGGCGTCGACCGGATCGACATTGATTTGGCGTCGACAGCGCGCGAAAATGACAGCGCATCGGAAATGCTGCCCTTGCACGTCAGGAAGGCGCTGCGCCCATTCAAGGCGGCGATCAAGCCGCTACGCGGGAAGGCCTGGTTCAAGTCGTTGCGCGGGGCGTTTGCGCGACCGATTTCGTACCCGCCGCTTGACGATGAAGCGAGGTCGTTCCTGGCGGATTATTACAGCCGCGACGTTGAAGCGCTTTCCGTCCTGGTAAAGAAGGAGCTTTCCCATTGGCTGACGGTTCCGCAGCCGCGCGGAGGCGACCGGCGCGCCGGTTCGCCGGCGGAACTTGTGAATTAGGCGAGCGTTTGCATCCCTTTTCGCTTCGGCCGCGTGCCGCCGCGTCACATTTGGGATGGCCGAGGTTCGTCAAATCGAATAGGATTTTAGCGCATCTTGAGGTGTCGGCCGGGCAAACACGGGGTAAGCGATGAAGATGAAGGTTATCTTGGCGGCGTTAGCGCTGTTGGCGGGTTGCGCTTCTACGCCGCCGCCGCTGCCGGAGGCGGATGCGGAACCGTATCTGCTTGGTCCCGGCGACGAAGTGCGAATTTCCGTATTTCGGCTGACGGAGATGTCGAACACCTATCGCGTCAGCGATTCGGGCACGATCTCGCTGCCGCTTCTTGAAACGATGCCGGTCGCCGGCAAGCAGATCGAAGAAGTGAAGGCGGCGATTGAGGCGGCGATCACTGAGAAAAATCTCATCTACAATCCAAGCGTCAGCGCGGAGATCGCGCAGTATCGGCCCTTCTTCGTTATCGGCGAGGTCAATAAGCCCGGGCAATATTTTTACGCGCCGAAGATGACCGTGCTCACGGCGCTGTCGATGGCGGGCGGCCCGACATTCAGGGCGAACACCGACAAGATTGTCGTTACCAGGATCATTGACGGCAAGGCCGTTTCCGGCAGGGCGCGGCTCGACAGTCTTGTCCTGCCGGGCGACACAATTCGCGTATATGAGGGGTGGTTCTAGCCTTGTTGAGCGATTTGCCCGGTTCGACTTCGACTGCATGCGCCTTGCGCCGCATGAAGGCGACGCTGCTAGCGGGCGCGGCCGGCGTCACGTTTGTCGCGGCGGCGTGCGAAGCGCACGCTCAAAGCGATGCGCAGACGGCGGCGATGGCGTCGTTCAATCGATCGCCGCCGCTTGGCTACGAGCGGCAAGGAATGCGCGTCGGATCGACAACCGTTTTTCCGGAGCTTCGGATCGGCGCAATCGCCGATTCCAACGTGTTTGCGACCTCCTCGAACGCGGAGGAAGACGTCGTCGGCCTCATTGAGCCGAGCATCGCGCTCGCAAACCGTTCGGCGAAACTCGATTTCAGCGCCAACGCCTATGGCGGCTTTCGACGCTATTTCGAGAACGACAACGAAAACGTCGAAACGTTCGGCGCGAACGCCAAGATCGGCTATCGGGCGAGCAACGTGCATTCGGCGTCCGTCGCTGCGGGGTATGACCGAGGATTTCAGCGGCGGTATGATCCCGAGCGAAACGCCAATTTCACCATTCCTCCGACGTTGATCGACAGTTTCTGGGGCGAGACAGGCTATCTCTACCGGCCGGGCCGATTGGGCTTGGGCGCGACAGCCGGCGTTTTCAAATCCAACTATAAGGATCCGATTGACGACGAGCGCGACCTGACAAGCTATCGCGCATCGGCGCGCGCGCTCATCGGCGCGTCAAGTCGGGTTGATCTTTTTGCCGAAGGCTACGGCGTCTGGCGGGATTTCCGACTTCCGGTCGACCTTAGCGGGGTCAATCGCGACGGCGAGACTTACGGCGCCACCGCCGGCGTCGCGGTCGACATCACGGACAAGCTGACCGGAGACTTTGGGATCGGATACTTCAAGGCGGGCTTTGATGATCCGACACTGCAGGATTTTTCGGGTCTGGGCTTTAATGGGTCGATCAGCTGGCGTCCGCAGGCGCGCTCCGCGATCGTGATCGATGCGTTTCGCGGCGATGTCGCGACCAACCGAACCGGCGCAAGCGGCCGCATCGACACCCGCGGGTCGATCAAGCTCTTTCAGGAAATCCGGCATAATCTGAGGGGGCGGCTGGAGATCGGCTATCGCCACGGCGAGTTCCGTCGAAGCGGTTTGACGCAGGATGATCTGACAGCCGGCGCCGCGGTCGAGTTCCTGTTCAATCGACATCTCGCCGCCGAACTCGGCTACAATTTCCGCGATCGCGACGCGTCCATTGCGCTCGATGAATTCACGACGCACCAAGCGACTCTGTCTCTCGTCGTTCGGTACTAGAGCTTCGCGCGATATTTCGGGATCTGGGCGCTCGCTCTAGTCATTGTTCGTCGCGGCGTTTGCGCGCTGAACCGCGCGCACTTCAGCGCACGCCGCTCTAATCGATCTGATCCAGCGGGACTAAACCGAGGTTTCGGTTTTCTGAGTTGAGTCGGAAATCGCGCGCTCCTATGTCGGCGCGCGAAGGGCGCGCGTTCCGGCGGAATTCAGGCAATGGCAATCTACGAATTCGAAACCTTCGACGTCTTTTCCGACCAGAAGTTCGCCGGAAACCAGCTCGCCGTGATCATGGACGCGCGCGGCCTTTCGCTCGGCGACATGCAGTCGATTACGCGCGAATTCAATTACGCGGAGTCGACTTTTGTCCTCCCGCCGGAGGATCCGAAAAACGCAGCGCGCGTCCGCATCTTCACGCAGGGCTACGAGATGGCGTTCGCCGGCCATCCGACCGTCGGGACGGCGGTTGCGATCGCGCGCGCGCGAAGGCTGTCGGGCGAATTGCGGCTTGAGCTGAATGCCGGCGTATTCCCCGTGAAGGTTGATCTCGAAGGCGCGGCGCCCTTCGCCGAATTCCTCAACCCGAACATTCCGTCGGAAAAGGGCGCGGCGCCGGATGCGGCGGCTATTGAGGCCGCGCTCTCGCTCCCTCAAGGCAGCGTCGACCGCGGCGCGCATAGACCGCGCCTCATCGGCGCGCCTACGACTTTCGCTTTTGCGAGGGCGCCGCTCGACGCAGTGCGCAAGGCGCGCCTCAACAGCAGCGCGTTTGAAGCGCTGAGCCTTCAGCAAACAGTCGGCGTTCTCATCTACGCCGAAGGGGGCGAGGCGAGAGACGCGACTTTTCATGTCCGCATGTTCGCTCCCGACGCCGGGGTGGTCGAGGACCCAGCGACCGGGAGCGCGGCGGCGTCGTTACCGGGGCAGATTTCGCGGGCGCAAAAGCTCACCGACGGAACGCATCGCTGGGTGCTGGAACAGGGCTTCGAAATCGGCCGGCCGAGCCGCATCTTTGTGAACTTCGAAACGTCAGGCGGCGCTGTGAAGGCGGTTCGCGTCGGCGGAAACGCCGTTCCCGTGATGCAGGGTCAACTCGATTTTTGAGCCGCGTCCGGCGCGCGCGCCGAAGGTCGCGGCCTCCGCTGGCTGATCGCGACGCCGGCGAGAATGAGCGCCAGCGCCGCGAAAACGCCGAAATCGAGCCGCTCGTGGAAAAGAATTGCGCCGAGAAAGACGGCGACGATTGGCGTCAGATAGTTCGCAAGCGCCATGAACGATGCGCCGGCGCGCGCGACAACGGTGAAAATGATGATCCCGGCCAGAGCCGTCGGGCCTAGTCCGAGCACAATGACGCTGGCGACGCTTTCTGGCGACCATTGAGACGGTTCGAACGTAGAAAAGAAAAATGCGGGCGTCGCAAAGACGGCGCCCATGCCGACAACGCCGGCGGATAGGACCGCGGCGCTTGCTCCCGGCGCCCGTCGCGTCAGGACGACGGAAACTGCGTAACAAAGGGTGGCGACGAGGAGGCCTGCCTGCGCGAGAAATCCCGACGTTTTGACGCCGCTTATCGCCGCCGGACCGAGCAAGATGAGGACGCCGGCGAAGCCGAGCAGAAACCCGGCGACCTTCGCCGGCGTCAGTTTTTCATCGGCGAAGAAATAAGCGAGGGCGAGCGTCCAGAGCGGCATGAACGCCATATAGACGCCGGCAAGGCCGCTTTCGACGTATTGCTGCGCCCAGGGAAAGATAAGGAACGGAATTGAATATCCGACGATTCCGATCGCAATCATCCACCGCCAGATCATGTTGAGGCGCGACCGGCCGTTCGTCCGTACAAGGAGGGGCGGGAAGTTCTGTCTCCTGGCTTTCATGACGAGGATTAAAGCGCCCGCCGCGATCCAGAGGCGGCCGATCGCGACAAGCGCCGGCGGCACCGTTTCAATCGCTGCGTGGATAAAGGTGAAAGACGAGCCGCCGATTGCGGTCAGGGCGGCAAGCAGCATCCAGTCGATCGGCGACGCCTCGGCGGGACCGGCCCGATGCTGCGGTGGCGGACTCATGGGAAGCTCAATAGGAAGAACGGGGCATAAAATGCTCCGTCGAGCATTTTGCTGCAACGCAAAAATTCTGTTGACGGCCGTAGCGAGTCTGGATGACAAGGTTTGCGGGCCACGCCTTCCCAACGAGGCGCGACCCATCTGCAAGGATGGGAGACAATAATGACCACGAAACCGGGCGTCCGCCCCGCGCGGCCCTATTTTTCATCCGGCCCTTGCGCCAAGCGCCCCGGATGGTCGGCGCAAAATCTCGGAACGGAAACGCTCGGACGGTCGCATCGGGCAAAGCTCGGCAAGGCGCGCCTGAAGGAAGCCATCGACCGCACGCGCGCGCTCCTTGAGGTTCCCGCGGACTACCGCATCGGAATTGTTCCTGCCTCGGACACAGGCGCCGTCGAAATGGCGCTCTGGTCGCTCCTCGGCGCGCGGCCCGTCACCATGCTCGCCTGGGAAAGCTTCGGCGAAGGGTGGATCGCTGATGTCGTCAATCAGCTAAAGCTCGACGCGGCGACGTTGACGGCACCGTATGGCGCGCTGCCGGATCTTTCAAGAGTCGATCCCTCGACGGACGTCGTCTTCACCTGGAACGGAACGACATCGGGCGTGCGCGTGCCGGACGCCGACTGGATCGCGGCGGGCCGCGAAGGGTTGACGATTTGCGACGCGACCTCGGCCGCCTTCGCGCAGGCGCTCGACTGGCCAAAGCTCGACGCCACAACCTTTTCGTTTCAAAAGGCGCTGGGCGGCGAGGGAGGGCACGGCGTCCTCATTCTCTCGCCGCGCGCTGTCGAACGGCTTGAGACCTACAAGCCGGCGTGGCCGCTGCCGAAAATCTTCCGCATGACAAAGGGCGGGAGATTGATCGAAGGCGTCTTTGAAGGCGAAACGATCAATACGCCGTCTATGCTCGTTATCGAAGATTGGATCGACGCCCTCAAATGGGGCGCGTCGATCGGCGGTCTTAAGGAGCTCATTCGGCGCGCGGACTCCAACCACCAGGCGATTTCGCAATGGATCGCACGCGCCGAGTGGGTCGAATTCCTTTGCGCTGACCCGCGCGCGCGATCGAACACGTCCATCTGCCTCAGGATCGTCGATCCAAAGATCGCAGCGCTCGACGACGATAAGCAGCGCGCATTCGTCAAGGAGATGGAATCGCTGCTCAGCAAGGAAGAGGCCGCCTATGACATCGGCGGCCATCGCGACGCGCCGCCCGGACTTCGGATCTGGTGCGGCGCGACTGTCGAACGCTCCGATATCGAGGCGCTTTGCCCATGGCTCGATTGGGCGTTCAAGGAAGCGCGTCGTTCATAGTGCGCGGCGCACGGAAGACCTTCTCCTGCGCACATCCTGCGACGCACCGCGCGATCAACTGACACTTAGCTACGCCACGCGAGATCCTTCATGCCAAAAGTCCTCATCTCCGACGAACTCTCGGAAACCGCCGTCAACATCTTCAAGGAGCGAGGCGTCGAGGTCGCTTACGAGCCGAAACTTGGAAAGGATAAGGCGAAGCTTTTATCAGTGATCGGCCTTTACGACGGCCTTGCGGTGCGCTCGGCGACGAAGGCGACCGCCGAGGTCGTCGCGGCCGGCAGAAAGCTCAAGGTGATCGGCCGGGCCGGCATCGGCGTCGACAACATTGACATTCCCGCCGCGACCGCGGCGGGCGTTGTCGTCATGAATACGCCCTACGGCAACGCGATTACGACCGCAGAGCACGCGATCGCGATGATGTTCGCCGCCGCGCGGCAGATCCCGCTGGCGAACGCGTCGACGCACGCAGGCAAATGGGAGAAGTCGCGCTTCATGGGCGTCGAGCTTTTCGGCAAGACGCTCGGCGTCGTCGGGTGCGGCAATATCGGCGGGATCGTCGCCGATCGAGCGATAGGCCTCAAAATGCGCGTCATCGCGTTCGATCCCTATCTCACCGATGCGCGCGCGATCGAACTCGGCGTTGAAAAGGTCGATTTCGACACGTTGCTTTCGCGCGCGGACATCATCACGCTCCACACGCCGCTGACCGAGCAGACGAAGAACATCCTGTCCGCGAAGGCGCTCTTGAAGACAAAGAAAGGCGTCATCATCGTCAACTGCGCGCGCGGCGGCCTTCTTGACGAAGCGGCCCTCAAAGCGGGTCTTGACGCCGGGCGCATCGCCGCCGCAGCGCTTGATGTTTTCGCGGAGGAGCCGGCGTCGCGCCATCCGCTCTTCGGAAACGACAAAGTCGTGCTGACGCCGCATCTCGGCGCCTCGACGAATGAGGCGCAGGAGAACGTCGCGATT